>OHNF01000887.1_pt1 | contig 16507 bp, 14 predicted proteins | sample 1569491 | NCBI WGS metagenome assembly OHNF01 (sample SAMEA3879557, study PRJEB24766) | human gut metagenome | biome: human-associated habitat; feature: feces | place: USA | collected 1985/1987 | reverse complement strand
TTGCCATGCCGCCGTCCACACAGAGCACCTGCCCGGTGAGATAGCTGCTTTGTTCTGCGGCAAAAAACGCCACTGCCTGCGCCACATCCTCCGGCTGGCCTGCGCGGCCTGCGGGGATGCCCTGCGTCATGCCGGTGCGCACCGCCTCCGGCAGCACGGCAGTCATGTCGGTGTCGATAAAGCCGGGCGCTACCGCGTTCACGGTCACGTTCCGCGCGGCCAGCTCCCGGGCAAGGCTCTTGGTCAGGCCGATGAGCCCCGCCTTGCTGGCGGCGTAGTTGGTCTGCCCGGCGTTGCCCCGCAGCGCCACCACGCTGGAAAGGTTCACGATGCGGCCATAGCGCTGGCGCACCATGCGGCGGGCGGCCTCCTTGCAGCAGAGAAAGGCGCTTTTCAGGTTGGTGTCCAGCACCGCGTCAAAATCCTGCTCGGTCAGGCGCAAAATCAGGTTGTCCCGGGTGATGCCCGCGTTGTTCACCAGCACATCCACCCGGCCAAAGGCCTCGGCGGCGGCATCGAACAGCGCCTTGCAGCCCTCGGCGGTGGATACATCCGCCTGCACGGTCACCGCCTGCACGCCCTCGGCGCGGCAGAGCGCTGCCGTCTGCTCCGCAGGCTCTGCGCCGTGGCAGTAGTTCACCACCACATTGCAGCCCTGCTTTGCCAGTGCCACGCACACTGCGCGGCCAATGCCCCGGCTGCCGCCGGTAACAATGGCGGCGCGGGTCAGCTTTTCTTCGCTCATTCTGCTTCCTTCCATGCGGTCAGCACCGCATCCAGCTGTTCCGGGGTCTCCACTGCGGTGCAGACCACCCCGGGCAGGGTCTTTTTCACAAAACCGCTCAGGGCGCTGCCGGGGCCGACTTCCAGAATGTGGTCCACGCCCAGCTCGCCCAGACGGCGCAGGGTATCTTCCATGTAAACGCTGCTCTGCACCTGCTTTACCAGCAGCTGCGGGATGCTGTCAGTCTCGGCCTTTTCATGCCCCAGACAGTTGAACAGCACCGGCGTCTCCATGGTGCCGAAGTTTTCGCCCGCAAAGCGCTGTGCCAGCGCATCCCCTGCGGGAGCCATCAGCTTTGTGTGGAAGGGGCCGCTGACCTTCAGCGGGATACAGCGGCGGGCACCGGCTTCCTTTGCCAGTGCGGCAGCCTGCTCCACAGCGGCTTTTTCGCCGCCGATGACCAGCTGCCCCGGGCAGTTGTAGTTGCAGATCTGCACACAGCCCGCCTCAGCCGCCTGTTCGCAGCAGGCAGACAGTTTTTCTCTGTCCAGCCCCAGCACGGCGGTCATGCCGCAATCAAGGCCCTTTGCAGCTTCGGCCATGGCCTTGCCCCGGAAGGCGGTCAGCTCGATGGCCTGCTTTGCGGTGAACACCCCGGCCGCCTGCAGCGCGGAGTATTCGCCCAGCGAAAGCCCTGCCAGATAGGCGGGCTTTACGCCCTTTTCGTCCAGCACGGCGGTCACGCCGCAGGCAAAGGCCACCATGCAGGGCTGGGTGTATTCGGTCTGGTTCAAAACGCCGTCCGGGTCCTCAAAGCAGACGCGGTGCAGGTCAAAATCCAGCGCTGCGCTGTCAAAGGCCGCCCGGAAGGCGGGAGATGCTTCGTAAAATTCCTTGCCCATGCCGGGGTGCTGCGCACCCTGACCGGCGTAAAGTACGGCAAGCTTCATAAGTTCTGCCTCCATTCGGTCACAAGTTCGTCCATCAGCTCGCGCACGGTGCGCATCCGGTCCAGCCTGCCCACGTTTTCGCCGCAGAAGAAGAGCCCTTCCTCCACGTTGCCCTTCACCGCCTCGATGAGGGCGTGGGTGATGCAGTAGGGCACGGCGGCGGGGTCGCAGGTCTTGAGACACCGGGCGCAGTGCTTGGGCGGGAAGCGCTTGCCCTCGGCCAGCGCCTGCACCAGCGGGGTGTTCAGCGCGCGGCCGGGCATTCCCACCGGGCTGTGGATGATGCGCACATCCTCCGGCTTTGCCGCCAGCAGCACGTCCTTGTAGGTCTGGGAGGCGTCGCACTCGTAGGTGGGGATAAAGCGGGTGGCAAGTTGCACGCCCGCAGCGCCAAGCTTTGTAAAGTGTGCCATGTCGGCACCGGTGTACACGCCGCCCGCCACGAATACCGGGATGGCGTGACCGTATTGCTCCTCGTAGGGTTTTACCTCTGCCAGCACCCCGGGCAGAATTTCGTCCAAGGTCTGGCAGCGGTCTGCCAGCAGGTCCTCCTCGGCAAAGCCGAGATGCCCGCCCGCCTTGCAGCCCTCGATGACCACAAAATCGGCGGTGCGGTCAAAGCCCTTTGCCCAGCGGCGCAGGATGAGCTTTGCCGCCCGGGCGCTGGACACGATGGGCGCAATGGCCACCTCTTTGGTGCCCACGATGCCCGGCAGTTCCAGCGGCAGACCCGCACCGGAGACCACGGCATCCACCCCCGCCGCCACGGCGGTGCGGATGGCGTCGGCATAGTCCCGGGTAGCTACCATGGCGTTGATGGCCACCAGACCCATGCCTTCGGCAATGGCCTTGGCCTTTTGAATTTCTGCGGTCAGGGCGCGGTGATTGGCAGCCGCCGGGTCACGGGCAAAATCCGGCTCGCGGTAGCCTGCATCGGCGGTGGAGATGCACCCCATGCCGCCGCAGGCTGCTACCGCACCGGCCAGCCCGCCCAGCGAAACGCCCACGCCCATGCCGCCCTGCAAAATGGGTAGTTGCAGGGACTTGCCGCCAAGGGTCAGCATTCCGCGTTCAGCGCGGCGATGCGCTGCCTCCCGCCCTGCCACAGGTCGGCAAGGATGTCCGCCACGGGGCGTACCTCGTGCAGCATTCCGGCCACCTGACCGGCCATCAGGCTGCCGCTTACCGTGTCACCCTCAAAGACGGCGCGGCGCAGGCTGCCCAGCGTGTATTTTTCCAGTTCCATCTTGTCCGCGCCCGCCTTTTCCTGACGGACATACTCCCGGCTCATGCGGTTTTTCAGCACACGCACCGGGGCGCCCACAGTGCGCCCGGTGACGATGGTGTCACTATCCCCGGCCTTGAGCAGCGCGGCCTTGTAGTTAGGGTGGATGGGGCACTCCTCGCTTGCCAACAGGCAGGTACCCACCTGCACACCACAGGCGCCCAGCGCCAGCGCAGCCGCCAGCTGACGGCCATCGGCAATGCCGCCTGCGGCGATGACCGGCACGCTGACCGCATCCACTACCTGCGGCACCAGCGCCATGGTGGTCATCTCGCCCACATGGCCGCCGCTCTCGGTGCCCTCGGCAATGACGGCGTCAATGCCCAGCGGCTCCAAATGCCGTGCCAGCACGGCAGCAGCCACCACCGGAATCACCTTGATACCGGCAGCTTTCCACATGGAAACGTATTTTCCCGGGTTGCCTGCGCCGGTGGTGACCACGGCGACTTTTTCCTCCACCACGATCTGGGCAAACTCATCTGCCTGCGGGTGCATGAGCATGATGTTTACACCAAAGGGCTTGTCGGTCAGCTCCTGGCAGCGGCGGATGTTCTGGCGCAGGGTATCGGCATTCATGCCGCCCGCACCGATGATGCCCAGTGCACCGGCGTTGGAGCAGGCGGCGGCGAACTCGCCGGTGGCAATGTTGGCCATGCCGCCCTGAATGATGGGGTATTTCGTCCCCAGGATCTCGTTTAAAAGTTTCATGGTCTTTATCCTTTATATTCCACGATCATGCCGCCCCATGTCAGGCCGCCGCCGAAGCCGATGCAGGCAAGGGTCTGTCCGGGGTGCAGCTGGCCGCTTTCAGCCAGCTCGTTCAGCGCCACCGGGATGCTGGCAGCACTGGTGTTGCCGTGGCGGTCCATGTTTTTGTAGAACTTTGCACCGTCGGCGTGCAGCGCCTTGACGCAGTGGTCGATGATGCGGCTGTTGGCCTGATGGCAGACCACCCAGTCCAGATTGTCCAGCGTAAGGCCGGTCTCGTCCAGCACGGTGTGCAGGCATTTGGGCAGGGCATCCACCGCAAAGCGGAACACTGCCCTGCCGTCCATGCTGATGGGTGCCGAGCCTGCGCGGCTGGGGCCGCCGGCATGGATGGCGGCATCGCCCCGGGCACCCAGCGTGATGGCAAAGGGCGCGGAGGTGTCGGTCAGTTCAAACACTGCCGCACCGGCACCATCGCCGAACAGCACACAGGTGGAGCGGTCGGCGGGGTCCATCAGGCGGGAGAGCGCCTCTGTACCGATGACCAGCGCGTACTGCCCGCCCAGCGTAGCCAGCAGGCCGCGCGCCACCGCCGTGCCGTACAAAAAGCCGGAACAGGCGGCGTTCACGTCCAGTGCAGGGCGGTTTTCCGGCAGTGCCAGCGCCGCCTGCACCTGACAGGCCACGCTTGGGGTGGCGTCCGGTGCGGAAAGGGTGGCACAGACGCAGCAGGCAATGTCTGCCGGGGCAAGGCCGCTGCGCTGCAGCGCCTGCTTTGCGGCAGCAATGGCCAGTGTAGCGGCGTTTTCGCCCTCGGTGCAGTAGTGCCGGGTGCGGATGCCGGTGCGGGTGGTGATCCACTCGTCGCTGGTATCCACGGTGCGGCTCAGCTCTTCGTTGGTGACCGTGCGGCCGGGCAAAGCCCCGCCGGTGGCGATCAGACGCAAACCCTTCATGCTTTCCTCATTTCTCCGATCTGACGGAATTTCTGGTAGCGCTGCTCGGCCAGCTGACGGCCGTTCATGCGGGCAAGGCTGCGCAGCTGACGCTGCAGTGCCTCGTCCAGATTGCCGAACAGTACCCCGTGGGCGCGCTGTGCGCCGCCCACCGGCTCCGGGATGATCTCCTCCACGATGCCGTCCTTGTACAGATCCTGTGCGGTCAGCTTCATGATCTCGCAGGCTTCGCCGCTGCGGGAGGAATCCTTCCACAGGATGCTGGCAAAGCCCTCGGGGCTGAGCACCGAGTAGACGGCGTTTTCCAGCATGAGGATGCGGTTTGCCACACCCAGCGCCAGCGCGCCGCCGGAGGAGCCCTCGCCAGTGACCACTGCGATCACCGGCACGGTCAGGCCGCTCATCTCCATCAGGTTGCGGGCAATGGCCTCGCCCTGTCCGCGCTCCTCGGCGTCCTTGCCGGGGTATGCGCCCGGGGTGTCGATGAAGGTAATGATGGGACGGTCAAATTTTTCGGCCTGCTTCATCAGGCGCAGGGCCTTGCGGTAGCCCTCCGGCCCGGGCATACCGAAGTTGCAGCGCAGGTTTTCCTCCAGCGTGCTGCCCTTGCGGTGGCCGATGACCGTGACCGGCTGGCCGTGGAACAGCGCCACACCGCCCAGAATGGCGGCATCTTCCTTGCACTGGCGGTCGCCGCACTGCTCAAAGAAGTCGGTGAACAGTGCATCCACGATCTCGTCGATGTGGGGGCGCTCCGGGTGGCGTGCCAGAAAGACCCTGTCCTCTGCGGTCAGTGCCCCGCAGCCGGACAGCAAAGCGTCCTCCTGTGCGGAAAGCTCTGCCAGCTCGGCAGCGTGGTTGGTGATATCGGTCATGTTCTCGTCCGCCGGGTCGCCGCGCAGGGCGGCGATCTTTTCATCCAGCGGTGCGAGCTGTTGTAAGATGTCCTTGATCATAAGGCGCTCCCTCCTCAGGCGTGCAGACGCAGCAGCTGCGCCAGTGTTTCGCGCATCTCGGTACGGGGCACTACCTTGTCCACAAAGCCGTGCTCGTACTGGAACTCGCTGCGCTGGAAGCCTGCGGGCAGCTTTTCGCCGATGGTCTGTTCAATGACCCGGGGGCCCGCAAAACCGATCAGCGCCCCGGGCTCGGCCAGCATGATATCGCCAAGGCTGGCAAAGCTTGCGGTCACGCCGCCGGTGGTGGGGTGGGTCAGCACGCTGATGTACAGCCCGCCCCGGGCGGAGAACCGCTCGATGGCGGCAGAGGTCTTTGCCATCTGCATCAGGCTGAAGATGCCCTCCTGCATCCGGGCGCCGCCACTGGCCGAGAAGATGATCAGCGGCAGGTGCTTTGCGGTGGCGTGCTCCACGGCGCGGGTGATCTTTTCGCCCACGGTGGTGCTCATGCTGCCCATAAAGAACCGGCTGTCCAGCACTGCAACTACCACCGGGGTGCCCTCGATGCGCCCCGTGGCGGTGATGACAGCCTCCTTCAGGCCGGTCTTGCCGGTCTGTGCTTCCAGCTTTTCCGGGTAGCCGGGAAACTGCAGCACATCCTGCGGGGCAAGGTCGGCATCCAGTTCCCGGAAGCTGCCCTTATCAAGGATGAGGTTCAGGCGGTAGTACCCGCCGATGGGCAGGTGCACCCCGCAGTTGGGGCAGACGTACTGTGCCTTGTTCCAGATCTGGCGGGTGGCGCGGCGTCCGCACTTTTTGCATTCCACGAACTGCGGGTCGTTCCACACGGCACCCGCATCCCGCCGGGCCTTCAGCTGGAAGGTGCGCTCCCGCATGCTGCCCGGCAGCAGGTCTTTGATACTGTTCATCTCGTTTCGCCTCGGTCAGCCTCAGACATGGGCATTGATGTAGTTGAAGATATCGCCCACGGTCTTGAGGTTTGCCAGCTCCTCATCGGGGATGGACACGCCGCAGGCCTCTTCCAGTGCCATGTTCAGCTCCACAGCGTCCAGGCTGTCGGCCTCCAGATCCTCGGTCAGGCTGGCCTCCATGGTCACCTTGTCCTCATCGCAGCTCAGGGTATCGACAACGATCTTCTTCATTTCCTCGAAAGTCATAGTAGTATTCTCCTTTATGTTCACTGTTTGTTTTTAATTATTTACCTAAAATTTATGAGGTATCGAACACGACCATTATAACCAAACCGTCGGATAAGTCAATGGTTTTAGTTAAAAATTTTTATCTTTTACATTTTCGACACAGTTTGCTTCCTTTTTATATAGGGGCACCCGAAAGGCGCAAAAAGGCCGCTGCACAGTACTTTGTGCAGCGGCCTTTCCCGCAATAATAATATTATTTTCTTATTCCAGCCCGATCTGCTGGGCGTATTCTTCCAGCAGTTCCCGCTCAAGGAAGGGGGTCTTGACGCCCTCGCGGTCGCGGTAGGTCTCGTGACCCTTTCCGATGACGGCGATCAGGTCTCCCTCCTGTGCGTGATCCACTGCGTAGTGCAGGGCGTCCAGACGGTCGGGGATCTCCACGAACTTCGCGTCCGGGTTGCCCTTGTTCATGCCCTCACGGATATCCGCAATAATATCCTCCACCTTTTCAAAGCGGTTGTTGTCCTCGGTGAGGATGGAAAAATCAGCCATCTTGGCGCAGATCTCGCCCATGCCGTAGCGGCGCAGCTTGGAGCGGTTGCCGCCGCAGCCGAACACCACCACCAGACGGTGGGGCTTGTAGGCGCGCAGAGTGGTAAGCAAGCTCTCGGTGGATACTTCGTTGTGGGCGTAGTCCAGCAGGATGGTGAACTTTTTGCTGATGGGCACAAGCTCCACACGTCCCTTCACCACGCACTTGCCCAGACCGTCGTGGATGGCGGCATCCGGCAGACCCAGCACCTTGCCCACAGCCAGTGCGGCCAGCGCGTTGTACACGCTGAACTCGCCGGGCATATTCACCTTGACGTCCATCTCGTCCTTGCCGGTAACGTGGAAGGCAACGCCCAGAAAATCGTGGGTGCGCAGCAGTTCGTAGCCGGTCTCGCGGTAGTCGGCCTTTTCATCGCGGCCATAGGTGACCAGCTTGCAGGTGTGGCCTTCCAGCAGGGCGGCGGTGTTCTCGTCGTCGATATTCACCACGCCCACATCGCAGCGCTTGAACAGCTGTCCCTTCCAGCTGCGGTACTCCTCAAAGGTCTTGTGCTCGCCGGGGCCGATGTGATCCGGCGAAAGGTTGGTGAACACGCCCACATCGTAGTGCACGCCCGCCACGCGGTCCATCATCAGGCCCTGACTGGATACCTCCATCAGCGCGGTATCGCAGCCGGCATCCAGAAACTCCCGGAAGGTCTTTTGCAGCTCGTAGCTTTCCGGGGTAGTGTTGGCGGTGTCCTTGTGGCGTCCCATATAGTAGATGCCGTTGGTGCCGATCATGCCCACCTTGCGGCCTGCGGCCTCCAGCACGCTTTTGATCATGTGGGTGGTGGTGGTCTTGCCCTTGGTGCCGGTGACGCCGATCATGGTCATCTGCCGGGCAGGGTTGCCGAAGAGGTTGGCGCTCATCAACGCCATGGCATAGCGGCTGCTCTCCACCTTGACCACGGTCACCCCGGGCAGGGTAGAAAGGTCGATATCGTGCTGGATGACCAGCGCGCTGATTCCCTTGGCGGCGCAGTCAGCGGCAAACGCGTGGCTGTCCCGCTGGGTGCCCACGATGCACACGAACAAAAGCCCCGGGGCAGCCTTGCGGCTGTCGTAGATGATATCCGCGATCTCAGTATCCAGACTGCCCTGCACAAGGGTAAAGGGCACGCCTTCCATCAGTTGTTCCAGCTTCATACAGTCTCCTCCAAAGAGCTTCTTTACATGGGGTTTTCTTCTTCGTTGGCCGTCATGCGGTCAGGGTGGGTCAGGGGCAGCTGCTCGGTGTCCGCGTCAGCTGCCGGTTCGGTGGTGTCGGCAGCATCCGCGCTTTCTGTGCTTTCTGCACTGTCGGTGCTGTCGGCGGTGTCCTCTGCCGGAGCGGGTTCCTCGGCCTTGGGCGGCACCACATAGCCGGAGGGCAAAGCAGGCTCGCCCTGTGCAAAATAGATCTTGCGGGTGCTGCTGGCGCTGGTATGGCTGAAGTCCAGCCGCCCGGTATCGGTGGGGCCGCAGCCCTTGCCGTCGGCGTTGGTCAGTACATAGCGGGCGCGGTCCAGCTTATAATCCAGATCGTTCAGCGTACCCAGCAGCACGCTGATGCGGTCCTGATACAAAAATGCGAGCTGCTCGGTGTCTGCCACTTCCAGCCGTGTCACGTCCTGCGACAGGCCGTATTCCTCCAGCTTGCTGCGCAGTGTGCGCAGCGCTTCCATACGGGCGGTCTCGGTGCTCACCGTGCTTTCACTTTCGGCACTTTCCGACCCGGAGGCGCTTGCCGCGTCCGCATCGTCCACGAACCAGAAGCCCTGTCCCGGGGTGGTGTCCTGCAGTTTGCCGCCGTACAGGGTGCAAAGTCCCTCAGGCTGGGTGCTTTCCTCGGACAGGATCTTCCATTTGTCCGAGATCACAAGCCATTTATTGCCGTTTTGCACCGCGTAGGCGGGCACGGCCTCGGTCACCTGCACCACCACGGTGTTGGGGTAGTCCCGGATCACCTTGATGGAGCCCAGCAGCGGGAAATTCTGCTCCAGCACCGCGGCCTTTTCGCCGGGTTCAAAGCTGAAGATGTTTTCCTCCAGCTGCACGCCCATCCGCTGCAAAATGCTGTCTGCGGAGTAGCCAGCGATTTCGGTCACCTGCTTGCCGTCCGGGGTCTGCACCTGAATGGAGTTGATGCGGAACAGCATGGTCATGGTCAGGTAGATGCCTGCGCCAATGACGCACAGCAGCATGGCAAAGGCGGTCAGGCGGCGCAGCATCCGGCGGCGCCGCAATGTGGCGCGGGTCACCTTGCGCTTTTTGCGCATTTCCCGCCGGGCAGGGCTTTGCTGCGGGGCGTCCTGCGCCGGGCGCAGGCGCTGACCGTTGCCCGCCGGGTGCTGCCGGTTTGCATTCTGGTAATTCTGGTTTTTCCGGCTGTTCTGCCCACTGCGGGCATTGTTTGCCGGGCGGCGCTGCTTGCCGCCAGACTTCGCGTTTTTGGGTCTGCTGCCCGCCGGGCGGCTGCCAGAGGGATACTGGGTGGTATTGCTTCCCTGCCCCTGCGCCGGGCGGCGGGGCTGGGTCTGGGTGGGGAACTGGATGCTGTTATCTGCCCGGGAGGAGCGCACACTGCCGTTGGCGCTGCGGGAGGGCGGGCGGCTGAGCGGCTCGCCGTTGTAGCCGTAGCGGCTGCTGCCGGTGCTCCGGGGCGTATGATCCTGCGAAGGCGCAGAGGTGCGCGCCACATCCCGGTTCAGATCATAGGGTCTCGGGTTCCGGGGTCTGCCGTTGCGGTCACGGTTCTGCTGCATCATTCGCACCTTCTTTCCTGTTTATTCCGGGGCTGCATCACGGGGTCTTGACCAGCTTGAGCAGCGCCGCAGTGATGCGGTCCAGACTGTCGTCCACAGACAGGCTGCGGGCGTTTTTGCCCATCTCGGCCAGCTTGCCGGGCTGTGCCAGCATGGCAGAAACAGTCTGCACCAGCTTTTCACCGGTCAGGTCTTTTTCTTCAATGACCACAGCCGCCCCGGCCTTCTGCAGTTCCATGGCGTTGTAGTACTGGTGGTTCTCCGCCACATTGGGGCTGGGGATCAGCACAGCGGCGCGTCCCACAGCCTCCAGTTCGGCCAGCGTCAGCGCACCGGCGCGGCTGATGACGAGGTCTGCCGCTGCCAACAGCTCCGGCATATTGTTGATGTATTCCTTTACCACAAGGCTGTCACCGGGGGCAAAATCCTTCTGCTTTTGCAGCTGCTCAAACAGCTGTACCCCGTACTGGCCGGTGGCGTGCAGGTGCAGCACCGGCTTGTGCTCGTGCTGCTCCCAAGCGCACAGGTCTGCCACCACCTCGTTCACCCGGCGTGCGCCCAAGCTGCCGCCGAAGGACAGGATGACGGTGCGGTCGCCCGCACCCAGTTGTGCGCGGATGGCCTCGCGGTTGGCGGCCTGTGCAAACACCTCCGGCCGCACGGGGTTGCCCACCACAAGGGTCTTGTCCGGTGCGCCCAGCTTTTCCACAGCGGCGGGCACGGCGGCAAACACGATATCCACATCCGGGGCCAGCAGCTTGTTGGTCACACCGGGGAAAGCGTTCTGCTCGTGCAGGGCGGTGTGAATGCCCATTTTGGCGGCGCAGCGCACCACCGGGCCGGACACATAACCGCCGCAGCCGATGACGAGATCCGGCTTTACTTCCTTCATCATGGCCTTGGCCTTGGGACCGGAGAGGGCCAGATTCCACAGGGTGATGATGTTGCGCTTGATGTTGTGCAGGCTGAGCTTGCGCTGGAAGCCGGTGATCTCGATGTGGTGGAAGGGGTAGCCCGCCTGTGTGACCAGACGGTACTCCATGCCCTCCTTACGGCCTGCAAAGTGGATCTCGGCGGTAGGGTCGGCTTTTTTCAAAGCACCGGCAATGGCCAGTGCGGGGTTGATATGTCCGGCAGTGCCGCCGGCTGCGATGAGAACACGCATGGTGATTCCTCCTTATAAACGCCCGGCCTGCGGCCGGGCGGGCTTGCGGTTTGTTTTACTGTTCTGTGCGGGCTGCGCGGGCAGAGGCCAAGTCAATGGTCTTGCGTGCAAGTTCTGCCTCGCGCTCGGCGCGGGCGGCCTCCCGCTGGGCACGCATCTGCTCCCGCTGCTGCGCTGCCCGCTCGCCGTTGCGGCCAATGTTCACCATTACGCCCATCTCTGCCAGCAGCAGGATCAGGCTGGTACCGCCGGAGGAGAAGAAGGGCAGGCTGATGCCGGTGTTGGGCAGGGTGTTGGTAACAACGGCGATGTTGCAGAACACCTGCCAGGCGATCTGCGCCATGATGCCGATGCCCACCAGCGTGCAGAACCGGTTTTCGGCATGGAAGGCGATCCAGAAGCCCTGCACCAGAAAGAGGACGAACAGCACGATGACGATCACCGCGCCGACGAAGCCCAGTTCCTCGCACACGACACTGAAGATAAAGTCGTTGGTGCTCTCCGGCAGCCAGAGCTGCTTTTCGATGCTGTTGCCCAGCCCCAGCCCCGTGGCACCGCCCGAGCCGATGGCGTACAGGCTCTGCTTGGTCTGGCTGGTCATCCGGTCAAGATCCTGCGTCCAGCCGTCCAGACGGCTCTGCAGGTAGTCGATGGAGTCCACGTGCTTCAGCAAAGTCTCCAGCAGGAACAGCGCAGCACCGGCACAGCCCCAGGTAATGATGCCGCCGCTGCCGCCCAGCAGCAGGATGGTGCCCACAATGGCCGTGGTCAGCAGGATGCCCGACATGTGGGGCTCCAGCACCAGCAGGATCAGGACAGGCACCAGCCACAGGATGGGCCGGATGAGCTCCACCACGATGCTGTGGTGGACCCACTTGCGCAGGGGCACCTCGCCGAATTTGACCTGCGGGGTCCTGGCGGCGATGTCTGCCGTGAGCAGGATCATCTCAAACTTTGCCACCTCGGAGGCCTGTAAGGTCAGGCCGCCGAAGCTGATCCACCGGCGGCAGCCGTTGATGGGGCTGCTGAACAGCACCAGCACCAGCAGGATCAGGCAGACAACATAGCCCAGCTTGACCATTCTGCGCAGGAAGCGGTGGTCAAAATAGGAGAACAGGAACATCATGCCCAGGCCCAGCACCGTGCAGAGCAGCTGGGATTTGATGTAATGGAAGCTGTCCCCAAAGCGGAGATAGCCCGTGGTATAGCTTGCACTGAACAGCATGACCAGCCCGAACACCATGATGATGGCCAGGGTCGCCATCCAGTTGAGCAGGATGGGCGGCCAGGGGCCGGGGTCCCGCTGAAAGACGGAAAAAGGCTCTGCTTTTTTTCTGCGGAGTGTTGCCAAACTGCACCCCTCCTTAACTGATTTTTGCCAGCTGAACGGTCAGCGCCACGCCCAGCATGGCAATGACACAAAAGGTATAAAAGATCTGTTCCGCGCTCTGGCCCCGCAGCTCCAGCCAGCGGTGGAGCGGTGCCGAGCGGAACAGCTGCCTGCGGCCCCGGCTGGCCTTGCAGACCAGGATCTGCAGGGCCACCATGCCGCCCTCCAGCCAGAAGGGCAGGGCCAGCGGCAGGGTGAGGTCGGGCCAGCCGATGCACAGGGGAACGCACCCCAGCATCCCGGCCAGAAACAGGCTGCCCACGCTGCCCAGCCGCAGCTTTGCGGGCGGGAAGTTCCAGAGCAGGAAGGCCATCAGGGAACCGGCCAGTGCGGCGGGCAGAACGCCCAGTGGGAACCAGCCCAGCAGGGTCATCACCCCCATCAGGCCCAGCATGGCCGCAAAGGACGTGCCGCAGACGATGCCGTCCATGCCATCGGCAATGCGGGCGCACTCGGCCAGTGCAACCAGCAGTCCTTCCCACAGCAGCGGGGCGGCAATGCCCAGATCGACATAGCCCACGCCCGGCAGGGTGATCCCGGCTGCAAGGCAGCCTTTGGCTCCCAGCAGCACCAGCACCACGGCACCGGCAGCGGCTTCCAGCCCAAGGCGGGTGTGCCGCCGCAGGCCCAGCACAGAACGGCTGCGGATGCGGGCCAGATCCTCCAGCAGGCCCACGCCGCCAAAGAGCAAAGCTCCCAGCAGCGCTGTGAGCAGCCGGACCGAGAACAGGCTCTCGGCCCCCAGCAGCTCAGGCTGAGCCACACAGGCGGCTGTCCAGCCCACGCCCACAGCAGCCAGCACCCCCACCATCAGGCAGAGCCCGCCCATGGTGGGGGCCTGCGGCGGGCGCTCCGGCTCGGCATCCGGCGCTTCCTGCCCGGGTGCCTGCCGGGCCTTGGGCTCATCCCAGCGTCCCTGGAACGCCCGCAGCAGCGGCACCATCAGATTGCCGAGCGCCGCCGTCAGTGCAAAACCCAGTACCGACGCGGCGATCAAGGCGAAACGAATCATAGCTTGATGTTACTCCTTGTAAAAGATCTCCAGCACTTTTTCCAGTGCCATGCCGCGGCTGGCCTTGACCAGCAGGGCATCGCCGGGCTGCATTTTGTTCAGCAGGGCCTCGGCGGCCTGAGCGTAGGTGTCGGCATGGAGGGTGGGCAGCCCCTTGGCGGCAGCCACCACAGCAATGCGCTTGGCCTGCTCGCCATAGGTGACGAGGTAGTCCACCTTGTTCTCCACGGCCTGACGGCCCACCTCCTCGTGGGCGGCGCGGCTGATATCGCCCAGCTCCAGCATATCGCCCAGCAGGGCAAAGCGGCGCTTGCAGGGATACTCCCTGAACATGGCCAGCGCGGCCTTCATGCTGTCGGGGTTGGCATTATAGCAATCCTCAATGACATCCACGCCTCTGGCGTGCACCACCTTCTGGCGCATTCCGGTCTGCTCAAAGTCCGCCAGACCGGCAATGACCCGGCGGGCATTCAGCCCCAGACGGGTGGCGGCGCAGTAGGCAGCCAGTGCGTTGGCCACATTATGCCGGCCCATGGCGGGGATCTTTACGAGGAAAGTCCCCTCCTCGTGATCCTCCAGCACAAAGCTCATGCCCTTTTCATCCTGCTGGATGGACAGGGCACAGACATCAGCGTTCTCATCGCCCAGGCTGAACCAGACCGGACGGACATGGTCGGGCAGGACTGCCTTGCGCAGGAAGGGGTCGTCCCCGTTCAGCACCAGCGGAGCACCCTCCGGCAGACCGGCGCAGATCTCCAGCTTTGCCTTGCAGATGTTCTCCTGACTGCCCAGATTGCCGATGTGGGACACACCGATGCAGGTGATGATGCCTACATCCGGGCGGGCGCACTTGCTCAGGCGCTCGATCTCTCCGGCGTGGCTCATTCCCATCTCCACCACGGCGTACTGGGTCTCTTTGCCGATGCGGAACATGGTGCGGGGCAGGCCCAGCTCATTGTTCTGGTTGCCCTCGGTCTTGATGGTACTGCCAAAGCCTGCAATGGCGGCTTGGTGGTGGTCTTGCCCACGCTGCCGGTCACGCCCACCACTTTGGGGTGGAACTGGCTGCGATAATTGGCCCCCAGCACCATCATGGCGTGGTAGCTGTCCGGGCAGATCACGCTCTTCTCCTCCGGCACGCCTTCCACGGGGTGGTTCAGCACCACGCAGAGCGCGCCGTTTTCCAGCGCCTTGGCGGCAAAATCATGGCCGTCGAATTTTTCGCCCGGAAACGCCACAAAGATGCACCCGGGGCAGACCTCACGGCTGTCGGTGGTCACCAGCGTGACCGGGGTCTCGCACTGGGCCAGCGCGTTGACCGCCAGGCCCTCCAACAGGATGTTTGCTGCAATTGCTTCCATACTCTCATTCCCCTTTATCCACAGATCAGATGTACGATGGTTCCCTGCTGGACGCTGGAGCCGGGTGCCTCACTCTGGCTCTGGACCGTGCCGGAGCCTTCGACTGTGCAGTTGAGCCCTGCGGCGTTCAGCATCTGCCGGGCAAAGTCCGCGCTCTTGCCGGTCACGTCCGGCACCTCGGCGTGTTTGCCCTCATAGGTATCGGTATACAGATAAACGGTGGTGCCGTAGGGCACCTCTGCCCCCGCGCGGGGGTACTGGTAGGTGACAAGGGCGGCGGTCTGGTCGGATTCGCTCTCGGCCAGGTGATGCTTCAAACCCTTGATGTTCAGCTGCACCTGCGCGTTGCTCCACTCCTTGCCCGTCAGGTTGGGCACCTTGACGGTGGTGCCGCTGCGGTCCACGCCATCGGTGGCGATGCCCAGATAGGGCGCGATCTCACTGATGATGTTGCCCACCACAGGGGCAGCCAGAATGGAGGAATAGTCGGTGCGGGCATTGTTGGGGTCGTCCAGCATGACATAGACCAGGATCTCCGGGTCGTTGGCGGGCAGGACAGCCGCAAAGGATGCCACCTTCTTGTAGTCGCCATCGGCGCGGCGGTCCATGTTCAGCTGCTCGGAGGTGCCGGACTTGCCGCCGATGCGGTAGCCTGCAACGTAGGCGTTGCCGCCGCCGCCCTGGGTGCCGTCGCCCACCTCAAACTCCATGATCTGGCGGATAGTCTCGCTGGCGCTCTCGCTGATGACCTGACGGCGGATGTTGGTGCCGATCTCCTGCACCACATTGCCGTTCTGGTCCGTGATCTTATCCACCACATGGGGGGTAACCAGATAGCCGCCGTTGACTGCCGCCGAGACGGCAGTGCACACCTGCAGCGGGGTCACGGCCATGGCCTGACCAAAGGCGGAGGAGGCCAGCTCCACCTCGCCCAGACGGCTCTTGCTGTAATACTGCATGAAGCTGGTCTCATTGGGCAGGTCCACACCGGTGCGCTCGGTAAAGCCGAAGGCATCAAAGTAATCATAGAACAGGCTGGAACCCACGCGCTGACCCAGCTGGACAAAGTAGATGTTGCAGCTGTTGCGCAGGGCTTCGGCCAGATTCTGGGCCCCGTGCGCCTTTCTGCCGGCGCAGTGGTAGGTCTGCTTTGCCACGCTGTACGCGCCGGAGCAGTTCAGGGTGGTGTAATAGGTCGCCTTGCCGCTGTCCACACCCATGGCGGCGGTGATGACCTTGAACACACTTCCGGGGTAGTACAGCTCGGTGATGGTCTTGTTCTTCCACTGGATATCCCGGTAGGTGCCGGTGTAGTCGGCCTCCTCATCCGCAATCTTCTGGCCGTTCTCGTCCCGCAGGTAGTTGCCGTTCTCGTCTTTTTTGTAGATGGTGTACAGCTCCGGCTCGGCCTGCACCTGCTCTGTCAGGTAGGTCAGATTGGCGCTGAAATCCTGCGGGTCATTGGGGTCAAAGTCCGGCTTGGAGGCCATGGCAAGGATGGCACCGGTCTTGACGTTCATCACAATGGCGCAGCCGCGGTTCTCAACGGTGTTGGCCGC
>OHNF01000884.1_pt1 | contig 16563 bp, 14 predicted proteins | sample 1569491 | NCBI WGS metagenome assembly OHNF01 (sample SAMEA3879557, study PRJEB24766) | human gut metagenome | biome: human-associated habitat; feature: feces | place: USA | collected 1985/1987 | reverse complement strand
GATCGGTCTTTCTGGGTGCATCTCATGGAACGCATCCAGCCATGCCTCATTATCTTCCAGCTTTCCGCCATACCATCCGAAATAATGGTTGTAGCTTTCCACATCTGTAATCCCATGCATTGGTCCTTCGATCGGTGTCATGGACACATGCGCGATCGTCGTCAGACGGGTTGGATCCATTTCTTTCGCAAGAGCATTCAGTTCTTTGTGATTTTCCACTAACTGTTCTGAAATTCCTCCGATCAGAATCTCATTGGAAATACCCCAGAAACAAATTGACGGATGATTGTAATTCTGAATGATCAGCTCTTTCAACTGGATGATACAGTTCTGATGTGCATCCGGATCCTGGTTCATCACGCTGATAAACGGAATCTCTGCCCACACTACAAATCCCATCTCATCGCAGGCATCATAAAAATCCTGAGAATGCTGATAATGTGCCAGACGAATCGTGTTTGCCCCCAGCTCCTTGATGAGCCTTGCATCTTCGTAATGATCCTCTTTTGTAAGAGCATTTCCTTTATAGAGCATATCCTGATGGCGGCTCACTCCGCGCAGCGGAGTTTCTGCCCCATTGATGATAAAGCCTTTGTTCGGATCACAGGAAAAACTGCGCACACCCACACGTGCGGAAATCTCATCATACGTTTCATTTCTTCTCTGCAGCTTCGCAGTTACTGTATACAGGTACGGAGCATCAATCTCCCAGAGTTTTGCATCCGGAACATACACTGTTACTGTAGTTTCATCAGCCGGGCGGCAGGCACTTGCCACTTCATTTCCCTCTGCATCACAGATAGCGTACAATACGGTAAAGTTTTCATCTGTCTCTTTCACATAAGAAACAATCTCAAATGCAGCGCCTCCACATTCACACGGTTTTGGTGTTACCTGAATTTCCGGTCCTCCGTAATACTCCAGATCAAAATGCGCATCCGGAACACTGATCAAATTTACCCCTCTGTACAGCCCGCCATAAAATGTAAAGTCTGCAGACTGCGGATACACACTGTCTTTCATTTCATTGCTGCATGCAATGACCAGAAGATTGTCCCCTTTTTCGTGACACACATCTGTAATGTCCGCACGGAATGTAGAATATCCGCCATCATGAGAAGTGATCTTCTTCCCATTAAGGCAAACCCGACAAGATGCATTGACCCCTGCAAATTCGAGATATACACATTCCTTTTCTTTGTCAAAGACAGGCTTTGTAAATACTTTTTGATAAATACACTGATCACGCATGTAATCATTTCCGCCGTCCTGACCATCTTTTCCATTCCAGGTATGCGGCAGATCTACAGATCTTGTATTGCCATCCGGCATTGTAAAACTCCAGCCGGTCATCAGTTTTTGACTTCTTCTAACCATTCCCTCTTTGAATGACTCCTTTCTACCTGCACAACTTGTTCGATTGCGCTTTTCATCATTGATACTATCTTAACAATATCCGCTTTTGCACTCAACCAATTTTACCTAAGTGATGTTTTTGCACGCATAAGTGCAAAAAAAGTTCCAATGTCTGTAATTCATTGGAACTTTTCAATACTAGTTTTTTACCGGAAATAAAATCTTCAGGCAAAAACAACCATCTTTTATCTTCACCTGGAACACTCCGTTATATTTTTTTACACTGTTTTTAATGCTGCGCAGCCCATATCCATGATAGGCTTTGTCATGTTTTGTAGTCACTGGAAGATTATCTTCAAATTCCAGTTCTCTCTCCACCGGATTCATAATCTGCACGATCAGAAACTGGTGCTGTCTGTGTATCAACACATCAATCTGTCGTTTCTCCTGCTCCTTGAAATGTTTCACACACTCAATCGCATTGTCCATGGCATTTCCGAAAATCGTATACAGGTCGACCGGATGCAGAAACTCCAGCCCTTTTCCATCTGCCACACAGGAAACCACAATATTATTTGCCTTACAGATCAGACTTTTTTCTGTTAAAATTGTATCCAGCACATCATTTCCGGTTTTTACCATCGCTTCATAAATCTGAATAGAATCCTGAATTTCTGTAATATATTTTTCCCGTTCTTCCTTCGTACACATATCCCGCAGCGCAGAGATCTGGTGCTTTAGATCATGACACTTCCGGTTGATGATATCGATATTCTCTTTTGTGATCCGGTAATGTTCTTTTTGCTGCCTCCAGAGAAGATCCGAAACCAGCCGTTCCTGCCGCATCGCACTTTTTTTGAATAGTTCATTTTGTAAATACAGCACGACAATACATAAAGTCTGCATCTGCAAAATACTAAACCAGTTTCCTTCCAGTAAAAACCCGTGTGTCCCTCCTGTGCACTGTCTTACAAACCACAAAAACAAATATCCCTGCATTGCCAGCAGGACCAGCGCTGAAGTCAGCTGCCTCGGTCCGATGGAAAATCTCTTGTCCTCCGGAATCCAGATTGCAACTGTGTAGCGGCAAACAACGACTCCTACAGTGCCTACCAGGAGCAATACTGCCGGAAATACCTCGTGCGGAACGTCCCACTTTTTATGAAGCATCCAGCAAAATACCACACTCAGCTCATATGCGAGATAGCACGTACAAGACGCCCATACTGCATAATAAGCAGCAACTGCTGCCGTCATTTTCACATTGCTCCACAGTGTGATCAATACCAATACATATCCGGATACCATCCACATCGTAGCTCCAAGATAGTTCTCTGCCTGAAGCAAAAAAGACATCCCGATCTGTGCGAGAAAAATCGCCGCCACTGTCACCGTCATAGAATAACCGAAATGTTTTCTTTTTGGGAACCCGGCTGTATAGATCACACCGAATCCCAGGTACATCATAGTTGCCAGTATATTTACAATCCAGATCATCTGTGACTTCCTTCCCCTACATAATCCATCAGTGCATTCAAAAATGCGTTCTTCTTACGCTGACTGATCTCCAGCTCTTTTTCTGCCACAACTGCCGTATTGTCCCGGACTTCCGTGACATATTTCAGATTTACGATATACCAGTGATTGCACTTCACAAAATGATAGGGAGACAGCATATCCAAAGCATTTTTCATCGTTCCCCGCACCACATATTCCCCTTCACTGGTATGATAATACAACATCCGGTTCTGAATCTCCACATAATAGATTGCATCCACCGGAACTTTTTTTACCGAATCCTGCAGTTTGAGCAAAATTTCTTTTCCGTTTTTCTGAATCCGCCCGATTGCTCTCGTAAGCTTTAACGAAAACGTATAATAATTGACAGGTTTCATCACAAAATCCAGCGCACCCACAGAATATCCGCGAATGGCATACTGAATCATATTGGTGATAAACATCAGGACAACATTTTCATCTGTCTGACGAATCTTCTCTGCGGCTTCCATTCCGTTCATCCCCGGCATCTCAATATCCAGAATTACAATATCATAGACAGGATGATATCCCTCGATGAGTTCTTTTGCATCTGAAAATGTAGTCAGCTGGATATCAGTGTTATTTTCCTCCTGATATTTTCTTACATACTTTTCTATTTTAGCTAAAAATACAGCATCATCATCTGCGATTGCAATTTGAATCATCTTCTCACCTCCGGAGGATTGTGTTTCTTTTCATTCTACTATAAGGTATGATTAATTCGCAAGACAAAGTTAAAAAGCATTTCAAGCAGAATTTTTTCTGTCTGAAATGCTTTTCCTGTATTTACATGATATATTGAATGCGATAATGCCCGGAGCCTGTGCTGGCTGTCATATATGTTCCTTCTTTTCTGAACTGCAGTTCATCTGTCTGTACCAGTTCTTTTACGTCTGACAGACGGATTTCTGCTGTCGTATTTGCCGGAATCTGTACGGATACCGTAACCTGATCGTCATCCACCTGCCATTTTAGCCGATGCACCCCATAACAGGAATGATAGCTTCCTTCCACAAACTCCAGACCACCACCAATTTGAGGTTCTATAATACTATGTTTGAATCCAGGAGCCGCTTCATCCACCTCCAGGCCTGCCATCACCCGGTACATCCATTCCCCGATCGCCCCATACGCATAATGATTAAAGGAGTTCATATCCGCGCTCCACATCGTTCCATCCGGCTTCAATCCGTCCCAATGCTCCCATATGGTAGTCGCTCCCATTTTCACCTGATACAGCCAGGACGGGAAATCTTCTTTCAATAATAATTCATACGCTTCTTTTACACATCCATTTTGACTGAGTGCATGACAGAAATATGGGGTTCCGACAAATCCGGTAACCAGATGGCCGTTTTCTTTTTCCAGCAGTCTCTTTAATCGCTCTGTGATCTTGGATACATATTCTTCGGGAACCAGTTTAAAATACAGCGCTACAATATGTGCCGTCTGTGTCTGACTTGTGAGATTTCCTTCCACGTCAAAAAATGTATTCTGGAATTTTTTTACAATATTCTGATAAAGTACCTCATAGTCTCCGGCTTCAGATTTCCCCAGAATTTTTGCAATTTTGGCAAACAATCCCGTAGAATATGCAAAATAGGCTGTACAGGTCAGATCATTTGGCGTGGCTCCAAAATAACTTCCTTCCTGAGCGTCCAATGCCACCCAGTCGCCGAGCTGAAGCTTGTAATTCCAGATATAGTCCTCGGAATGTTCCCGCATAAATTCAATCCACGACCTCATGCTGGCATATTGTATTCTTAAAATCTCCTGATCGCCATACATCAGATACAGTGTCCATGGAATGATCACAGCCGCATCTGCCCATGCCGCTGCGGAATGAGGGCTTTGACTGAGCAGCCAGTTATCTTCTGTATGCCCTTCCTCAATGTTGGGAATCACATGCGGAACTCCCCCGTCTTCCGTCTGGTCCATTTCCAGATCATGCAGCCATTTTTTATAGAAAGTATATGTATTCATCAGATAGCATGCCGTGCGGCAAAAAATCTGCGCATCTCCGGTCCATCCAAGCCGTTCGTCTCTCTGCGGACAATCCGTTGGAACATCCAGGAAGTTTCCTTTCATCCCCCAGAGAAAATTGTGATGCAGCTGATTCAGCAGCGGATTGGATGTCTCCAGCGCTCCCTTGGGTTCCATTTCCGAGTGCAGGGTATACGCGGTGAAATCTTCCGGTTTCGGACTGCCCGGATAAGAAAGAATCTGTGCATACTGAAATCCCATATAGGTAAACCTGGGATGCCAGGTAACCGTCTCCTCCCTGCCAAAGGTATACTTCATTTCTGCCCGCGCCTCTCTTAAATTGTCAAGATACACATTTCCATCTGCATCCAGCACTTCAAAACATTTTAAGTAAATGACATCTCCCGGCTTTCCGTGCGCTGTTACGTGGATCCGCCCTGCCATATTCTGTCCGAAATCGATGACCTGTTCTCCTTTTGGAGTGACAAAAATCCGTTTTGCCTCCACTTTGTCGATCATTTTTACGCGCGCTCCGTTTTGAGCCCGGATCACACGGACATCAAACGGAACAAATACCGTATCTTTCCATTCTCCTTTTGGACTGACAGCAGTACACCAGTCTTCTTTTTCCAGAGATGCGTCGTAAATCTCTCCATGATAAATTTCAGAAAAGATAACTGGGGAATCACACCCCTTCCAGTGTTCATCCGTGAAAATATCCTCTTCACTTCCATCTTCATATCGAATGTGGATCTGCATGGCAAATCCTGTCTGGTCCCCGTAATTATTCCGGCTCTTGGTCAGTCCCATGGCGCCTTTGTACCATCCCGGTCCAAGCATGGCTCCTGCAACATTGGTTCCTTCTTTTAATAAATTTTTGACATCATAGGTCTGATACAACAGATGTTTTCTGTAAGATGTCCAGCCCGGAGTCATCTTCTCCAACTTTTTCTCCGTTCAGAAAAAACTGGTACAGCCCCAGGCCTGTTGCAAACGCAATCGCCTCCCGCACCGGTTTTTTCACCTCAAAACAACCTCTTACATACGTTCCTTTGGAACTTTGTTTATCGGCCTCTTCTGTATCCGCAGAGACAAACGGCGCCCTCCACGTTTCATTCAGAAGCGCCGTCAGAAAATATGCCGGCTCACTCCACAAAGATGTTTCCACCTGATCTTGAATCTTCACGCGTACAAAATATTTTCTGGCTGACTGCAATTTCACGTCCTGTGGCCGTATGTGTGCAGATTCTTCCGACCAGACAACTCCACTGTCATATACGAGTTCTTCAAATTTTTCATTTTCTGAAATCTGAAGCTGATAAGATTTCTGCACCACATCTCTTTTGCTGCTTTCGATCTCCCAGCCAAACTGAGGCATCTCTTCTGCTCCGATCAGCGGATTTTCATAATTCATATGAACCCTGTTTATTTTTACCATATCTTCCTGCTCCTTTTTGTAACAATCTGGATTCTATTTTTCGATTCTGCTGCAGGCCTTCAGAAAATACTCGATTTGTGTATCTGTCACATCTGCATCAATTCCCACACAGGAAACAGACAATTTTCCTTCTTCCACGCAGCCGTCTTTCGCCAGTGCTTCTACCTTACTGCATATCTCACTTTCTGTCGCTTTTCCTAATTCTACCGGGCTGAACCGGGCATTCAGCCAAATATGCGGAAGCTTTTCCCGTACCGTTTTCAGATCAGATCCTGCCCCCACTTCTGCAAATGTAAGGCCCCGGATTTTAGCATATCCGTCCACGACATGTTCCATCGTTCCTCCGCAGTGATGCACTCCAAAGTGCCCAAAAGTGTCTGCCAGCCTCTGGTCATGCTCCAGCAGAAACTCTTCATACAACTCATTGGAGATCATCTCCACCGAACAATTCGAAGTCAGATAACATTCCGGCTGTGTTTTCTGCACGATCGCTGTCACTCCTGCAGAATTATATACGGAACATTTCCGGAATTCCTTGCCCACCGCTATGGTCAGATCTGTAATTTTCCGGAACAGTTCCTGCACTTCATCCGGAGCAGAATAATATGCCATCAGAACATTTTGCCCCATCAGATCCATGGCGATATTCTGGATTCCCATCAGATTCACATAGGTTTCCACATGGCCGAATTCTTCCTGTAAATCTATGATCTGCTGCTTTGTCCGATTCCACACTTCACTTTTGGAAAGATCCACACAGGGGATCTCTTCGATTTCTTCCTCATCCAGTTCCCGGCAGATTACCTGCGGAGAATTATCTTCCTTGTATAAAATCTCACACCCCATCAACTCTGAATACAATCCCATAAGCTCCAAATCGCTCATACAATGCCTTTCTCATCTTGATGTCGCATTCCATTCTGTATCCGGGATCATCAAAAAACTCCTGTGAAAAACAAATTCCTACATTTTTATGCCACCAGGACGGATGAAACGTAATATCATATTGCATAACTCTCTCCTTCTTTTCCACTCAATCTTTTTGTAACATAATCTGCTATATTAACTGTACTCTTTCTGTAATAAAAAAGCTAACAAAAATGCCGGCTGCCTAGCACATTTGTTAGCTTTCCTTCTTATCCGTTTCCGGATGTTTTTTTATATTCACTCGGCGTCATATGGTAGATTTCTTTAAACTGCTTGGAAAAATAAGAAAAATTGTAATACCCGGTATCCATTGCCACCGTTCCCACCGAAAGATTCGTTGTATCAAACAGACGCTTCGCTTCCTTGATCCGAAGCTGGTTGATAAATTTATTCAGAGAAATCCCGGTCTCTGCCTTAAAAATATGTGACAGATAAGACGGATTAAAATACAGCGCATTTGCAATGTCTTCTCTCTTGAAATCTTCTGAAATGTGCTCCATTACATAATGTTCTACTTTTTCCATCACTTCAAAATTTTTCTTTTCGTTCTTCTTTTCTTTTTTACTCGTTGTTTTTGCTGCTTCTGTCTGCGTTTCATTTTCTTTTGCAGCTGTTGTTATCTGTGCCTGATCTTTTGTATCTTTCTTCTGTGTATTTGAACAGGCTGTCATCGATACTGCCATCAATGCAGAAATCAGCCATACCATATATTTCTTCATAAAAAAAATAGGCCCTCCCATGTATACGGCATAAAAGGACCTACTCTGGCTTATTTGTATAACAAAAAGACATGTATTCTTATTCATTTCTAAAAAAACTACATTTTATTATCTTATCTTTTGTCATTCTGGCACCATGAGGACGACTTCGTCTCTCGCAAAGTATATCCTTAGATCATGGCGAGTATTCCGGCTTAAGATCATCGTCTCGGCACCCTTCCCAGTTTCCCAGTGGTATATTACCTTGACTCCCTATCACGGCGGCGGGACCGCCCAGGTTTTGCACCTGATTCCAATTTAAGATCTGACATGTCAGATCACCATGAAATTATGCGTTTCGTTTTTCTTATTTTCGTCTTTTTATTATGTAATATTTGTTATTTAGTTGTCAAGATTTTCGAGTATTTTTATAGGATTTCTCCATTTGTTTCGATGATTTTTTGATATTTCACAATTTTATCTGCTTTCCTGTTGGATCAATACGGTAGTTGCTTCGATAGATCAATCTGGACACTGGTACAAACTCATATCCTTTTGCTTTGATATTTCTGATGATCTGCTTTAATGCCTGTTTGGTGCATTTTGTTCCTGTGTGCATCAGGATGATACTTCCGGGTGATAAATTTTTGTGCTCACAGACTTTCTTGATCAACTGCTCTTTCGTTGGCTCTTGCCAGTCTAGGCTGTCTACGTTCCATTGGATCATATAATAGTTCATTTTTCTTGCATTCCTTACGACGGATTCGTTGTAGTCTCCATATGGTGCCCGGAAAAGATCTATTTTGATACCTAACAATCCTTGAATCTTCTGTGTCACTCCTTGAATTTCTTCCTGCTGCTGTTTGTCTGTTAATTTTGTCATATATTTATGATGATCTCCATGACTTGCAATATCATGTCCTTCCTCATAGATTGTTTTGATATCAGCTGGATATTTGCTGATCCAGTCTCCGCAGAAGAAAAATGTTGCTTTCACATTTTCCTGCTTTAATATCTTAAGAATCTGTGGAATATCTTCATTTCCCCATGCGGTGTCAAATGTCAGTGCTATCCGCTGTTTGTCTGTATCTACACAGTAAATCGGAAGTTTTTCCTCTTGTGTTTCACTCCAGACATAGATATTGTTTTGTATAAATTCTCTGGCGGACTGGATACTGTCGCTGTTTGTAAACCAGACTACTGTTAAGATCAGTAGGATCATGATCATGATTTTTCGAAGCATTTTTCTGCTCCTCTTTGTTTTTACCATTTTATGAATTCCTGTATAAAAAAAGAATCCTGCTTTCACAGAATTCTTTTTCTTATCTCATCTCAATTGATATTCTTTATTTTACCTGACCCTTCTGAATAATGGATACAATATTCAAATCTTTATCTAAAACTACTGCATTCGCATATTTTCCTTCTTCAAGACTTCCATATTTATCATCAATTCCAATAGATTTTGCTGGATTTAGAGTTGCACATCGGACTGCACTTTCCAATGGAATATGCATTTCTTTGACTACAGTTCTTATACAATCCATCAGGTTAGTTGCAGAACCTGCGATGGCTCCTCCTTCGGTCAGGGTTGCAAGATTGCCTACAACCGTCACTGGTTGTCCGCCTAATTCATACTGTCCATCTTCCATTCCCGTTGCCATCATACTGTCACTGATCAGTACGATCCTCTTGTCTGTAAACATCTCGAAAGTTGCTCTGACACAGGATGGGTGAATATGAACTCCATCGCAGATCAGTTCTACATAACATTCACTGTCTCTGGCTGCTCCGATCACGCCTGGTGCTCTGTGACTGAATGGCGGCATAGCGTTATATAAGTGTGTGATATGATCAACACCTCTGTTGATCGCTTCTGTTGCTGTATCATAATCAGCCATCGTATGTGCAATTGATACATGCACCTCATCTTTCACTTGATTGATAAAATCCATGGCTCCTTCAGTCTCTGGAGCAAGATCCACTAATTTGATCAATCCACCGGCTGCTTCCTGCAGTTTATGGAATAATTCAACATCCGCCAGCTTGATATCCTCTTCTTTCTGTGCTCCTTTTTTCTCCTTATTTACAAAAGGTCCTTCCATATTGATTCCGACAAGATCCGCACCTTTTCCATTCTTATGTTCTCTTGCTGCATTCATTGCCTGAAACAATTCTTCTTCTGGAATTGTCATTGTCGCAGGACAAATTGCCAATACTCCATTAGCCGCTTCATAATCAGCCAGTGCCTGAATGGATTCTTCCGTTCCATCACACATATCGTGTCTGACGCATCCGTGAAAATGGATATCAACAAGTCCTGGTATCACATAGCATCCTTCAGCTTCTACTTCTTTGTTATCTGTTGTTTCTTTCGCTACGTATTCTCCTTCTATATAGAAATCTTTTTTTTCAAATTTTCCTTCTGGTGTGAATACCAGTCCATTTTTTATGATCATTGTATTACCTCGATTCCCGTTACCCATTTGTATTGTTCTTTCTGCTTCTATTTTATCAGTCTGATACTGTACAATCAAATAAAACAGGGCTTTTTTGCCCTGTTTTACAGAAACTGATTCTTCCTTCATGGTGTATTTTTATTTGATCATATTTTTGAATGTACTTTCAAGTTAATAATCATCTCCTGCAAGACCATTCTGTCACTGTCAATTATCAACGCAAAACGAGCCGGCATATCGCCGGCCCGTTTTCGGAGAAAACTATGAATAACAATAAAGGCTTATTTACATAATTTTTCCATCTCATCTGCAACAAACTGAACTTTTGGTCCAATGATAACCTGAATGTTACCTTTTCCTGGACGAATGATTCCTGCTGCTCCTGAGGATTTGATCTTCGCTTCATCTATTTTGTTATCATCATTGATTTCCAGACGAAGTCTTGTGATGCAATTATCAATACTCTTAACATTGGCACTTCCGCCTAATCCTTCAAGGATGACTGCTGCCATTGCTGTAAAATCATCATTGGCTAATGTAATATTTTCTTCATCAAGATCATCATCTTCACGACCTGGTGTTTTCAGATCAAATTTCGTGATCGCGATACGGAATACTACATAGAATACGATAAATGCTGCGATTCCTAAAGGAATGATCATCCATGTCTTCTGTGCTGCTGGTAAGGAAGATGAGAATACAAGGTCCGTTGCTCCTGCTGAGAAACTAAATCCTGCTCTGAATCCTACCAGTGTTGTGATCGTTGTAAAGATTCCGTAAAGGATTGCGTAGATAACATATAAACCTGGTGCTAAGAACATAAATCCGAATTCAAATGGTTCTGTTACACCACAGACAAATGCACAAAGAGCTGCGGATCCTACTAAACCGATGGCAATCTTTTTCTTGTTACTCTTTGCTGTCTGGATCATTGCTAATGCTGCTCCTGGAATACCGAACATCATACATGGGAAGAATCCTGACATGTACATTCCAAGGCTCCATGATACATTCTTAGATGTTTCTCCTGCCCAGAAATGAGTTAAATCTCCGAGTCCAATCGTGTCAAACCAGAATACATTGTTCAATGCATGATGTAATCCTGTTGGGATCAACAGACGGTTTAAGAATGCATAAATACCAGCTCCAACAGCTCCCATCTTGGCAATAGACTGACCAACTGTGATCAATGCTGTAAATACAACTGGCCATACAAACAGCAATACAACTGATACAATGATAGATACAACACCAGCGATAATTGCTACGCAACGTTTACCACTAAAGAATGATAACCAATCTGGTAATTTAGTATCTTTGAATTTGTTATAACACATAGATCCGATCACACCGGCTAAGATACCAATAAATGGATTGGAAATCTTATCAAATGCAAGTGTTGCATCTGCATTCTTTGCAATAGATGGCATGATTGTTGTTACTACTGCTGTAGATAACAAATTTGTGATCATCAGCCATGATGCTAAAGCTGCCAGGCCACCCGTTCCATCATGTTTTTCTGCCATACCAACACCGACACCGATAACAAACAGTAATGCCATGTTGTCGATCAATGCTCCCCCTGCCTTTACAAGGAAGAATCCGATCTGGTTTCCAATACCTGTGATATCACCACCCTGCATGGTTGCAGGACACAGTGCATATCCGATTCCCATTAAAATACCACAGATTGGCAAGCATGCTACTGGAAGCATTAACGCTTTTCCTAATTTTTGTAAAAATTTCATATAGATTGTCCCCTTTCATTTTTACTTTAAGTTTTTCATGTTCTTTTCCTTCTCTTTTAGTTACTCATCTTTGTTATTGTTTTGTTAATTGTATCACCTCTTCCCCTGCTTTTACTTGTTGTCCTGTCAAACACTTCGTGATCTTATAATCACCTAAGTTCGTTATTACGATCGGCGTTGTGACGTCATATCCCGCCTTTGTAATCTCTTCAAGATCAAATTCCAACAAAACGTCTCCTGCCTTTACCTGATCTCCAATTTCTTTATATGTCTGATAGTACTTTCCATTTAATTCCACGGTATCAAGTCCTGCATGAACGATTAGCTCTAATCCGTCTTCTCCCTGAATACAGACTGCATGTTTTGTATCCATTACCGTGGCGATCGTTCCATTGATCGGAGAAACGACTGTTCCATTGGATGGAACAATTGCGATTCCTGGTCCTAATAATTCCTGAGCGAATGTCTGATCATTGACTTCGTCCATTGGGATTGTTCTCCCATCTTCTACTGCTTTTAATGAAATGGTCTTTGCGTTCTTCTCAAACATCTTCTTTAATGAATCAAACATCTTCTTCTCCTTTTTCTATACTGCTTTTTCTGATCCTCTCGATATGCATCGTTAAATATGCAACTTCTGCTGATGTCATATCTTTTTTGTATCTTTCTTTAATAAAAGTCTTAATATATCCTGCACACTGATATTCTTCCGGACAGATCTTCTGGATCATCTCCTGTACATCATCGTTCATATCATCCATTCGTTCTGACGCAAATAACTTTCTGGATAAAAACTTCAAATGTGTGATAAACCGTTCATAACTCAATGACTGGGTATCGATCTCCAAATGGAAGTAGTTCTTTATCTGTTCCATAACATCTTCTAAAAATTCAGTGATCTTTAAAGTATCTTTGACTCTTGTATCAAATTCTGCACTCACGATGTGTAAAGCAATGGATGCCGCGTCATCTAATGGGAGTGATATATTCAATCGCTGTTTGATCATTCCTAACGCGTATTCTCCAAGTGCAAATTCTTTCTCATAAAATAATCTTACTTCCCTAAGCATCGGGTTTGGAAAATTCATATGATCTTCATATCGCTGAATCGCAAAATGAATATGATCTGTTAATGTCACATAAATATTCTCGTTTAATTCTGTTCCTAAACTTTGCTTTGCATGTTCTATGATCGCTGTTGAAATCTCAAATTGTTCCATCGGAAGATCTTGTAAGATTTCTTTTAATTTCCGGATCATCTTCTAATCGAAAAATCTTCTGAATCTTCTTCTCATCAACTACTTTCCCTTCCTTCCCCTGAAATCCAATTCCTGTTCCAACAACAATGATTTCCTGTCCATCTTCATCGATGCTGCTTACTACGTTGTTGTTCATTACCTTATCTATTTTCATAATCTTCTCTCCATGATCATTGGAAGCTTTTCTTCTAGTATATATATTATATGTCCTATCTTAAAATAAAAAGAAAACCACATTTTATAAATATGAAAGTCAACACTTTCACACTTATAAAATCCGGTTTTGCCTGCATTACCAGTGACAATCCTCAATATTCATATCATTTAAGTCACTTTATTTTCTTAACTTGCCTTTATTTTATCAGCATTTTATACAAAAGTCAAGCCTTTTTTAGCTTTTTCTTTTTATATTTTTTACAATGGATATTGTGATACTTTTTTACTGCCGGTGCGTGCCATCTTTTACAATCTCTATTGGCTGCGCACCTTGCAGTATGTGTGTTTTTCTTAAATTAAGATCATTCCTTGATAACAAGTGTATCATAGCCTTTTTTCTTCAATTCATTTTCCAATCTTACTGCTTCATCAAGCGTATTATATTCCCCGATCTGAACTGCATAATAAGGATCCTTATAAACGATATTCCCCTCGTATCCATCTGCAACCGCACGATTCAGAACATACTGTGCATTAGAAAAATTACGGTATAAACCAATCTGGACACGATAGATTCCCTTCAGAGCTTCATTTTCATCTCCGATCGTTTCCATAATTCCATCTGCGATCGCTTGTGCGATCTCTTGAAATTTCTCATCAAATCTTTCGTTGTCCTGATCTGAATTTAAAAAACCTGCCTCGATCAAGATCGCAGGAATCTTTGTTCTTCTTAATACAGTAAGATTCGGGCGCTCTTTAACTCCAATATTACGAAATCCTACTTGTTCTAAGTTCGCATTTACATTTCTTGCCATCTCTGCTTTGATCCCCTGATCATCAAATACCAGTGTTTCAACGCCTTGATATTCATTCGCATTTGGACTTGCATTTCTATGAAATGAGATAAAATAATCAGCTCCACTTTCATTCCCAAGCCTTGCTTTTTCAGATGGTGACTGATAGATATCACTTTGTCTTGTGTAGGATACTGGAACGCCATTTTGCTCTAAAATCTGACCGACTGCGAGTGTCAGTCTTAGATTGTCGTCTTTTTCCTTTCTTCCATCATACTGGGCTCCATTATCATAACCGCCGTGGCCAGCATCTAAAATTACTCCTGCCATATTATTTTCCCTGTATTTCTTTCTTCTATCAGACTATTCATTTCTCCATGTTTTGTGTTATATTGGTAGTAGATAACCTGATGATAGAGAGTTTTATTGAAAATATGACCTATTACTTGACAAAAAATTTAGGGGTATTATTACAAATTTAATAATACCCCACCTACCATGTATCAATATTTATTATCTTCGTTTTCTATTCTACTATATTATGATTCTTTTTTCAACAACTATTTTAATTTAAAACATTTATTTTTTTCAATTCAAAATAATTGTTGAAAATATAAATATATTCATATAAAATAAACTCAAGGAGTTGATAATTTATGAAATACAAAAAACTAACACCATCACAATTAAATATCATGAAAACATTATGGGACAAAAAAGAGCCTATGATTGCTTCTGATTTTGTTCAGCTTGATCCTTCACTGAATCTGAATTCCGTTCAATCTGCATTGCGTTCTCTACTTAAGAAAAACTATATTGAAGTTTCCGACATTGTATATAGTGGTAAGGTTTTAACCAGACGTTATATTCCTGTTGTTTCCTCTGAAGATTATGCTTCTGAGAATATCAACGGAGTGCTGGAAGATCTTTTATCTTCTAATATACTTCTTCAATATGTGGAGTCTGAAAATGATATTAAAGTGATTGAACGTTTACAGGAGAAATTAGAGGAACGTAAGAAAATTCTAGAAAGGAAGTCTTGATATGACACCTGCGAATTATGGTTCCGTATTTAGTTGCTGTCTTTTTGGCAGTCTGATGATGCTTTATCTTTATGTATTTTGCAGAAGCAAACGATTTATCTTAAGAAACGGAACCTTTGTGATTTATCTTGCTGTCGGAGTTGTCACGATCCGTATGCTTTTGCCTTGGAATTTTCATTTTGCAGCAAATGTTGAATCCCATAAAATTCTTCCTTTTCTTTTTAATCTTTTAAGGGTGAAGATTTTATCTGTGGAATTTCTAACAATCCTTGTGATCATTTTTTGCTTTGGAAGTTGTTTAAGACTTGCTTTATATTTCTATAAACTTGTTCGCTATCGTCATTTACTTCATCAGTTAGACCCTCTCGATGACATAAGAATATTAAGAATCTTTTCTGATATTTTGGAAGAATATCATTGTACGAAGCAGATTTTAATCTATCAGGTGCCTGGCCTTTCTAGTCCTGCAATTTCTGGTCTGATCCATCCAGTGATCCTTCTTCCTGACAGAGAATACAGTGATCAGGATCTGCGTTTTATTTTTATGCATGAACTCAATCATTATCTACACAATGACTTATGGAAGATTTTTTTCTGGGAACTCGTTGTATGTATCTACTGGTGGAATCCTCTTTCTTATATGATTCGCCGTCTGATCAAAGATACTGCGGAATATGCAAATGATATCCGACTTACCAAAGACAGAGATGAACTTACAAGAACAAATTATATGTTAAGTCTTCTCAATACTTCCAAACAGACTCATACGTTCCACACCCTTCCAACACTGCATTTTCAGGAAGGTACGATTTTAAACATTGAAAAAAGATGCGATCTTATCAATGATAGTCCAAAGATTCGCAGAAATTTATTTTCACAATTTATACATATTGGATCTATTTCTTTATTGTTCACCCTTTCGCTGTGCTTTATCTTTCAGCCAAGTTCGCCAGCTCCAAACTATGACAATGATGGCACTGTTATTTTTGATAAACCTGACAGCAGTAATTCTTTTTATATAAAGCGAAAAGATGGAAAGGGCTATGATTTATATGTCAAACATGAAGATGCTTTTATAAATACAGGAATCATTGAAAACCCTGAAGATTATAAAAGTCCTAAAATATATTCTAGCAAAAAGGAGGCTACGAAATTTTATGAAA
>OHNF01000840.1_pt1 | contig 17136 bp, 16 predicted proteins | sample 1569491 | NCBI WGS metagenome assembly OHNF01 (sample SAMEA3879557, study PRJEB24766) | human gut metagenome | biome: human-associated habitat; feature: feces | place: USA | collected 1985/1987 | reverse complement strand
ATCGGACGAATCACTTCGGGATTGCGGTTTACACAGGCTTCGATATTTTCGCCGACAGTCTTTCCGGTTACCGTCATCAGGTCTGTCTTTAACAGTCCCTTCTTATTTAATTCATTCATAACTGCGTATACGCCGCCAGCCTCATTTAAGTCTTCAATGTAGGTCGGACCTGCAGGTGCCAGATGACACAGGTTCGGTGTATGGGAAGAAATTTCATTTGCGATTTCCATGTTCAGCTCTACGCCTGCCTCATGCGCGATTGCAGGCAGATGCAGCATGGAGTTTGTAGAACAGCCGAGCGCCATATCGACGGTCAGGGCGTTTAAGAACGCATCCTTTGTCATGATGTCGCGGGGCTTGATATCCTTGCGAACCAGCTCCATAATCTGCATACCGGCATGCTTTGCCAGCTGGATACGTGCAGAATATACTGCCGGAATTGTGCCGTTGCCCTTTAATCCCATGCCCAGCGCCTCTGTCAGACAGTTCATGGAGTTTGCTGTATACATACCGGAGCAGGAACCGCAGGTCGGACACGCGGAACGTTCAACCTGATCGCTCTGGGAGTCAGATACTTTCGGGTCTGCGCCCTGGATCATCGCATCAACCAGATCGAGCTTGATGATCTGATCGGAAAGTTTGGTTTTCCCGGCCTCCATCGGGCCGCCGGAAACAAAGATCACCGGAATATTCAGGCGCAGGGAAGCCATCAGCATCCCCGGGGTGATTTTGTCGCAGTTGGAGATACAGACCATCGCATCGGCGCAGTGGGCGTTAACCATATACTCCACCGAGTCGGCGATCAGCTCGCGCGACGGCAGCGAATAGAGCATCCCCCCGTGGCCCATTGCGATACCGTCATCCACCGCAATGGTGTTGAACTCTTTCGCCACGCCGCCGGAGGCTTCGATTTGCTCGGCAACCAGCTTACCGAGATCGCGCAGGTGCACGTGGCCCGGCACAAACTGGGTGAAGGAGTTCACCACGGCGATAATTGGCTTGCCGAAATCGGCGTCGGTCATTCCGGTGGCGCGCCACAGCGCGCGGGCACCGGCCATGTTACGGCCGTGGGTGGTGGTGGCTGAACGATACTTAGGCATGCTTTATTTACTCCCGTCTGACTATTTAATGGGACGGTGCGTGCCGTCCCAAATTTATATTTAGTGATTAACCTGATCCAACCAGCCGTATTTATCTTCTGTCTCGCCGGTGAAGAGGCCAAAGAACGCTTGCTGAATGCGTTTGGTCACCGGGCCACAGCGGCCTTCGCCCACCTGAATGCCATCGACGCTACGCACCGGCGTAATTTCAGCCGCGGTACCGGACATAAACACTTCGTCAGCCAGGTACAGGGATTCGCGGGACAGCACCTGCTCGCGCACTTCGATACCCAGATCTTTTGCCAGCTTGATGATGGCGTCACGGGTGATGCCTGGCAGCGCGGACGAGGTAAACGGCGGGGTGAACAGAATGCCGTCTTTTACTTCAAACAGGTTTTCGCCCGCACCTTCGGAGATGTAGCCATTCACATCCAGCGCGATACCTTCCTGGTAACCGTGACGGCGCGCTTCGCTGCCGACCAGCAGTGAGGACAGGTAGTTACCGCCCGCTTTAGCCGCAGTCGGGATAGTGTTTGGCGCCACGCGGTTCCAGGAAGAAACCATTGCGTCGATCCCCTGATCCAGTGCTTCCGCGCCCAGGTAGGCGCCCCACGGGAACGCAGCAATAATCACATCGGTGTTATAGCCAGCGGGCGGGTTGACGCCCATGCCGACATCACCCACGAAGACCAGCGGACGAATATAGGCGCTGGTCAGTTTGTTCTGGCGAATCACCTCGCGGCAGGCTTCCATCAACTCATCAACGCTTTGGGAGACCGGGAAACGATAAATTTTGGCTGAGTCATGCAGACGCTGCATGTGTTCACGGTGGCGGAACACCACTGGTCCTTTGTGAGAGTCGTAGCAACGGATCCCTTCAAACACGGAGGTGCCGTAGTGCAGCGCGTGGGACATCACGTGAACTTTCGCGTCTTCCCAGCGAACCATCTCACCATTGAACCAAATATAATCAGCTTTTTTTGTCGTCATTTTTTCGTCCTGTCACGCTTAAGCGCGGATTTGTTGTGATGTGGTTGTGCTCTGGCAGATGGCAACATGGGCAACGTCTACCAGTTTTGATAACTGACTAAACAGTAAGTCGACCGGCCGCGGGCTGGCAACGGTTAATTCGATACTGATGTTCTGTGCGTCGGTAGCCGTTTCCATATTCACAGAGCAAATCTGAAAGCCACGGTGGCGAACCACGCGCAAAACGCGTTCTAACGTTTCCGGGTTGAAGCGAGCCTGCACGGCGACCTGATGTTGCATCATGATAATTTCTCCAGCATTTGTGAGTTACTGGCACCGGGCGGTACCAACGGCCAGACGTTCTCAAGCTCATCGATTGAGACATGAAGCAGGTATGGCCCTTCGCTTGACAGCATGGTGTCGAGTGCCGCTTCAACCTGGTCTTTACGGGTGATGTGCTGGCCAGGAATGCCGAAGGCGCTGGCCAGGGTGAGGAAATCGGGGTTATCGGTCAGGGTGGTTTCACTGTAACGTTCCTGGAAGAACAGCTGTTGCCACTGGCGAACCATCCCTAAACGCTGGTTATCGAGCAACACGATCTTCAGCGGTAACTGCTTGCGCTTCACGGTGCCGAGCTCCTGAACGTTCATCATGAAGGAGCCGTCACCGGAGATACAGATAACGGTATCGTTCGGGCGGGCAACCTGTGCACCAACGGCGGCTGGCAGACCGAAGCCCATCGTCCCTAACCCGCTGGACGTGATGAAGTTTTCCGGACGGGTGTAGGTCATGTGCTGGGCAGACCACATCTGATGCTGGCCGACATCGGTCGTCACCACGCTGTCGGCGGGCTTACGGTCGGACAACTGCTTCAACAGCAGCGGCGCGTAGATGGCCTCGCCGGGGTGGTCGTAACGCCAGGCGTGTTCAGCGCGCATATCGGCGGTGTGCTGACGCCATGGGTTAATATCCAGCGGCTGCTCCAGGGCCGGTAACAGCGCGTTAAGATCGCCCTGCAACGCGACATGCGCCTGACGCAGTTTGTTCATCTCCGCCGGGTCGATGTCCATATGGATCACTTTGGCGTTTGGCGCGAAGGTGTTCAGCTTGCCGGTGACGCGGTCGTCAAAACGGGCGCCGACGGCGATGAGCAGGTCACACTCCTGCACCGCCAGGTTTGCCGCTTTGGTACCATGCATCCCCAGCATGCCCAGATAGTAGGGGTAATCAGCATCTACCGCACCCAACCCTTTCAGCGTGCAGGTGGCAGGCATTTGCGTTGCCGCGATAAATTCGCGCAGGGCAGGAACCGCCTGCGCCATACCTACGCCACCACCAACGTACAGCATCGGCTGTTTCGCCTGCGCCAGCATCTGACGCGCCTCTTCAACTTCCGCATGCGGAAAGGCGTCGTCGCTTCCAACGGTGGAGAAGTGCGGCTCCAGTTCGCCGAGTGCAACCTGGATATCTTTCGGGATATCAACCAGAACCGGGCCAGGACGGCCAGAGCTGGCAACCTCGAACGCTTCGGCCATCACCCGCGGCAGCTCTTCGAGAGACTGAACGAGGAAGCTGTGTTTGGTACAGGCCAGCGATAAACCGAGCACATCCACTTCCTGGAAGGCATCGGTGCCGATGAACGGAGAGGCAACCTGTCCGGTGATGGCAACAACGGGAACAGAATCCAGCAGTGCATCAGCCAGACCGGTGATCAGGTTCGTTGCGCCCGGACCTGAGGTCGCCATACAGACACCGGTTTTACCGGTGGCACGGGCATAACCGATGGCGGCCATCGCTGCGCCCTGCTCGTGTCGGCACAACAGGTGCTCCACGCCGCCGTCATACAGTGCATCGTAAATCGGCATAATTGCGCCACCCGGATAACCGAATACTGTCTCGACTCCCTGCGCGCGCAACGCATGTACTACCCACTGTGCCCCATTCATAGTTAGTTCCCCGTCATAAATCGGGAGAAACAGAATTTTGTGCTACTTGTCATTCTCTGCTCCTCATTTCCGTTTTTTAGTCATAAAAAAACCCCCGGACCTTTCGGTGCGGGGGTCTTAGTTCGTTAAGGCTTGATTTCTAAGCCTTTCCTCGTCCAAGTGCAGCCCCGCACGGTGGGATAATAATCACCACCACGCTAATCACGACCAGGCTAATCACTCGTAGAAGGGCTGTCATTTTCAGTTCTTTTTGCATCTTGTTCGAAGGAATACCTAAAGAGTTACCACAGATATTTCATCTGACACAAGATTTTTTTATGACCTATTTCTGTAGCAGGCGAACTATTTCTTTCAAAATCGTTGTTTTATATAGGGAAAAAATAGAAATGAAGATTTTTCATTTTTTTGTCCTGTTTCATCAGGCAAGGCGCGCATGATTCCTTTTCTGCGAGGCCGATTCCACCGACATGTAATGATTACATTTAGGCGCTAAAAGGCTGGAACGAGCGCCGTAATTCAGTGAATTAGCGCTAAACAGGAAAAAAAGATGCTGGCATAGTCACCGCCAAGGAGGGCTTATGTCACTGTCAGTTGTTTATACACGCGCGGCCATCGGCGTGAAGGCACCGCTTATTTCTGTAGAGGTTCATTTAAGTAATGGACTGCCCGGACTGACGCTGGTCGGCTTACCAGAAACGACCGTTAAAGAGGCGAGGGATCGCGTGCGCAGCGCAATTATTAATAGCGGTTATGCTTTTCCGGCGAAGAAGATCACCATCAACCTTGCGCCCGCCGATTTGCCAAAGGAGGGAGGGCGATATGATTTACCTATTGCTATAGCGCTTCTCGCGGCTTCTGAACAGCTCAATACGCCAGGGCTAAGCTCGTGCGAGTTCGTGGGTGAATTAGCGCTTACAGGCGCGTTAAGGGGCGTTCCCGGTGCAATATCGGGTGCGCTTGAAGCCATACGTGCGGGAAGACAAATCATTGTAGCTAATGAAAACGCCTCTGAAGTAAGCCTTATCGCCGAAAAGGGGTGTCTTGTCGCGGGACATTTGCAGGAGGTTTGCGCCTGGCTGGAAGGCCGACACGAGCTTGCCGAGCCGCAGGAGAATGACGAGGTAGCGCCAGATTCGCCCGAGGATCTCAGCGATATTATGGGTCAGGAACAGGGTAAACGGGCGTTAGAGATAACGGCCGCGGGTGGGCATAACCTGTTACTGATAGGTCCGCCAGGCACGGGGAAAACGATGCTGGCGAGCAGATTGAACGGCCTGTTGCCACCCCTCAATAATCACGAAGCGCTGGAAAGCGCCGCGATATTTAGCCTGGTCAGTTCTACGTCGCTGCATAAACAGTGGCGCCGCCGTCCTTTCCGCTCTCCACACCACAGTGCGTCTCTTACCGCGATGGTGGGCGGGGGTTCGATCCCCGGTCCGGGTGAAATCTCACTGGCGCACAACGGCATTCTCTTCCTGGATGAATTGCCAGAGTTTGAACGCCGAGTGCTGGATGCATTGCGGGAGCCGATTGAATCCGGCGAAATCCATCTGTCTCGTACACGGGCCAAAATAAGCTACCCTGCGCAGTTTCAGCTGGTCGCCGCGATGAACCCTAGCCCTACGGGTCATTATCAGGGCAATCATAACCGCTGTACGCCGGAGCAGACGCTGCGCTATCTGAGTAAGCTGTCCGGCCCCTTCCTCGACCGTTTTGATTTATCTCTCGAGATCCCCCTGCCCCCGCCCGGTCTGCTGAGGCAAACCGGTATCAAAGGCGAAAGCTCAGCAACAGTGCGTGAACGGGTTATTGCGGCACAGGCGCGGCAGTATGTTCGTCAGAACAGGCTGAATGCCCGGCTGGATAACAGCGGGATCCGACAGTTTTGTTCTCTCAACGCTGAAGATGCGGGCTGGCTGGAAGAGACACTGACGCGGTTTGGGCTATCCATTCGCGCGTGGCAGCGTTTGTTGAAAGTTGCGCGCACGGTCGCCGACGTGGAGGGCTGCCCCGGAATAGAGAGGCGGCATTTGCAGGAGGCATTAAGTTACCGTGCGATCGATCGGCTGCTGTTGCATCTGCAAAAAATGCTGGCGTAAAAAAAAGGGGCCGTAGCCCCTTCTCTTCTTAATCGTCAGACTCGGTGTAGTCTTCTGCACCTTCCATCTGCGGCTTGCCGCCAGACAGCGTATGGAAACGCTTAGGACGCTTAATGCGAGCCATATACTTGATCCATACACGTTCTGCATCAGATTGCGGCTCACGCTCACCACGGCAAACAGAGACAAACTGTTTTTCATCTTCGGTTGCCGGTTCACGTTTACCCAGATCCAGCTCGTTAAAGGCATAACCATGGCGCTCAAGAAGTTGAGCTTCTTTGATAGTGAAATCGCCGTGACGAGAGAACCCGCGCGGATAATGTTTATTGTCGAAAAAACGATTAGTCGTCGTAAAGCTTTCCGCCATCCTACACGCTCCTAATTCTTTGGCCGAGCTATTTATGGCGCGGAGTATTAGTTACGCTTGACAGAGTGTAAAACAAAACATTTAAATCATAACGACAAATAATTTTGCGGAGAAAGATGTGGATACGGAATTGCTAAAAACTTTCCTCGAAGTGAGCAGAACGCGACACTTTGGGCGAGCAGCTGAAGCCCTCTACCTGACGCAGTCAGCAGTCAGTTTTCGTATTCGACAGCTGGAAAATCAACTGGGTGTGAACCTTTTTACCCGCCATCGCAACAATATTCGTTTAACCCCGGCCGGTGAAAAGCTATTGCCTTATGCAGAAACCCTGATGAATACCTGGCAGGCAGCGCGAAAGGAGGTTGCGCACACTTCCCGGCATAATGAATTCTCGATCGGTGCCAGCGCTTCACTATGGGAATGCATGCTCAGCCAGTGGCTTATGCGGCTATATCGCTCACACAACCATCTGCAATTTGAGGCGAGGATTGCGCAACGCCAGTCGCTGGTTAAGCAACTCCACGAGCGGCAGCTTGATCTCCTGATCACCACAGAAGCGCCCAAGATGGACGAATTTAGCAGCCAGATTGTTGGACAGTTTAGCCTGGCGCTCTATGCATCCGAGCCTGCAATGATGAAGGCCGACCTGAATTATTTACGCCTGGAATGGGGGCCTGATTTTCAGCAGCACGAGACGGGGTTAATTGCCAGCGATGATATCCCGCAACTCACGACAAGCTCTGCGGAGATCGCATGCCAGCATCTTCCCGCATTGAAAGGCTGTACATGGTTACCTGTTCGCTGGGCGGATAATAAACCCGCACTCCATGTTGTCACCGATTCGACAACTCTCTCCAGGCCGCTGTATGCCATTTGGCTGCAAAACAGCGATAAGCAGTCGCAGATAAAAGATCTGTTAAAAACCAGCATACTGGATTAACGCAAAAGCCTGCGGAAACGCAGGCTGCTTATTCTTCAGGAAGGTGTTGAGCTGTTTTGCAGGCAAAAAAAAATCCTTTGCCGAAGCAAAGGATTCTATATGGCAGGGGCGGAGAGACTCGAACTCGCGACACCCGGTTTTGGAGACCGGTGCTCTACCAACTGAGCTACGCCCCTAAAGTTTTTGCCATTAAGCCTGCCGAAAGGGCAGGCTTAATGTCTTAATAAGTGGCGGAACGGACGGGACTCGAACCCGCGACCCCCTGCGTGACAGGCAGGTATTCTAACCGACTGAACTACCGCTCCACTGTTCCCGTGTGGGGAACGAGGCGAATATTACGGTTTGACTCTGAACTCGTCAACGCTTTTTCTTAACTTTTGAATCGTTTGCTGCAAAATTCACCCAAACGGTGATTTAACAAACGTTTCGGCACATTTTCACGTGCGCCACAAACAGCTTCCGCCCTTCTTCTGCACTAAATCGAGACGAGATTCATGGTTCATCAGTTCTTCATCACTGGCTAAAACAACCCGCAGGCGATTCGCCTGACGCACAATGCGCTGAATTCCCCCTTCATCCCGCGTTTGCTGGGATTCATTTTCCATACTGAATTTCATCGACGTTTGCCCGCCCGTCATGGTCAGGTAGACATCGGCCAGGATCTGGGCATCGAGCAACGCGCCGTGCAGCGTTCGCTTGGTGTTGTCTATCTCATAGCGAGAGCACAGGGCATCAAGGCTGTTACGCTTGCCGGGGAACATCTTCCTTGCCAGCGCCAGGCTATCCGTGACTTTACAGAACGTATTCGTCTTCGGAATATCACGGTTGAGCTTGCTGAACTCATAGTCCATAAAGCCGATATCGAACGACGCGTTATGAATGACAAGTTCCGCACCTCTGATGTAGTCGAGAAATTCATCTGCGACGTCGGCAAAGGTGGGCTTATCCAGCAAAAACTCATCGGCAATTCCGTGAACGCCGAACGCTTCCGGGTCCACCAGCCGATCGGGTTTGAGGTAAACGTGGAAGTTGTTGCCCGTAAGGCGACGGTTCACCACTTCAACGGCACCAATCTCAATGATTTTATGCCCTTCGTAGTGGGCGCCAATCTGGTTCATACCGGTGGTTTCGGTATCGAGAACAATCTGGCGAGTAATTGCAGTGCTCATAGCGGTCATTTATGTCAGACTTATCGTTTTACTGAACGTTTCAAATACAGGAAGTCTACCAGAGATGCGTAAACAGGTAGAAATTTTCACCGATGGATCTTGTCTCGGTAACCCAGGGCCCGGCGGCTATGGTGCCATTATGCGCTATCGCCAGCATGAAAAAACCTTTAGTGAAGGCTATTTCCTGACCACCAACAACCGCATGGAGTTGATGGCGGCCATCGTGGCGCTGGAAGCGTTAAAAGAACATTGCGACGTGGTGCTGAGTACCGACAGCCAGTATGTCCGCCAGGGCATTACCCAATGGATCCACAACTGGAAAAAACGCGGCTGGAAAACGGCAGAGAAAAAACCGGTCAAGAATGTCGATCTCTGGAAGCGTCTTGATGCCGCCCTCGGTCAGCACGAAATCAAATGGGAGTGGGTAAAGGGGCACGCCGGTCATCCTGAAAACGAACGCTGTGACGAGCTGGCTCGCGCGGCGGCATCCAACCCAACCCATGAGGATGCAGGTTATCAACCTGAATCCTGATCACGGTTTTTTGTACTGCCGCGTGGCCCCCACGGTCTGGCGGATCCGCGTTTTTGATTTGCTTTGCTTCATTGGGTTGAGCGTAAGGGGGATCGTCCTCTTACGCGCGACAATAAATTGCATGCAGCCCAGCGCGGGTAAATGGGTGCTTAATAAAACCCCGCCTTTACGCGTCCAGGGGATGACCTGAAAACCCCCATAGCTCAGCACTTCGAAATTTAACAGTGAAAGCCAGTCCAGCTGGCGCATCATGGTAAACATCCTGCTGTTATAGGGCGGCGTGCGGCGCAGAACGGGCGTCAGTTTACGTAGCCCCATCAGACTCAGCGGATTAAAACCGCTCAGGATCAGCCAGCCGTCATCAATCAAAACGCGGTCGGCTTCCCGCAGCAGACGATGGGGATCGCTGCACCAGGGCAGCGTATGGGCGAGCAGACAGGCATCAATGGATTTTTCCGCAAACGGCAAATGCAGCGGATCCGCTTTCACCTGAACCGGGGAGCCATTAAGCGATACGCTAACCTGATGCGAGATAGCGCAGCTTTCGGTATTGATTTCTGCGCTCAGATTGCCAATCTTAAGCAGGTGAAAACCATACATTTTCGCGAGCCAGGGTTTAAGCTGAAGTTCTAAGGCCTCGCGATAATATTCACCCCAGGGCAACTCTGCCCAACGTTCCGGTGGTGCGACAGTCTGAGGTATCCTTGCCGGTTTCATCAAAACACCCGCCACGCTATAAGAGGTAATGCATGAATCTTATCAGTATTTCCGCCTTTCAGGACAATTACATCTGGGTTTTAGTCGACGACGATCGCAGATGCATCATTGTTGATCCAGGCGAATCCGCACCGATCCTGCACGCGATAAAAGAAAACGGCTGGCAGCCTGAAGCGATCCTACTTACCCATCACCATCACGATCATGTCGGCGGTGTTCCCGATCTCCTTGCGCGCTATCCTCATCTTCCCGTCTACGGACCGGCAGAGACACAGGATAAGGGTACGACGCAAGTTGTCGAAGAAGGCGAAAGTATCCTCATCCTCGGGTGGGAGTTTTCCGTATTTGCTACGCCAGGTCACACTTCCGGTCATCTCTGTTTCTACAGCAAACCTTATCTGTTTTGTGGCGACACGCTGTTTTCTGGCGGCTGTGGAAGGCTGTTTGAAGGCACGCCAGAACAGATGTATCAATCTTTACAAAAAATTAATGCGCTTCCAGCCGACACCGTAATTTGTTGCGCACATGAGTATACATTAGGGAATATGAAGTTTGCTGCAAGCGTGCTGCCTGAGGATCGGGCGATTCAGGATTATTACCTGAAAGTGAAGGAGTTACGTGCAAAAAACCAAAAAACACTCCCCGTAATTCTGAAAAATGAACGACAAATTAATTTATTTTTAAGAACTGATGATGTTGATTTAATTAATAAAATTAATCAAGAAACAAATTTGTTACAACCTGAAGCGCGATTTGCATGGTTAAGGTCAAAGAAAGATAACTTCAGATAATTGCGGGTTGCCTTTTCAAAATTTCGCCGTTATCATCGCTCGTCTTTTAAGCAACTATTGACACACACATGAAGGCAAAAGCGATATTACTCGCCTCTGTCCTGCTTGTAGGTTGCCAGTCACAAAACGGCAGCAACGTACAACAGCACGCACAGAGCCTTTCTGCGGCTGGTCAAGGGGAAGCAGGGAAGTTTACGAGTCAGGCGCGATGGTTGGACGATGGGACATCCTTCGCGCAGGAACAAGACTTGTGGGCCTCTATTGGCGACGAGCTAAAGATGGGAATTCCGGAAAACAGCCGGATTCGCGAACAGAAACAGAAGTATTTGAGAAATAAGAGCTATCTCCACGATGTAACATTACGGGCAGAGCCGTATATGTACTGGATAGCCGGGCAAGTTAAGAAACGTAACATGCCTATGGAACTGGTACTACTACCCATAGTGGAGAGCGCTTTTGACCCGCACGCGACGTCTGGCGCCAATGCAGCAGGCATCTGGCAGATCATTCCGAGCACAGGGCGAAATTATGGTTTAAAGCAGACCCGCAACTACGATGCGCGTCGTGATGTTGTCGCTTCAACGACAGCCGCTCTCGACATGATGCAACGTCTGAACAAGATGTTTGACGGCGACTGGTTATTGACTGTCGCGGCGTATAACAGTGGTGAAGGTCGTGTACTGAAGGCAATGAAAGCGAATAAAGCGCGTGGAAAATCCACAGACTTCTGGTCGCTCTCACTGCCACAGGAAACAAAGATTTACGTACCGAAAATGCTGGCACTGAGTGACATTCTCAAGAACAGCAAACGTTACGGTGTACAACTGCCAACACCAGACGAAAGTCGTGCACTGGCGCGTGTCCGCCTCAGCAGCCCGGTTGATATTCAACAGGTTGCCGATATGACGGGTATGTCGGTAAGTAAGCTTAAAACCTTTAATGCAGGTGTTAAAGGCTCCACGCTGGGTGCTAGTGGCCCACGCTATGTGATGGTTCCGCAGAAACATGCGGAACAGTTACGAGAGTCTTTAGCTTCGGGTGAAATCGCAGCCGTTCAGTCCACGCTGATCGCTGATACGTCGCCTGTAAGCAGCCGCAGCTATAAGGTGCGTTCAGGTGATACGCTTTCAGGTATTGCATCACGTCTTGGCGTGAATGCGAAAGATCTCCAGCAGTGGAATAATCTGCGCGGATCTGGTCTGAAAGTGGGTCAAACGCTGAACGTAGGTGCAGGTAGCAGCGCACAGCGTCTCGCTAAAAACAGCGATAGCATTACCTATCGCGTACGTAAAGGCGACTCGCTGTCCAGTATTGCTAAGCGTCACGGCGTAAACATCAAAGATGTGATGCGCTGGAACAACGATACTGACAACCTGCAACCTGGCGACCAGCTGACGTTGTTTGTGAAAAACAGCGCTACGCCAGATTCCTGATAGTACGTTCGCTTGTTAAAAAGGCACCGATTCCCCTCGGTGCCTTTTTTGTTTATCCTGCTTTTTGCGCTTCAGCCATAATGGTGTCGCTAGTAAACGAACCATCGTCATGCAGCTCAAAGTACGCCTTCACATCAGCAGAGGCGCTCTCCTGGTACAATCGGATCGCCTGAGTTAATGCCTCGGGGGTGCGCATCCGCGCAATCCATGACGCAAACTCCAGCGGCAAACGGTCGGTTATCAATGAGCGTGAAATCAAGCCGGCTTCGGTGATAAACGTAAGCCACTCTCCACTGGAGTAGTTTTGCACGTGCGAGGTATCACGCAGCGCTTCAACCGTCTGGAGCCAGATATTTCGTACCGGATGTCCGGGAGACATCACGTCCATGATGATGAAGATTCCGCCCGGTTTGAGTACGCGTTTCACTTCCCGTAATGCCTGCCCCACATCATGCCAGTGGTGTGCAGAGTAACGGCTAATCACAACCTCAAACGATGCATCCTCAAAGGGTAATGATTCAGCGTAGCCCTGGCGCGTCGTGACGTTATTCAGTCCTTTCGCTTTCGCCGCTTCAGCGACCACATCGAGCATCTGGCTCGATAAGTCATACGCCGTCACCTGAGCAACCTGCTCTGCGGCGGTAAAACTGGCATGCCCTGCCCCGCAGCCTAAGTCCAGCACGTGCGCGTCAGGAAACGCGGCGAGCCGCTCGCCGAGACGCACCAGGTCGCGGCCAGAGGCGTGCACGGCGCTGCTCAGGTAGGCACTTGCCTGCGAACCAAACTGTTTTTCGACGTTGTCATGATGGGAGTGTGTTGTTGTCATGTTGCTGTCCTTTTATGGGTTAAAAAATAAAGGGCAGCACCCGCACAGGCCTGCCCCACGGCAGACCTGACGCACCATTATTTATCAGGTTTGCCGGGACTGAATTCAACTAGTAGAGGATTATGATCGGAGGCGCGCGTCACCAGAACGGAGGCGTCGTGCACGCTTAAACCCCGATAGAAGACAAAATCGAGAGGACGACCAAAGGCTTTCTTGCGCTGGTCATCGTTAAAACGAACTTCACGCAGCGACATTTCACGCGCGAAGCGGTACAACGCGTTCATACGCGGACGGCTCCAGGCATTGAAGTCCCCTGCCATAATGATCGGCCCACTGTGATGAGCAATCTGATCGCCAATGGGAAGTAACTGCTTACTGTACACATCAACACCGAGGCTGAAGTTCACCGCATGAATGTTTACCACCATCAGCAGACGGGTGTCGGGCAACGGATAGACTGTGACCAGCGCCGATTTTGCCAGACGCAGGATCGGCTCACGTTCACGCAGCGGGCAGCAATAGACCGGATGTGCGGCTGAAAGGGTCATCACCCCAGAAGGATGCTGTGGCAGAACAAAGGCAGGCACCTGATCGGCTGCAAGATAGTTTGTCGTTGCAAACCTGACCAGCTCAGGCGTGGTTTGCGCCTCCTGTAACAGAACCAGATGCGCATCTTTACCAAAATTTTGAAGTACGGATAACCACTCCGCACGCTGTTGTTTAAAGATGTTCCACACCAGTACGCGAATTTTTTCGTCACTGCTTAATGGCGTACCCGCTGGTAATGCCTGACCCAGGCTCGCAAACGACCCCGGAGGCAAGATCCTCTCCGCGGGCATTCCGGCAACATAACGCATGGCATAGGTATTTTTTCGCACTTTTGGAAACGGCCTCTGTAACATGAACCAGCCCGGAAAACGGACTGGTTCTAATGTTATAGGGATTTTAGGTCACACTTTCAACGCAATTACTGAGAAACCGCTTTCCAGTTTTGTAAGCAAGCACTTACTGATACTTACCCAAGCGCGACGCGAGCGGGTTTATCAAGCCGTCCACTCAGACCAATAAGGAGGAAAGCGACAAGCACAATTACCGCACCAATCCATGGCGTTTGGGTTAATCCAACGTGTTCAACCGTCTGCCCGCCGATAACCGATCCGAGTGCGATGCCGATATTGAATGCGGCGATATTCAGGCCGGATGCGACATCCACCGCATTGGGCGTATAGCGTTCGGCTTTCTGTACAACATAGACCTGCAATCCCGGTACGTTACCAAACGCGAATATTCCCATAACCAACACGGTTACCAGCGCGGCGTATTGTATCGACGCGGTGAACTGGAAAATCATCAGCAGGACAACCAGCGCGGCGAAAATGAATTTTAGCGCCGGTACCGCACCATGCTTATCTGCAAGCTTGCCGCCCCAGATATTGCCGATTGCGACGGAGATACCGTAGCCCAGTAAAATCCAGCTCACTGCGCCCGGAGAAAAACCAGCCAGCTCCTGCATCATCGGTGCAAGGAAGGTGAACGCAGTGAACACACCTCCATAACCCAGAGCCGTAACGGCATAGATCAGCAGCAGGCGCGGGTGTGTGAGAACCTTAACCTGATCGCTCAGGCTGGCGCTCGCGCGCCCCGGAATACTGGAGGGTACCAGCAGCAGGCTGGCTACCAGAGCAATCACGCCCAACAGCGATACCGCGAGGAAGGTTTCTCGCCAGCCAAAATGTTGCCCAATAAACGTTCCTAACGGCACGCCGGTGACCAGCGCAACGGTTAAGCCGCCAAACATAATCGCAATGGCTGACGCCGCTTTCTCTTTTGGCACCAGGCTGGTTGCAATCGTGGAACCGATGGAGAAGAAGACACCGTGCGCGAGGCCAGTCAGCAAACGGGCGATGACCAGAGTGCTGTAGTCCGGAGCCTGCCACGCCAGAATATTGCCGGCGGTGAAGAGCACCATCAGGGCAACTAACAGTTTTTTACGCGCAAAGCGCCCAGTCAGTGCGGTCAGCACAGGCGCCCCAACAGCGACGCCTAACGCGTAAATAGATACCAGCAGCCCGGCAGAAGGCAGCGAAATGGCGAGTTGTTCAGCAATGGTGGGAACAAGTCCTACAATAACAAATTCGGTCGTGCCAATTGCGAAGGCACTGATCGTCAGGGCAAGAAGCGCCAGTGGCATAAATACTCCGTCTCTTCAGGATTAAGATGACAGGCAGTATGCGACAGTGTTTAAATAACAAAAATGGTTAGAATCTCAATAGAATTTTGCGGATGATGCAATAATGAAAGCCACATCGGAAGAACTGACTATCTTGGTTGCCGTTGTTGAAAGCGGCAGCTTCAGCCGTGCGGCCGAACAGCTCGGGCAGGCGAACTCCGCCATTAGCCGCTCGGTGAAAAAGCTGGAGATGAAGCTCGGAGTGAGTCTGCTTAATAGGACAACGCGGCAGCTCAGCCTGACGGAAGAAGGTGAACGTTATTTTCGACGCGTGCAGTCCGTTTTGCAGGAGATGGCGGCGGCAGAAACGGAAATAATGGAATCGCGCAGCACCCCGCGCGGATTGCTGCGCATCGATGCGGCTACGCCGGTCGTGCTTCATTTTTTGATGCCGCTGATTAAGCCCTTTCGTGAGCGCTACCCGGAGATGACCCTGTCTCTGGTCTCCTCGGAAACGTTTATCAATCTTATTGAGCGTAAAGTGGATGTGGCGATCCGCGCCGGAACCCTGACGGATTCAAGTTTACGCGCTCGCCCTCTGTTCACCAGCTATCGCAAAATTATCGCGTCACCGCAATATATTGCAGAGCATGGCAAACCGGAGACCGTTGAGGAGCTGAAGCAGCACCTGTGCCTGGGCTTTACGGAACCTGTCTCGCTGAACACCTGGCCCGTAGCCTGTCATGACGGACAACTTCATGAGATCACCTGCGGACTTTCGTCTAATAGCGGAGAAACGCTGAAACAGCTTTGTCTTGAAGGAAATGGGATCGCCTGTTTATCAGACTATATGATTGATAAGGAAATAGCTGCGGGTCAGCTTGTAGAACTGATGGCTGACAAACGCTTACCTGTAGAGATGCCTTTTAGCGCAGTGTATTACAGTGACAGAGCGGTAAGTACGCGCATACGCGCTTTTATCGACTTCCTTAGCGAACATATAAAAACAGCTCCCGGAGGAGCTGTGTGAGGGTTAAAGGGTACAGAGGGAGGGTTTTTATTAATCCCAGTCTGGTGCTAACCCTTCCGGGCTGACAAGACGATCGTTGCATTCCAGTGCAGCGATCGCGTTTTTATCTTCATCATCAAGCTGGAGATCCCGCGCTAACAGGTTACTTGCCAGGTTTTCACGTTTGGTTGAAGACGGGATCACGGCATAGCCCTCACCCATCGCCCATGCCAGGATCACCTGTGCGGCTGTCGCATTGTGTTTCTCAGCGATGCGCGCAATCACTTCATCTTTCAGCGCCTTACCATATGCCAGCGTCATGTACGAGGTGATGTGAATACTATGCTGTTTCGCCCAGTCCACGACTTTGCGGTTTTGCAGGTAAGGAGAGAGTTCAATTTGGTTGGTGGCAATATTCTCTTTACCCACTGCGGCGATGGCCCTTTCCATCAACGGGATGGTGAAGTTAGAGATGCCAATTTCACGCGTTAAGCCTTGCTCTTTTGCTTCCAGCAGCGCCTGCATAAACTCTTCCACAGAGACGGCATCATCAGGAGATGGCCAGTGGATCAGCGTCAGATCAACATAGTCAGTACGCAGCTTTTTCAGACTTTCCTTCAGGCTTGGGATCAGCTTGTCTTTGCTGAGATTCTCAATCCAGATTTTAGTGGTGACGAAAAGTTCGTCGCGCGGTACGCCACTCTCTTCGATGGCCTGGCCTACGGCAGCTTCGTTATCATAAATCTGCGCCGTATCAATAGCACGATAGCCCAACTCGAGTGCGGTTTTAACAGATGCAATAACAACATCGTCTTTCAGGCGAAAAGTGCCCAGACCCAGTGCAGGGATAGTCATATGATTCCTCAATCGTTATGTTCGTAAACTGAGGAAGATTATCGCTGTAGTTGTTATGACGAAAAAGATCGTAAAACGCAGAGGATTTTTGCTAATTTCGCAACAATCAAATGACAGATAAGAAAAAAGCCCTGAGCGTTAGCTCAGGGCTTTTAATAAGTGGCGGAACGGACGGGACTCGAACCCGCGACCCCCTGCGTGACAGGCAGGTAT
>OHNF01000817.1_pt1 | contig 17454 bp, 13 predicted proteins | sample 1569491 | NCBI WGS metagenome assembly OHNF01 (sample SAMEA3879557, study PRJEB24766) | human gut metagenome | biome: human-associated habitat; feature: feces | place: USA | collected 1985/1987 | reverse complement strand
GCATCCGAAGTGTGATTGACTATTATAAAGTGGATCCTGAGAAGGAACTGATCGTGATTTATGATGATATCAGTCTTGGGGTAGGACAATTAAGAATTCGTGCAAAAGGCAGTGCAGGTGGGCATAATGGAATAAAAAATATTATTGCACATCTTGGCGGACAGGTTTTTCCTAGAATAAAAGTAGGAGTTGGAGAAAAACCACCGAAGTATGATCTTGCAGATTATGTTTTAGGACATTTTTCTAAGGTGGAACAGGAACTGATGAGCGAAGGTTATGATAATGCGGTAAAAGCGGTGGAACTGATCGTGAGTGACCAGATGAGCGAAGCGATGAACGAATATAATCGTAAAAAGAAGGACGAGTAGAGATGCAGGCTTTTTTAGAACCATTAAAAGAACTGGCTGATTATCAGGAGATTGTCAGTTCGAGAAGAAAGAAAACGGGTTTCCTGCAAATCGCAGGATGTGTGAATTCACAGAAGATACATCTTGCGAAAGCACTGAGCGATGGCTTTGAGTACAGAGTCATCGTTTTTTCCAGTGAAGAAAAAGCAAAACAGGCTTATGAAGAATGGCGTGTACTGGAGGAAAATGTATGGTTTTATCCGGCAAGAGATCTTTTGTTTTATCATGCAGATATTAAGGGTGCATTTTTGACAGGGAAACGTATGGAAGTATTGCGTGCGATTGTAGAGAAGAAAGGACGGGAAGCAATTACTGTAGTTACAACAATGGACGCATTTCTGGATGGGCTTCCATCGAAAGAAGAACTGTGCGGGAACAGGATTAAGATTCATGCAGAAGAGGCGCTGGATTTTCAGAAATTACAGGAAAACCTTTCGATATTAGGATATGAAAGGGAAAACCAGGTTGAAAGTCCGGGACAATTTGCAGTCAGAGGTGGGATTCTGGATGTATTTCCACTGACAGAGGAGAATCCGGTTCGAATTGAATTATGGGGAGATGAAGTTGATTCTATTAGAAGTTTTGATGTGGAAAGTCAGAGGTCGACAGAGAATTTACAGGAAATAGAAATCTATCCGGCAACTGAGAACTGGAAGCAGATGGAAACGGAAAGCTTTTTGGCATATTTTCCGGTAAAGGAGACAATCTTGTTTTTGGATGAACCGGTACGTCTTCAAGAATCTGCAGAAATCGTAGAAAAAGAGTACTTTCACAGCTTGGAGAGCAGAGAAGAAGCAGGTATCGAGGCAGATGAGATTCCGATTCAGGTAGAACAGACAGATCATACGATTGGAAAGATGAACAAGTATTATGGAATTGCATTTACCATGTTGGAATCAAAATGTGGAATGTTTAAAGTAAGGTCTGTCTACAGTCTGCAGGTTAAAACTGTCAATCCGTATAATAGCAGCTTTGAGCTCCTGACACGAGATCTGAAGAAACTGAAAAGAACAGGGTATCGCGTGATTCTTGTTTCGGGCTCAAGAACAAGAGCAAAACGTCTTGCAGAAGATCTGAGAGATTATGATCTGAGCAGTTTTTACAGTGAAGAGATGGAACGGCAGGTGAATCCGGGAGAGATTATGGTAACCTGTGGTTATATTTCAGAGGGATACGAGTATCCAATGTTAAAGTTTACGGTCATCTCGGAATCTGATATTTTTGGTAAGAAAAAGAAAAAAAAGAAAAGAAAAACTTATGAAGGAAAAAAAATCCAGGAATTTGCCGAACTTAAACCGGGAGACTATGTGGTACATGAGAATCACGGACTTGGAATTTATCAGGGGATTGAGAAAGTTGAAGTAGATACTGTTACTCGGGATTATATGAAAATTTCCTATGCGGACGGAGGAATTCTATATATACCGGCAACACAGATGGATCTGATCCAGAAATACGCAGGAGCAGATGCAAAGCCACCAAAATTGAATAAGCTTGGTACACCTCAGTGGAAAAAAACAAAAGGACAGGTAAAAAAAGCGGTTCAGTTAATCGCAAAAGATCTTGTAAAACTCTACGCAACGCGCCAGCAGACAGAAGGTTATGTTTATGGACCGGATACGGTCTGGCAGAGAGAGTTTGAGGAGATGTTTCCATTTGAAGAGACAGAGGATCAGCTTCGTGCAATTGAAGATACAAAGAAAGATATGGAAAGTACGAAGATTATGGATCGTCTGATCTGCGGAGATGTAGGGTATGGTAAGACTGAAATTGCGATAAGAGCAGCTTTTAAGGCAGTGCAGGAAGGGAAACAGGTTGTTTATCTTGTACCTACAACGATTCTTGCGCAGCAACACTATAATACATTTATTCAAAGGTTTAAAGATTTTCCGGTGCGTGTTGACTTGATGAGCCGTTTTCGGACGCAGGCGCAGCAGAAAAAAACAGTAGAGGATTTGAAAAAAGGTCTGGTTGATATCGTGATCGGAACACACAGAGTGCTTTCAAAGGATGTTGGATATAAAGATTTAGGACTTCTGATCATAGATGAAGAACAACGTTTTGGTGTGACGCATAAGGAAAAAATAAAAAAATTAAGAGAAAATATAGATGTGTTGACGCTGACAGCAACGCCAATCCCAAGAACACTTCATATGAGTTTGATCGGAATTCGCGATATGAGTGTGCTTGAGGAAGCACCGATGGATCGTATGCCAATACAGACGTATGTAATGGAATACAATGATGAGATGGTTCGTGAGGCTATTGAGCGTGAACTTGCCAGAGGTGGACAGGTCTATTATGTTTATAACAGAGTAGAAAATATTGCAGATCTAGCACTTCGTGTGCAGAAACTGGTGCCGGATGCAAGGGTATCTTACGCACATGGACAGATGAATGAACATCAGTTGGAAGATATTATGTATGATTTTATCAATGGTGATATTGATGTGCTTGTATCGACAACAATTATTGAAACAGGACTGGACATTGCGAATGCTAATACGATGATTATACAGGATGCAGATAGATTTGGACTGTCGCAGTTATATCAGTTGCGAGGAAGAGTTGGGAGATCCAATCGAATGGCATATGCATTTCTGCTGTATCAGAGGGATAAGATGCTTAAAGAAGTTGCAGAGAAGAGGCTGGCTGCAATTCGTGAATTTACAGATCTTGGATCGGGATTCAAGATCGCAATGCGTGATCTTGAGATCCGAGGTGCGGGAAATCTTCTAGGAGAGTCGCAAAGTGGTCATATGGCAGCAGTTGGATATGACTTGTACTGCAAGATGCTTAATGAGGCTGTCAGTCAGTTGAAAGGTAAAAAAGAAGAAGCAGACTACGCTACAACGATTGATCTTGATATAGATGCATTTATTCCGGAATCTTACATTAAAAACGAGTATCAAAAATTGGATATTTATAAGAGAATTGCCACAATTGAAACAGAAGAAGAGATGGATGATATGACAGAAGAACTGATTGATCGTTTTGGAGATCTTCCGAAAAAAGTACAGCAGCTTCTTCATATTGCAGCACTTAAGAGTCTTGCGCATTCTGCATATATTACAGCGATAGAACAAAAGGGAAAAGACTACAAATTTATCTTATATGAAAAAGCAAATCTGGATCCGGCAAAAATTCCGGCACTTTTAAAGAAATATGGAAATAATATGACTTTCAAAGCAGAAGCAGTCCCGTATTTCCTTTATCAAAAGAAAGGGAGAAGCGGAAAAGAGAAAGGGGAAAATGTTCTGCAAATGCTAAGAGAAATTATAGAGAGTATTCGCGAACTTCGATTAGATCAGGGAAGTTGAGGAGATTCTGTGTTTGGGGTTGTGATAGAACAAAAAACACGATATAATGAGCGGTAGTATGGCTGCGTAAGTAAATACGTAAAAAGAGGAGGATTTACCAGATGGTACGTTTGGCAAAAAGGCTGGCAGTGCTTGCAGTGGCAGGCACATTGACAGCAACATCTTTGACAGGATGCGGAACAATAAATACAGATGAGACAGTTGCAACAGTTGGTGATGAGAAGATTACACTTGGAGTCGCGAATTTTTACGCAAGATTGCAGCAGGCTCAGTATGAAACCTACTATGCGAGTATGATGGGAACAACAGCAGAAGAGATGTGGGCAAAGGAAGTATCAGACGATCAGACATATGAGGAGCAGACAAAGAAGAGTATTCTTGAGAATCTGGAGAATATGTATCTTGTTTCACAGCATGCATCTGACTATGATGTTGCACTGACAGAGGAAGAGCAGCAGGCGATTAAAGATACAGCAGCAAAATTCGGTGAAGATAATTCGGATGATGTGAAGAAAGTGGTATCAGGAGATGAGGAGGAAGTGGCTAAAGTTCTCGAACTGATGACAATTTCGAATAAGATGGAAACGGCAATGGAAGCTGGTGTGGATGAGAATGTATCAGATGAAGATGCAGCACAGAAGAGTATGCAATATCTCTTATTCTCATATACAACAACAGATGATTCGGGAGAATCCCAGACATTATCAGATGATGAGAAAGAAGCTTTGAAGACGACCGCACAGGCATTTGATGATCGGTTAAAGGGTGGAGAAGATATGGAGACTGTTGCATCAGCAGCAGGACTTACAGCCCAGACAGCTACATTTGATTCTGAAAGTACAAGCCCGGATAAGGATTTGATCGCAGCAGCAGATGCATTGACAAATGAAGGCGATGTTACAGATATTATAGAGACAGAGAACGGAATTTATATTGCAAAGCTTACAAGTCTTTTGGACAGAGAGGCAACAGACAGTAAAAAAGAAAGTATTGTAAGTGAGAGAAAACAGGAACAGTATGATTCACTTCTGGAGCAGTGGAAAAAGGATACAAAAATCAAAGAAGAGAAAAAAGTATGGAAGAAGATCAGTTTTGAAAAACAGGGTGTAACAATTAAAACGTCAGATACATCAGATACTTCAGACAGCCAGAATTAAAAAACAGGGACAAAAACTTTGTGAAGACCAACAAGTTTTTGTCCCTGTTATGTTTACACGAGCAACGAGCCAAAGTCCGTGCTTTCACGAAAAATCAAATGTATTCCAGTTTTTCGAAATAGTGCATTAAAATATCCGGACAATTTTCGACTCCCAGTGCGGAGGTATCCAGAATCATATGATAGTCATTTACATCACCCCAGGTTTTTCCTGTATGTTCATAATAATAAGAAGCACGCTGTTCATCAGTCTTATCGATTTTCTCTTTTGCATCCTCGTAGGAAAGGTCTTCCAGCTTCATAATGCGTTTGATACGGTCTTCTTTATCAGCACATACGAAAATATTCAGAACATTCATGCGGTCTTTTAAAATATCAGAAGCGCACCGTCCGAGAATGATACATGGTTTTTCGGCAAGATTACGGATGGCTTCTGCCTCGGAGTCATACATGCGGTCATTGACCTGCTGTTCAATATAGGCACGGTCATAGACAGGAATGTCCAGTCTTTTGGAAAGTTCATCTGCAATGATACTTGCACCGGTTCCGAAACGACGGCTCATGGTGATTACTAATTTCATATGAATTCCTCCTTTGTATTTGTCAGAATTTATGCGTTGACAGAATCTGTGATTTTTGTGCACAGTTCCTGCAGTTGTTCCATTTGAGAATCATGCAGTGCTGATTTTACAGCGAAGTTTTCTGTCAGAAGTGTCATGTTTTTCAGTTCTGCAAGCTTTGCTTCCATCAGTTTTGCGGACTGCGGAGCCCAGCTTCCGTTTCCTAAAACAGCTACGGTGCGCCCCTGTACCATCAAAGCTTTCATATCTTCCAGATAGTTTGCCATCAGAGGATAAATTCCATTGTTGTAGGTTGGTGCGGCAAGTACAAGATGGCTGTATTTGAAACTGTCAGAAATCAGCTCAGATACATGTGTTTTGGAAATATTGTGGATCTTGATATTTGTGATTCCGGCATCAGCGAGCATGGCAGCCAGAACATTGACCATATTTTCTGTATTGCCATACATGGAAGCATAGGCAATCATAACACCCTTTGTCTCTGCTTCATATTTGCTCCAGATATCGTATTTTTCCAGAATATAGGAGAGGTTACTTCTCCATACAGGTCCGTGGAGAGGGCAGATCATCTGAATATCCAATGCAGCTGCTTTTTTCAGGACATTCTGTACCTGAATCCCATATTTTCCAACAATATTTACCAGATATCTTCTGGCATCATCCAGCCACTCTTCTTTAAAGTTTACTTCATCTGCAAACAGATGGCCGTTTAATGCGCCGAAGCTGCCGAACGCATCTGCAGAGAACAAAACTTTATCGGTCTCATCGTAAGTCATCATAGCTTCCGGCCAGTGCACCATTGGCGCCATCACAAAGTGAAGTGTGTGTTTTCCGCAGGAGAATGTCTCGCCTTCTTTGATGATGATCTTTTTATCTCCAAGATCCATGCCGTAGAACTGATCGATCATCGGAAATGTTTTGGCGTTTCCGATCAGCTTCATATCCGGATAACGCAGGTGCAGATCCTCGATCAAAGCGCAATGATCCGGTTCCATGTGATTGATCACAAGGTAATCCAGAGTACGCCCGTTCAAAACAGCCGCGATATTTTCCAGAAACTGTCTGCCTACAGCGTTGTCTACCGTATCGAAAAGGACGGTCTTTTCATCCAGCAGCAAATAAGAGTTGTAGGAAACTCCTTTCTGAATCGGAAAAATGTTTTCAAATAATTCCAGTCTTCTGTCATTGCTTCCGACCCAGTATAAATCTTCGGTTACTTTTCTGACACAATGCATGTTAAAGTTCCTCCTTTATTTTCACTATGATTCTGTCAATCTATAGAAGTTCACATATTAACGTCTATATTTTAACATATTGAGATAAATTCGCAAGGCGGGTATGGGTTTTTGTGCAAAAAAATGACAGTTCCTTATAAAATCCTTAGAATTCGCTCTTAAAGTAAAGCTGTACAAAGAGAAGGGAGAATCATTTTATGGAAGAAATAATTTTGGAAACAAAAGAACTATGCAAGCAGTATCACAAACAGACTGTGCTGAAAAATATCAATATGAGAATTCCGAAAGGGTGTGTATACGGGCTTTTGGGAGCAAATGGCGCAGGAAAATCGACATTGATGAAAATATTGTGCGGGATGACGCGGGCAGATGCCGGGGAAGTATTTTTTGACGGAAAAATATGGAGTCGAAAGTGCATAGAACGGATTGGGGCTTTGATCGAGCTGCCTCCTGTTTATGAAAATTTAAGTGCAGTGGATAATCTGAAAGTGCGGACATGGACGCTTGGGATTTCAGATGCCCGGATCCTGGAGGTACTTGATATTGTGGATCTGAAAAATACGGGGAAAAAGCAGGTGGGAAAGTTTTCTATGGGAATGAAGCAGCGGCTGGGAATTGCGGTGGCATTGTTAAATGATCCGGATTTTCTGATCCTGGACGAACCGGCGAACGGACTGGATCCGTTTGGAATCCGTCAGCTTCGGGAAATGCTGGTTTCTTTTGCAGAAAGTGGGATGACAGTACTTGTCTCCAGCCATATTTTAGGTGAAATCCAGCAAACGGCAGACTACATTGGAATCCTGGCAAATGGAGTATTGGGATATCAGGGTGGACAGCAGGAAAATCTGGAAGAATTGTTCACGGAAATTGTGAGCAGAAACAGGGGGTGAACGGATATGAGAGCATATATCAAGGCAGAGCTTCTGAAAAACAGACATTCCGAATGGGCAAGACTGATGGTTATTTTTCCTACAATATCGATTTTATGTTCCGTATATTTTTCGTTTGGAAATGCAGCATATTATCAGATGAATCAGTATAACTGGTGGTATATGTGTTTCCTTCCAATCCAGGTAATCGCAGGCAGTATTTTTATCTGCCGGAGGGAGAAACGTCTGAAGTACAGAGCAGTGCAGATGCTTCCTGTATCAGAAGGGAAAATCTGGATAGCAAAGGTTGTCAGCTGCATTGGGCAGATCATTGTAAGTACAGGAATGATCGCAGCGGCGGTGGCCGGAATCAGTTTGGTTTTGAAACAATTATTTACAGGAGGAAATCTGTTTTCCCCGATTACTGTGGCAGCAGCATGGGGACTGTTAGTCTGCGCGATATGCTGGCAGATTCCTTTGTGGATGTTTTGTTATCAAAAGACGGGGATGGTCCTGACCTTTTTACTTGGGATGGGAGCGAATTCGATTCTTTCGACTGTTTGGACAACAGGATCCAGATGGTGGATGAATCCGTTTGCAATTTTGCCAAGGCTGATGTGTCCGGTTCTTCAAATACTGCCAAACGGACTTCCGGCAGTGCCGGAAAGTGTCATGTTTACGCCGCAGGTACTGGAAAAGAGTGTAATCGTTCCGGGAATCTTACTCAGTATGGGATTATTTGCCCTGTTGACAGCTATGACAGCAAGATGGTATCAGAGGAGGATGGAAGTCGGATGGGAAAAATAAAAAAACTGGTGGGAAGTGAATTCCTAAAATTGAAAGGAACCTGGATTTTCTGGATCCATTTGGGAGTTCCTGTTGCAGGCGCGGGATTGTTTTTATTGTATGGAGTGGCTGCAAAAAGAGAATGGCAGAGTGTACTGGAATTTTATGCAGAAACACTCGCGATCGTGTACCCGTCTGTTTCTGCGATCATCTGTATGCAGTCTGTGATGCAGGAATTAAAGGCGGGAAATTTTCAAAATCTGCTGTGTGTGTCAACATTGCGCTGGAGCGCAGTGTTGAGAAAGATACTCACACTTTGGATTCTCGGATTGGCGGCATCACTGCTTGCTTTTTTACTCTTTGGAATGGGCGTCTGGGGAACGAAAGCTGCGTGGAATCTGTCGGTAAAAGAATATCTTATATGCGGGCTGATCTTGTGGATAACGCAGGCAGGAATCTATCTTCTGCACTTTTTTCTGGCAATGCGTTTCGGAAGTGGAGCCTGTCTGGCAGCAGGGGTGACGCAGAGTCTGATTGCGGCATTGCTCTTTACTGGATTAGGAGATGGACTCTGGATGTGGTTTCCATGTGGATGGAGTGGACATCTGCTGTTGTATTATGTAAAATGGAAAACAGAGAGCGAAGTGTTTAAAATGGCGGGAGAAATGCTGAAAGAACAGATCAGGACGGGCGTTCTCTCAATGGTGGGAATGACGATAACAGGGCTGATCCTCTGGTGTATCTGGATACAGCATCACGACAGGAAAAGCATTTCACAATGACAGGAAAGAGGAGTCAAAATGGCATGGATATTGGCGGTAGATGATGAAGAAGGGATTCGGAATCTGATTCAGAATGCATTGGAAAAAGATGGACATCGGGTGAGTGTATGTAAAAATACAGAGGTGATAAAGGAAAAGGATTTGATTCACTATGATCTGATTTTACTGGATATCATGATGCCGGGAACAGACGGCATCACCTGGTGCAAAAAGATCAGACGGTATGTGGACTGCCCGATTTTATTTCTGACAGCAAAAGCGGAGGAAAAAAGTATCATGGAAGGGCTTGGTTCCGGTGGAGATGATTATATCTGTAAGCCGTTTGGAATCGGAGAACTCCGGGCAAGGGTTGCGGCACATTTGCGAAGAGAAGCCAGAGAAAAAACACATGCAGTGGAAATTTCAGGAGTACGTTTTGATCTGGCGGGAAAGAGTGTTCAGGTGGGGGAAGAGAAAATTCCTCTGACGAAAAGTGAATATGAGATCAGTGAGCTTCTGGCATTGAACCATGGACAGGTTTTTTCCAAAGAGAAAATTTTTGAGAGTGTATTTGGATATGAGAGAGAAAGTGACAGCTCCGCAATTACAGAGCATGTGAAAAATATTCGGGCAAAATTTGCCAGATATGGGAAGAAGAATATACAGACAGTGTGGGGGATCGGGTACAAGTGGGAGTAAGGCAAAAGAATATTTCAGGGATTTTCAGACGTTTTCTGTTTAGTTTTTTACTTGCAGGAGCAGCAACTATACTGGTTTTGGGAGTGGTTGTCCAGATTTTGACCATAAAGGCGGTGATACATCCCGCTAATTATGATGAACAGCAGTTGGAGCAAAAAAGGGAAGAGATTCAGACAGCAGAAAAAGTGGAGGAAAAAATGCTTCCATACGGAACCAGGTTTGGAGTGTTTGACAATTCAGGCAGGTGGCTTTACGGAACATTTACAGAATCAGAAAGAGAAGAAGTCTGGGAAGCTGTTCTGGAAGAGAAAAATGAAATCAGCAGCGGATATCTGAAACGATTCCAGAGAGAAGAGGGAATCTGTCTGGTATCCTATCAGCTTCGTGTTCAATTTGGAAATCCGGCACTCAGAGAACGGTTTCCGCATGTTCTGGAATTACTTTTGCTGGCAGCGCTTTTGATTTTTTGTGCGGAAGTGATGTTTTTGATCCGATATTTCAGCCGGAAGATTAAACAAGAACTTCAAAAAATTGAATGGATGACAGAAAAAATTGAGCATCAGGATCTGGAATTTCCATGTCCGGATTCTCAGGTTCTTGAAATCAAAAAAATCCTGGAGACGTTCGGAAGAATGCGGGATACACTGAAAGAGTCTCTGATGAAGCAGTGGGAGCTTGAATCAGCCAGAAAAGAGCAGATGGGAGCGCTGGCACATGATCTGAAGACGCCTTTGACTGTGATCCGGGGGAACGTACAGCTGATGGGAGAGGCAGAGAGTCTGGAAGAAGCACAAAAGTACAGCCTTGCATTGGAACAGGAAATTCAGGGAATCGAAGAATATTTGCAGATTTTGCAGGAGATGATCTCCACAGGAGGTTATCAGATGTACAAAAAAGAGCAGGTGGACATACGAGAACTGACAGGACAATTCAGAGAGCGGATCGAAGCGGCGGCTGCCGGGAAGAAGCAAACGATTCAGTTTGAATGTGAAAATCTTCCAAAGTGGATTTGTGTCAATGAGAAACTGTTGATACGGTCCTGGGAAAATCTGGTATATAACGCAATCGAATATACGCCACAGGGAGGAATGATACGAATCTGTATATCTGAGGGAAAGGAACAACTGGAAATTTCCGTAGAGGATGAGGGGAGCGGATTTTCGGCGGAAGATCTGCAGTCTGCGAAAAACCTGTTTTATCAGGGAGACAAAAGCAGACATTCCAGGAAACATTACGGGATGGGATTGTATCTGGCAGAGCAATTTGCAAAAGAAAACGGAGGAAGTCTTACATTGGCCAACTCTACGAGGATGAAAGGAGCATGGGTAAGACTGCGGATTGCGAAAGAATCCCAGAAATAAGTAATTGCAAAAGTTTGAAAAAGGATATAGAATACAAACGAAATCTAATACGAAAAGAAAGGAAGACAGACCGATGTTATTTGTACACTATCCGAAATGTACCACATGCAAACGTGCCAAAAAGTGGCTGGATGAGCATCAGATTTCTTATGAAGAACGAGATATCAAAGAGAATAACCCGTCACTGGAAGAGTTAAAAGAATGGTATCAGAGAAGCGGGCTTCCTCTTAAGCGCTTCTTTAATACAAGCGGGATGCTTTACAAAGAGATGAAGCTAAAAGATAAACTTCCGGAAATGAGCGAGGACGAACAGCTGGCACTGCTTGCTTCAGACGGAATGCTCGTAAAGCGTCCGATTGTTGTGACAAAAGAGAGCGTTCTTGTTGGGTTTAAAGAAGCACAGTGGGAAGAAGAGCTGTAATCGAAACAAAGAGTTCTGACAGGCAGGCAAAAAAAGGCTTGCCTGTTTTTTCATCTTGTGATATGTTAGAAACAGATTTGAAATGAAAGAGGTGGAAGGATGATTAATTTTTCTTGCAAGTAGAATGGAAAACAGCAGTGATTGTGCAGATACGCAATGATTGCGCCTTTTTGCAGGAAAGTTAAGAGTCTTGTTCACAGATATGGATCATTGGCCGCATACGTCTGATATGGGGATGGTTTGTGCTATGAGAAGCTGCAGGAATTGACTTTCTTGCAGTTTTTTTGACGTTAGGAGGCAGGGAGCAATGTCGATGATAAAAGTAGAAAATCTTACGTTTTCTTATCCGTCCAGTTATGATCCTATTTTTGAAAATGTGAGTTTTCAGATCGACACAGACTGGAAACTGGGATTTGTGGGGAGAAACGGCAGAGGAAAGACGACGTTTTTAAATGCGCTGTCGCAGGCGATTCCGCCGGAGGAACGAATCGTGACGATCGTTTGATGGATCAGTATGAGTATCGGGGGAAAATTATAAAATCAGTCCGGTTTGATTATTTTCCGTATTTGGTAAAAGATACAAAAAAGTGGACGATGGAAGTACTGAATGAGGTGTGTCCGCAGGCAGAAGAGTGGCAGATACGGAAGGAACTTTACGCTTTGGAAGTGGATGAAGAAGTGCTTTGGCGTCCTTTTGAGACGCTTTCCAACGGAGAACAGACGAAAGTCCTTCTTGCAGCACTGTTTTTGAATGAAGGACATTTTCTGTTGATCGATGAGCCGACCAATCATCTGGATACACATGGCAGACAGATTGTATCGGAGTATTTGAGAAAAAGGAAGGGATTTATTCTGGTGTCCCATGACAGGTGTTTCCTGGATGGGTGTGTGGATCATATTTTATCCTTGAATCGAAGTAATATTGAAGTACAGAGCGGGACTTTTTCTGCGTTTCTTCAAAATTTTGAACAACAGCAGCGGTTGGAAGAAGCGCAGAATGCGTCTTTGAAAAAGGATATCCGAAGACTTTCGCAGTCAGCAAAACGTACACAAGGATGGTCAGACCGAGTGGAAGCCTCCAAAACCGGGGCTGCGGATAAAGGGTATATCGGGCATAAGTCTGCGAAGATGATGAAACGGGCCAAGTCGATCGAAGCGAGACAACAAAAGGCAATCGAGCAGAAGTCAGGCCTTTTGAAAAACCAGGAAAGGGCAGAAGAGTTAAAGCTGCTGCCCTTGCAATATCGTTCGGATACTCTGGTTACTTTTTCAGAGGTGTCAGTCTGTTATGAGAAAAATCCGGTAAGCTGTCCGGTGTCCTTTTCTATCCGTCGTGGAGAGCGGGTGGTATTAGAAGGAAGCAATGGAAGCGGCAAAAGCAGTCTGCTCAAATTCGTGGTGGGAGAAGCTTTGGAGCATACAGGGACGATCACGATGGGATCTGGACTTGTCATTTCTTATGTACCACAGGATGCGTCACATTTGCAGGGGACACTTTCTGATTTTGCGAAAAAGAACCAGATCGAGGAAGCTTTATTCAAAGCAATCCTGCGGAAACTGGATTTTGAGAGGATTCAGTTTGAAAAGGAAATACAGGATTTTTCCGGTGGTCAGAAGAAAAAGGTGCTGATCGCAAAAAGTCTCTGCGAACAGGCACACTTATATGTGTGGGATGAACCGCTGAATTTTGTGGATCTGTATTCCAGGATGCAGATTGAACAGCTGATCCGGGAATTCTCCCCGACGATGCTTCTGGTCGAGCATGATCAGGCATTTCGGGAGGCTGTGGCGACAAAGACAGTGCAAATAGAAGGAGCAGAGAATGAAAAAAGAAATTGAGATTCAGAGAATACGTAAACGGTATTTGAAAGAAATTGTTTGTCAAAGCAGAAAATGGCTTGTGATGGCAGGAATTGCGATGTTGATTTTAAGTATTTATAATATTGTGATTTCATGGCTGCTGCAGACGATCATTGACATTGTATCAGGAGACAGCTCAATGACGATTTTGCAGGTTGGTATAATTGCAATGATAACATTTTTGATATTTATAGCGGCGTACGTGATTTATCGAGTGGCACGACCAAAATATTTATATCAGGCGATGTTGTGTTATAAACAAAAGATATTTTGTAAAATGATTGATAAAAATCTTTCGTCCTTTCGCAAAGAAAATACCAGCCAGTATCTTTCCATGTATACAAATGATGCAAAAATGATAGAAATGTATTATTTTGACAGTGTTCTGGAAATGATTGATCTGACGGTCAGTTTTGTGGGAGCATTGCTGCTGATGTTATGGTATAGTCCGATACTGACGGTATTTGGGTTGATACTGTCTGTTCTGCCGATTGCAGCATCGTTTCCGATTGCAAATAAAATGGCGGAGGCTGAAAGGAAAGTTTCTGATGGAAACGGTGAGTTTGTGAGTATTGTAAGAGACATTCTTCAGGGATTTCCTGTTATCAAAAGCTTTCAGGCAGAAAAAGAAATGAAGAAGAATTTTTTCAGGGAAAATGAAAGAATGGAACATCTGAAGTATCAAAGTCGTTACATAGAAGAAAGCATCAATTTGTGGGGAACAGCAGCAAGTGTAATGATGCGATTGGGAATTTTTCTGATCGGAGCCTGGATGTCAGTTTCAGGATATGGTGTTACACCGGGGATTGTGTTGGTATTTCTTCAATTAGTGAATTATGTGATTTCCCCGATCGAGAGGATACCGTCTATTTTGGCAAAGCGAAAAGCCGCGATTGGGTTGATTGAAAAAATGCTGGTAAGTGTGCAGATCAATCAGGAGCAAATGAAGGAAAACAAAATAGGAATGCTGAAAAAAGGAATTTCGTTGAAGGATGTCAGTGTCAGTATCGGCAACAAGAATGTTCTTCATCATTTAAACTTTGAGTTTGAAATTGGAAAAAAGTATGCAGTTGTGGGAAGTTCCGGAGCAGGAAAATCAACACTGATCAATACAATTATGGATGGATTTTCACCAGTGCAGCAATCGGTATTTGTATTTCGTGATACGATCCGAAATAATATCACATTATTCAAAGAATTTGATGAGGAAAAAGTGAAAAAAGCAGCAGATCAGGCTGGTTTGCGAGAATTGATAGACAAACGCGGATTAAATGACAGTTGTGGAGAAAATGGGAACAAGCTGTCAGGTGGGGAAAGACAGCGCATTGCAATAGCAAGGGCATTGCTGAGAGGAAGTCAGGTGTTATTACTGGATGAAGCAACCGCAGCATTGGACAATCAAACATCGTACGCAGTGATTGATGCTGTTTTATCAATGAAAGAAATGACGGAGATTATTGTAACGCACCGGCTAGAGGAAAAGCTGTTGTATCAGTATGATGAGATTTTGGTTATGCATGCAGGAGAAATTGTCGAAAAGGGAACATTTCAGGAGTTGATGTAAAAGAAAGGATTTTTCTATTCCTTATATGTGGTTTCAAAGGAATAAAAAAGACGGCGGCTCCACTTTTTCAGAAAGTGGAGTCAGTCGTCTTTCCTGCTAACGGATCTGGATATTTCCGCTTTCACATTCTACCTGAATTTTATTTTTTGCCTCTGGATTTGCACTGTAGGAAACCTCAGAGGAGTCGTCTTCATCAGAAACAATGCCGTCAGCCTTGCCGGAAGGGAGTGAGATATCTCCGTATTCTGTAAGAAGATTAAATCCGTAGGAATCAAATTTGTCCGGCAGTTGTATGGCAACATCTCCGTTTTCGCTCTTGCAGCTAAGAGAGCCAAGTTTTGTTGCGATCAGATCCAGATCACCATAGGATAACATAAAGTCCGCATTTTCACTGGAAAATTGATTCAGAGAAATACTGCCGCTGTCATTTTTTACAGAAATCTTTTTTACGCTGCTGGTATCCGCCGAAAGATTACCGGAATCCAGAGTTAAAACAGCGTTATCAGAAAGCTGGGTATCTGTCAGGGAAATATCCCCATATTCCGAAGTTGCCTCCAGGGATTTTCCGGTTACTTGAGCCAGAGAAATAGTTCCACTATCATTGGTGATCCTGGCAGCGCCCAGAGCACTGTTTTTGATCGTGAGGGTTCCGGAGTCTAAAGTCATGTCGGATGCATTTTTCACAGCAGCGTTATCAAGCTGGATATCTCCGTAGTCCGTTTCGAGATGAAGATCATCCGAAGTGCAGGAATCCAGAGAAATGTTCCCGCTGTCATTGTAAATCGTGACTGTCTTTCCGGAGAGTGTATCAGCATTTAGCTGTCCGGCACTTAAATTCAGAGCAAGCTGTTCCTTGCTTTTGATATTCTTAAGTGTGACATCTCCATAGTCACATCCGATGCCAAAAACGGAGGCAGTAAGATCCGATGCCTGGATATTTCCGGAGTCACTGTAGAGATTGCAGCTGTTTAATTCCGCTTTTGAGGGAACGTACAGTGTCACTTCGCGTTCGGAGCTTTGGGAATCGTGAAAACCAAATCCTATGATGGCAATGGGCTCCCGGTTCTCCTGAGTCAGGGTGAGCTTGCCGTCTGTACAGGAGAAAGACGGCTTTGGGTATTCACCGGGCAGATTATACTCCAGGTAAAAGGAGTTGTCTGCAGACGGCAGAATCCGGATGTCGGCATAGGACAAAATGTTAATGTCAATGTCTTTTACAGAATCCAGCTTCTTTTTTTCCAGAATGAATGGTTGTTTCTCTTCTTCTATACTGTCAGCAGAGATAAATTTGCCGTCAGAGAAGACGAATCCAAATCGTCCTCCATTCATATATCCGATTCCGGTGAAAAGAACACCGGCAGTCAGTGTGACTGCAGAAAGTGTCAGAATGATTTTTTTACTTTTCTTCATGTCTTTTTCCCCCTTTTCTCACAAGTTTGCCGAGCAGTCCGGCAAGTTTGATGATGATCCAGCGAGCCAGTAATATGGTGAAATATGTGACCAGGATTCCACAACCGATCAGCATCAGAGACAGACCGATCGTAACCAGTCCTCCCCCAAGAGTCTGAGGGATGATCGCAATTCCTCCAATGATGCCAAGCACGCTTCCTGCCACTGCGGCAAGTGCAGTGACTAAGATACCTCCAACGACTGCAAGTATTCCAAGGATCAGGGATGCGAGCACAGCCAGGATACAAAGTGCCAGAGGCAGTGCGATCGGGGCTGCAAAAAGTGCCAGAATAGCGATCCATAAAGCGGAAAAGCGCCGTTTCATTGTTTTTGGCGGTTTGACAGCATTTTCCTGTGCCAGATCCAGAATCAGTGCGGAAGCCGCTTCTTCCGGAGCGCCTAGATCCTCGATGGCTTTTTGCTCATTTTCGATGCCTGCATCTTCAAAATATTCTTCAAAGTAGTCCATTGCTTTATCGAAATCCTCTTTAGGAAGACGACGAAGCTGGTATGCAAGTTTTTTCATATACTCTTTCTTAGTCATTTCCCATTCCTCCATTTACAATATCGTCAATGATCGTAATGTACTCTTTCCATTCCTTTTTTAGGTGTTCCTGCCGGATCTTTCCGCTTTGTGTAATCTTATAATATTTGCGGTTCCGTCCCTGAAACTGCTGGTCATAGGTCTCTACATAGCCGTTTTCCTGTAATTTCTTTAAAATCGGATACAGGGCAGAATCTTTGGTATCAGATACTCGTTTGATGATCTGGCTGATCTGATATCCATAGGCATCACCCTCGGCGATAATAGAAAGAACAAGAAAATCAAACATGGGTGTGTTGAGTGTAAATGTCATAAAATCCATCCCTTCCTTTCGTATATTTGATAGGTAAGAAAACCGTATATCTATCTTTTGAGCATATTATAGAAAATATAATATATACGGTCAATATATATAAACTTAAGAATTCTAAAGACTTTCTA
>OHNF01000803.1_pt1 | contig 17578 bp, 9 predicted proteins | sample 1569491 | NCBI WGS metagenome assembly OHNF01 (sample SAMEA3879557, study PRJEB24766) | human gut metagenome | biome: human-associated habitat; feature: feces | place: USA | collected 1985/1987 | reverse complement strand
AACTAACTCGCAATGAATTAGTTGCCTTAAATTTTATTATTTTAGGAATATCCCTAGGTAACTATAATTCTTGAAGATTATTCTTTCTTCCCCAACTGCTCTTTCATATACATTGAAGGCGGCATTCCATACAATTCTTTGAATGTTGTCGAGAAATTATTAGGATCAGTGAATCCTGTTAACATGGCTATCTCGGATATGGTATGCTGTTTTTCGGACAATAAACGAGCGGCTTCTTTTAAACGTATATTACGTATAAAGTCACGGGTTGTCTGGTTGGTGAGCTCCTTGAGTTTCCTGTGAAGATGTACGCGGCTGATACCTACTTCGGTGGTGATTGTCTCTATTGTCAAGTTAGGGTTACCGATGTTTTCATTGATCACTTTCATAATACGTTCCATCAATTTCTCATCGGGTGATTTCACTTCCAGTTTCTGAACCTTGTTCTCCAGATTTTGCTGGCCTGTAAATACTTTGCGTAACTGCTGCCGTGTATTAATCAGATTTTCTACCGTCTTTTGCAGAATTTCGATATTGAATGGCTTCATGATATAGGCGTCGGCTCCTGTATTCAGACCTTCAAGGTTGTCTTCTTCCCTCGTTTTCGCGGTAAGCAAAATGACTGGGATATGATTGAGATTTACATTCTGCTTGATCTTCCGGCATAAGGTAAGTCCGTCCATTTCGGGCATCATGATGTCACTAATGACTAAATCCGGAGCCTTTTTAAATATTTGCTCTAATGCTTCTTTACCATTACGGCTTTCCATGATATGAAATTTGTCCCCAAACTCCTTCGCTATATAATTTCGGATTTCTTCGTCGTCTTCTACAACTAATACGCGATATTTAGTTTTTACCCTGACTTTCTTTTCTTCCTCATTTTCTATAATGGGAGAGATGACAGGAACAGTTGGTACGGTTACTGTTACCTTTTGCTCATTGTTGTCAACTTCTTCAGGTCGTAGATGCTTGTTACCCAACGGTAATCGGATAATAAAACGGCAACCCGGTTGTTCTTTATTATTTTCTACATAGATAATTCCATGATGTAATTCCACTAATGAACGAGTCAGATGTAATCCTATTCCTGTTCCGCCTTTCGGATTCTGTTGGCTGTTACGGATCTGATAGAAACGTTCGAAGATATGTTCTTTTTCCTGTTCATCGATGCCTGTTCCGGTATCCGCGATAATTATTTCGGCATATTGTTTCAAGGGATCGGGCAGTGTATTATCTTCTCCCGTACGGATGGTAATATCTATGTTTCCTTTTTCAGGAGTAAACTTGAAGGCATTAGACAGAATATTCAGGATAATCTTATCAAAATTGCCTGTGTCTACCCATACATTCAGTTCCCGGAGCGTACTGTGAAGTTGTAGTTGGATATTTTTTGTATTTGCCTGTTGACCGAAAGTTGTACATAAATCTTCTATAAAAGGAATAATATTGGTCTCCCGGAACATCAGGAACATTTGTCCTTTATCAATTTTCCGAATATCCATTAGTTGATTGACAAGATTCAGAATACGTTCCGCATTTCTGTAGATAATATGATATATTTTCAAGCGTTCATTGTTCTCCTCATTCTTAATCAGTTTCTGTAGAGGGCTGATGATTAGAGACATCGGAGTGCGTATCTCGTGAGAGATGTTGATAAAGAACTGCAATTTTGCTTCATTGATTTGTTCGGTATGAATATGTTGCAGCATTTCCTGATGCATTCTGTACCGATGTCTGATCTGAAGAATAATGATAAATATAATGGTCAGTAATAATAAGGAGTAGATAACTTTGGCCCACCATGAAGCATACCATGCAGGAGATATAAAGATGGTAATTTCTTTTATATTTGAATACACAGTGTTGTCTTTTGCTCTGATTTTAAAGTTATAGGTACCGGGTTTCAGATTGCTGAATGAGATACGGTTTACACCTTTGGGCAAACTAATCCATTTTTCATCGTTGATAGAATAAAGGTAGTTGATGTGTTCGGGGGCATTTAATTCCAGAGTGGCAAACTCGATACTGAACACATTGTCTTTATGGGATAGATAAAACTCTTTTGCGTTGAATACAGGGCAGTTAATAATATTGTGAATACCGGATTTCATTCCTTTTCTAACCGGATTGTTATGCAGGAAAAAGTCGGTAATTCGGATATTCCATGTTTTTGCCGGATTGATAATGTCTTGCGGATTGAAATAGGTGATACCATTCATTCCGCCAAACCAGATAATACCTTGTTTATCTTTGAAGGAGGCATTCTTGTAGAACTCATTTCCCTGTAATCCGTCGCTGACATAATAATTGATAAATTTGTCGTTTTTCTTTTGGAATTGGGAAATTCCGGCATTGGTGCTTATCCAAAGAAAATCTTTTCCATCTCCTTGTATGGCATATATTGTATTACTGGGCAATCCGTCTGCAGTAGTATAAGTAGTTAGTTCTTTCGTTTTTTTATTCCAACCGGATAATCCTTCGGAACTGCCCAACCAGACAACTCCGTCGGCATCTTCAAAGATTGAATAAATAACATTTTGTGAGAGTATCTTATGACTTTGAAAATCAGGACTGTCAAGGTCTATACAGTTGACGCCGTCATAAGTTCCGACATACAGCTTATTATCATCGGAATAGTGGAGACAACCTATCCATTCGTTGATTAGAGATGTCTGAGATTGTACGGATGTAAATTCTTTCGTTTTCAGGTCATAGTAGAACAAACCGAATCCCATTGTCGCAATCCAAAGTCGCTTGTTTTTATCTTCTGCGAAATCATATACACGTTGTATATAGTTGTTGTTCTTATCTACCAGTTTGTACTGGTAATCGCATAATCCTGTCTGTTTGTTCAGTTTTCCCATACCGTTGATAAAGGAGCCAATCCACATATTGTGTTCGGAGTCTTCATACAATTTAATAACAGTTGAGGGAACTGAATGAGGATGGGTGGTGTGTGAGAAATGTTTTGCCGGCTCCAATTTTTCTGTAAGGGCATAAATACCGTCGTTATCCGTTCCCACCCATAGAGTCCCGTTATTATCTTTGCAGAACGAAGTAATGCAACAGGAGCCTATGCAATTTTTATCTGTTGATTTATGTCCGATATACTTAAAGCTGTTGGTGCGGGCTGGGATTAATATAACTCCTTTCTGATAAACAGCTAACCATAAGTTACCCGAATTGTCCTTTAGGATGGAGTGTATTTTCGAGTTCCCCGAATCGAAATAATTATTGTCAAACTTGTATTCGGAGATTTCGTGTGTTCGGATATTATAAATGGCTACTCCCTTGCCGTCAGTGCCGATATACAATTCATTGGGTATACCGGAATAAAGGAAGCAAACAGGAAGTTCTCCTTTCTCTTTCAAATCGACCGGAACAAAGGTTTTGCGTTCTTTATCGTAAATGAATAGTCCTTTTCGTATACTTCCTACATAAATGTTGCCTCGTTGATCCTCACATATACTTTTGACGTATCCGTTGTCTTTAGACAAGTGTAACGTAAGCTGATTGTCGGGAGTGAGTTGATATACTCCTTCTTCCCCTTTTGCCATCCATACATTTTGTTTTTTATCCTCAAACAGGCTTCCGGGTGAAGTGACTGCAATATCGACTTTCCGGACAGTCAACAGATGGTCTTTGATGTCCAGCTTGCACAACACATTTCCGGATACCCATATCTCTCCGTTTTTTCGCTCGATGAAAGAATTAATGTTGCTTTCAAGCGTTTCTCCGGTATCTTCCAATTTGGCAAGTGGAGTAAAATTGTCCGTGGCCGGATCATACATTTGAATTCCTATATATGTGCCGATAAGCAAATGACCTTTGCTGTCTTCAAAAACAGTACGAACAAAATTGTGGGCTAACGAATGTTCGTTATTGGGCTCATGTTTGTATATGGTAAATTTAGCACCGTCATAACGGTTCAGACCATCTTCTGTTGCAATCCAAATGAAACCGTTCCGGTCTTGATATATTTGATTAATCAGACTACTGGAGAGCTCTTTGTCAGTAGTGAATAACTTAGGAGATTGCCCGTTGCATAACAAAGAAAACAATAATAATAGAAAAGTGAATACATTTTTCATAGTTATAGATCGTTGTTTGTTGTACAAAGAAAACTAAAAACCTAAATATAACCTAATAAAAAATGAATATTTTCATTAGGCTCCGGGAGTACAATCGGATGTTGTAACATCGTTTGTAAATAATGTAACATGAGAAAAGATTTATCCCTTCTTCTGTATTATTGTTTTCCTTCGATTGTATTTACAATATAGGTTTTACCCGTCTTTGTTTCGATGTCATATTCATAAACCTTCTGCAGTTTGGGAGATTGCGCACTTACCCCTTTGGCTACAAGAGGTCGTTTGATAGGAGTGGTGGCGAATAATCTATTTGAGCACTCTTTCCCGTTTACTTGTTTTAAGCCTTTCCCTTTCAGTGGGACATAAGACCGGATGCGGAGCGTACCGCCTATATTCGATCGGATGATCGCTTTATTTAACACATTGTTTTTCCAGTCCATATCAACAGTAAAGTTTCCACGTGCCACTAGCCCCTTCACACTTCCTTCTTCCCATGTATCAGGCAATGCGGGCAATAAATGTACGGCACCGTCATGACTTTGGAGCAACATTTCCGCTACTCCGGCTGTATAACCGAAATTACCGTCAATCTGGAAAGGCGGATGGGCATCCAGCATATTGGGATAGGTACGCCCGTTCGGATATTCTTTAGCCAAGTGATCGTTGGGCAATAGTTGAATCATATTTTTGATGATTTGGAAGGCATGGTTTCCATCCAGCATACGTGCCCAGAAATTGACTTTCCAGCCGATACTCCAACCGGTAGCCTTATCACCGCGTTGAAGCAATGTGTTTCTTGCTGCCTGGAATAACTCGGGATTCGAGTATGGAGAAATTTGATTACTTGGATATAGCCCGTACAAATGTGAAATATGACGGTGCTCGTCTTTGGGATTGTCAATATCTTCAAGCCATTCTTGTAGTTGGTTATGTTTTCCTATTTGCATAGGTGGCAATTTCTCTAGTGTTTGTTTGAGGGAGTCTTGGAAAGAGGGGGCTTCACCTGCGATGTATGAAGCCAATAAGGTATTATGCAGTGCATCAAAGGCAATCTGGTTATCCATGGTGCAACCGGCCGTGATAGGACCGTGTTCCGGTGATACAGAAGGAGACACTACCAACCATTTATACACTGGATGTTCTACCAAGAAATCCATGTAGAACTGCGCTGTTCCTTTCAGGATGGGATAGTACTCTTTCAGGAATTCTTTATTTCCTGTAAAGAGGTAATGTTGCCAGATATGTTGTGCTAACCAGGCTCCCCCACTAGGCCACATGCCGGCTGCAGCAAAGTCTACAACTCCGCAAATTCGCCATAAATCAGTATTATGATGCGCCATCCATCCCCTACAATCATACATGGTTCGGGCTGTTTCTGCTCCTGTGGCAGATAAATCTTTCAACATAGAGAATAGCGGACTATGTGTTTCACTTAAATTAGTGACTTCTGCCGGCCAATAGTTCATTTCTGTATTAATGTTGATGGTGTATTTACTATCCCAAGGTGCATGTGTGCTGTTATTCCATATTCCTTGCAGATTAGCCGGTTGTCCACCCGGTTGCGAAGAAGAAATCAGTAAATAACGTCCATAATGGAAAAGTAGAGCTGCCATTGCCATGTCTTCCCCATTTCCGAAGTTTTCAATTCGTTTGGGAGTCTCCAGTTGGGAAGTTTTGTCTGTCGGTAATGTAAGGCGTACACGGTCAAATTGTTTTTTATAATAAGCGATATGGCTTTTGAGAGCTTTTTCGTAAGGTATTTGCATTGCTCTTTTCAGATATTCGCTGGTCCGTCGGGATTCATCGGCGCTGACATCCTGGTAGTTTACGTAGTTGGTTGCTGCCGATATATAAAGGGTGGCTTCTGTTCCTTCATTTATTTGGAGCGTATTTCCTGCCGGGCGGAGAGTGCCATTCGTTTTTACCTGGATTTGACATTCTGCCCGTAGTGCGGCTTTCAAACCTTCCTGCTCTTTCCCTTGACAGGTGACGGTCAGCTTATCATTCTGAACATTCACCTTATGTACTAGAGGGCAGTTATATGCAATAGTAAAGTTCAGTGCGTTTGCTTTACTTGCTTTGATATGCATAATAATGACATTATCAGTAAATGAAGCAAAAGTGGTGCGGGTATAAGTGACGTCATCCACTTGATAACGGGTAGTTGTCGTTGCATTCTCCAGATTCAGATCGCGGTAAAAGCCGGATGCGTTTTGGTGTTCCGGAAATTCCAGATAAAGGCTACCTAATGTCAGATAGCTCATTCCGTGTTGCTGGGTTAAGAAGTTGGCGTCAATGAGTCTTTGCGCTTCCTTGTTTCTCCCTTCAAAAATCAGTTTGCGTACAATCGGTAGCACATGTACGGCATTCGGGTTATTATTATTGTATGGAGAGCCTGCCCAAAATGTTTCTTCGTTGAGTTGTAATTCTTCGCGTTCGATTCCGCCATATACCATGGCTCCAAGACGGGAGTTGCCAATAGGGAGAGCTTCCGACCAATTTTGTGCAGGTTGACTATACCACAGTTTCAGGTCCTGTCCTGAAACAAGGTTGCTTATTAATAGGAATAATACAAAAAAAGTGTTTCTGTTCATATTGTATGGATTTGTAGCAAAGGTAGCTCATTTCCCAATACAAAAGGCAAAAAACTGTTTCTGAAATCTACCTTGGAAGTAACTTCTTTCCATATTTATGTTACTAATATATATGGTGTATGTTCCACAGGGTAAAATAATAACTGCCGGTTTCTTTTTGATTTATTATCAGCCTTGCCCTCTTGTCAAGTAGCTTGTTTGCAAGCTGATTAAGTAGGGAGGTATAAGAAGGGAAGCTGGTATAGTTGCGTTGGGATACCGGTATTGTTCTATGAAAGTACCGGTATCATTAATTCCCCACGGCCGTGACAAGATCTTCCCACGGCCGTGGTAGGAACTCTTCACGGCTGTGAGAAGAAGCTACCACGGCCGTGAAGAATTAAGTATACCGGTATCCTGATCGAACAATAGTTATTGAATGATATAAGTATGCCGGTTGTATGACGGATGTTTAATGGAGGCTTTTCTTGAAAAGTAAGTAAAGCTGGATAGGAGATATGGGAGAGCAAAATCATAAAATAATAGGCTGACAATAAAACTTATAAAATGTTATTGTCAGCCTATTGTCAGGGCTTATTGTCAGCATCTAATGGATTGAAAATCATTTATCTAATGAATAGGAATGACGGCTGACAATAAGAACTGCAAAATTTATATGTAAATATAATCAGTGTGTAGTAATTGACTTGTTTCTACATGGATCTTTTTATCTATTATCTCTCTTGCTTTTCGATTCATTCATAAACAGATAAGATTTCTTGTAGCCTCCGTAGTCTACAACCAACTTTTCCAGCACGATGCCCGGATCAAGAGGTTTGAAAATTAGTGTCTGCATGCCGTCTGATGTATTCGGCACATTCAGTTTGACCTTTTTCTCGACGATACGTCTTGCAACTGTCGGATAGTATATGCTATACACATTTTCGGGAAGTTCATTCAAATTCTGATTGAAATTGATAGTCTGTTCCTTCGCCCCTTCGAATCCGATACTGTACTCATGTCCTTTCCGGTCGTGGAAAGCAAGAGTCGATTTCACTATCACGTGAACAGTCACTTTGTCGACTCCTTTAGGCAATTTTATTTTGTAGGAGATAGAAGCTCCGTCGGTCGGCTGGGTATAAGGCATCAGAGCCATGCCGCTAAGGGTTCGTCCCATGTAGGGGATCACTGTCCATTCCGTACTTGGTGCTGCTTTAGTGCTGTAATAGTGTTCGGCTTCCATAGCTACATATCCGTCTTGTCCGGTGAAGACGTATCCGCCGACAGCCTTTTCCGGATGCTTGATTCGGTAGGTTTGTGGTAGTGTATCAGCGGGGAAATTATCATTCCATGAGGTATAACCGATATGTTTCTGAATCATCATGTTCTTCCATTTACCGCCGGACATAACATTGTTATAATCGTCACTCAATGCTTTATCCCGTGCAAAAGCCTGTTCCACTTTATCTGCCCATTCGTTAGTTTGCGGATTGTTTTCTTTGTACAATTTATGGTTCATGGCTTGTGCATAATACATCTCGTACAGGTTTGCCATGGCTTGAACAGGGAAGAGGATTAATTGCTTGTAGGCATCTTTATATTCTGATTTCAATGATATGTATTGTCTCAAAGCTTCCGCTTCCAGTTTCAGATATTCATCAGATACTTGTTTCCATTCGCCGGTCTCCAGGTTATAAGTATTCCGGTCGAGCATTTCTCCCGTTACGCGACCGTTATATTTGCTGTACAGGTTTAAGATTCGCATAGCTTCATCCGCTTGATCTTCGCCAAACTGCTGTGCGCAGAAACGACGGGGATGGTCCAGCAAGTTGGAGACGTTGAATTGCTTGGGATTCCATGCCATATCCATGAAGAGCGTGATCGGATATTCCATTGGTTTCAAATCGCCTACATTCAGTATCCACAGCTTTTCTACTCCGTAATCGTATGTGAGTTGAAGTTGCTCCCACATATTTTGTATAGGGGTTACGTTCAGCCATTTGGAGTTTCTCGGAGCACCTACGTAGTCTACATGGTAATACATGCCCCAACCGCCCGGATGCTTACGTTCCTTGGCATTTGGCAGACGGCATACATTGCCCCAATTGTCATCACATAATAGCATGATAACATCATCGGGCACACGCATACCTTTATCATAGTAATCCAGTACTTCTTTGTATAGTGCCCAGACTTGCGGGGTTTCTTTGGCAGGACGTTTAGTCACCTTTTCAATAATTCTGCGTTGGTTCTTTACTATGTCTTCCAGTAGTTTCACGTTGGTGTTTTCGCTCATGGCTGCGTCACCGTCTCCGCGCATACCGATGGTTACGATATCTTCTGTGCCCTGCATCCGTTCGATACCTTCACGGAAAAACTGATCGATCACTTTTTTGTTAGTTGTATAATCCCATGCACCATATTCTTTGCGCTTGCGTGACCATTCCTGATGGTTGCGTGCCATCGGTTCGTGGTGGGACGTGCCGATAATGACTCCCATTTCATCAGCAGTCTTACTATTCTCCGGGTCGTCTGCATAGAAAGCCCAACTCCACATGGCAGGCCAAAGAAAATTACCTTTCAGGCGTAATATCAGTTCGTAAACTTGTGTATAAAAACGGTGGTCACCGTAGTTTGTGCCGTAGGTTTGTTTTACCCAACCAGTCAGACAGGGCGCTTCATCATTCAGGAAGATACCGCGGTAGGTCACCGCAGGTTCTCCGTCTGTATACTGTCCCGGCTTTACATATACATTCTGTTGCTTTCGGATAGGGACGTCTGCCCACCAATACCAGGGAGATACCCCCATTTGTTCGGAAAGTTCATAGATACCATAGATCGTACCGCGTCTGTCGCTGCCGATGATAACCACTGCTTCATCTACTCCTTCACAGGGATTAGTGACAACTTGCAGGATATATTTCTCATTTTTCCCTTCCAGCTCTTTTTTATCTATTTTGTTTGCAGCTATCAGTTTTTTTACAAAAGGAGTATTATAGGTACCTACAATGACACATCGCTTGGCTTTTGCGCTTGTCAGCGACTCGGGCTTCGTTCCGCATATTTGTAGGATGTCTTGCCTGAGATTGTCGACAGCTATCAATACCCCTTTGTTTTCGGAAGGGTCCACATATACCGGACAAGGAACTCCTTGGGATATCAACGGAAAATGATTATCGGTCGGTGTGAATACTACGAATTGTTCAGCGGCAAATGCTGCTATACTCATAACAGAGAGGTAGAAGAATAGAAATAATCTTTTCATGGTTTCAATATTTAATAATTTGTTGTTAATCATTGATCTTACGTTTCACTGTAACCGGATATTCTACTTTGTAGATAATTGGTAATTGAAAAGTATATAACAGCAGGCTCAAAATGATGCAAATATCCTTCTTCATAAATACTATATTTAATGAAATTATCTTCTTTGTGTCTTTAATTCCAAAAATGGTTTATTTTTTGTCTGTACTGTGACACGATGCAAAGATAGTTGGTATTGATAAGAACGGGCTTTGGGTATGTTTCAATTATTTATACTGTTGATACCAATTTGCTTTTTCTTGAAGTTTTTTCTTCGGAGATAAAATGAAGAAGTGTGAACAAACCGGTTTGTTCAATAAATGTTTTTGATTTTGTTTCAAAATCTTTTTGTATTGTATCTATGAGGCTGTCGGATGAATAATGATGGTTAATGTGTCATATTCCGTATTAATAAGATTGGTATGTGATGCGTATAATATAAGTTGGTTAAACAAGAGTAAGTAGAGATTTTAATGATCTTGAGAATATCGGTAAGCGTCAATTGCATTCTTAACCGAACCATGTAACAGTAACAATTTTTGTGCATGGTCATGATTTAATCCTAGTTCCTCCATAATCATCCTGGTGCCTCTTTCTACCAGTTTATGATTACTAAGCTGCATATTTACCATCTTATTTCCTTTCACCCGTCCAAGTTGAATCATCACCGACGTACTAATCATATTCAGAATCATTTTCTGTCCGGTGCCTGATTTCATCCGGGAACTGCCTGTCACATATTCCGGCCCTACAATCATTTCGATGGCGACATCCGCTTCTGCTGCCATTGGAGAATCGGGATTACTGGTGATACAACCTGTCAGGACACCGTGTTTACGGGCTTCCCGTAAAGCACCGATTACGTACGGGGTAGTGCCGGAAGCGGCAATGCCGATAACGGTGTCTTTTTCGTTGATCTGGTGTTCGACGAGTTCTTCCCAACCTCGATTTTCATCATCTTCGGCTCCTTCTACCGGATTGCGCAGGGCTGTATCGCCTCCTGCAATCAGTCCGATAATCCAGTTGGGAGACATTCCGAAAGTAGGAGGGATTTCGGAAGCATCCAATACTCCCAGGCGACCGCTTGTGCCGGCCCCCATATAAAAGATGCGTCCGCCTTGTTTCATGCGGGGTACAATCTGATTGACAAGCTCTTCAATTTGTGGAATAGCCTTTTGTACGGCTAACGCTACTTTCTGATCTTCCTGGTTGATATCTTCTAAGATCTCTCGCACAGATTTCTTTTCCAGATGATCGTAAAAGGACGGTTGTTCGGTTATCTGCATTTTTATAATTACTGGTTATAAATTACAATAGGTAAAAGAATTATTGTTGATGGTATTGAATCAGCCCTTCCATCGGACTTTGAAGAATCTTACCGATCTGAATACCTGTTGTTTGCGCAGCCTCCTGCAAAATCTCCTTGTAACAGTGAGCTACGGAACCAATAAAATGTACTGGATATTGCTTATAATCATATTGCATCACGTTTCTGCGGAGAAAAGCGATAAAGCTGTTGAGTACTAGTGAACGGATAGCCGGTTCTTCCAAGTGCTGTGCAAGGAAAGGGGAGAGACTAGCCAGAAAACGGTTCGGAAAGGGTTGGCGGTAAACGCGGTCGATGATTTCGGGGGCCGTCAGGTCGAACTGTTTTAAGAAAGCTTCTTTGATGGCGGGTGGAAGCTGGTTTTTCAGTACATCGCCTACCAGTAGTTTTCCTAAGACTGCGCCGCTTCCTTCATCTCCCAGGATGAATCCAAGAGGGGAGATGTTGTTGACAATCTCTTCACCGTTGTAGAAACAGGAATTGGAACCTGTGCCGAGGATGCAGGCAATCCCTGCTTCATGTCCGCATAGTCCGCGGGCAGCGGCAAGCATATCCGAGTTGGCTTTGATATTTCCGATGACAGGCAGGCTGTCGGCGATGGCCCGCCGGAGGACGGGAGCCTTTTCGGGAGTGCAGCCTGCACCATAAAAAAAGACGGAGTTGATCGTTCCTTCCGGTAGTTGTGGCAGAAGGGAATGTGTCAGCTCTTGTTGAATTTCTTCTTCTGATTGGAAGAAGGGATTAATTCCCTTCGTTCCCATTCGTTTGATTGGGGTGTCGTTGAAAACGATGCACCAGTCGGTTTTTGTAGAACCACTATCTGCAATGAGTATCATATCTTTGAGTTTTTTATTGTTTCTTTCCGAAAGAATCCTCCAGTCGGTTGCGAATCATTAATGAGGCGACGATACCGGGTAGGGTACAAATACAAACCCAGATAAAGAAGTTTGTGTATCCGAGATGTTCCTGTATCCATCCGGCAGGCATACCGGGAATCATCATGCCTAGTGCCATAAATCCGGTTCCGATAGCATAGTGCGCCGTTTTGTGTTCACCTTCTGCTATATAAATCAGATATAGCATATAAGCGGTAAAACCGAAACCATACCCCAACTGTTCGATCGCTACACAAATGGCTATAAATATAGGATTGTCCGGGGTGGCGGCAGCCATCCATACATATAATAGATCGGGAATGTTGATGGCTAATGCCATGGGTAATATCCATTTCTTGAATCCGTCACGGGAAACGAGGAAACCACTAATGATTCCACCGAGCAATAAAGCTATGACACCTATCGTGCCGTAGATCATTCCGACAGTTGCTGTGGATAAACCCAGTCCACCTTTATCGGTCGTGTCGAGCAGGAAAGGAGAAGCTATTTTGGCTAACTGTGATTCTCCCAACCGGTAGGTGAGGAGGAAAAAGAACATGAGACCGAGGTTCTTTTTCTGAAAGAATGTGACAAAGGTCAGGAGGAAATCTCCCAACAACTTACCCGGTGTGAGTCCGGGACGTTTAATGTCCGAATCAGGATGGGGGAGGATAAGCCGATGATAGATAGTAAGAGTCAGAAATAATCCGGCAAGGAGGTAGAATGTAATACTCCATGCTAAGGGAATATTGTTCTGTGATGTTTCCAGCCATCCTGCCAGCATGACTAGAATTCCCTGCCCGAAAATATTGGCAAGCCGATAAAACGTATTTCGAATACCGACAAAGAAAGATTGTTCTTTATTATTGAGCCCGAGCATATAGAAACCGTCTGCAGCGATGTCATGCGTAGCGGAACTGAACGCCAACAACCAGAAAAAAGCAAGAGTCAACTGTACATAATGAGCCGTCGGAATAAAGAAGGCTATCCCTGCAAATCCGGCAGCGATGAAACCTTGCATGGCAATAATCCAGGCGCGTTTCGTTTTCACCAGGTCGACGAAAGGACTCCATAGCGGTTTGATAGTCCAGGGAAGATAGAGCCAGGAAGTATATAAGGCTATTTCCGTATTGGATAATCCCAAACGCTTGTACATGATAACAGCAATCGTCATTACCGCTACGTATGGCAGCCCTTCTGCGAAGTAGAGGGTGGGTATCCAGCTCCAGGGATTTCTTTTTGTAGTGGGTGTTGTCATGGTATTATTCTTTTTTATTGATATTGTTTCTCGAGCGTACTGCCGGGGTAATAGTGAGACAGTATTTCTTCATATTTGTAACCTTGCTCTCCCATTACGGCAGCACCAATCTGGCAAAGTCCTACTCCATGCCCCCATCCGGCTCCGGTAAGGATGAATCGTGAAGGGATTTTATCCTCTTTATGTCCTTTTTCCTCATATTCCTTGTCTACTACGAAGGCGGAACTATACAGATGAGAAGTAGATAAGGTACGGCGTATTTCCAACTCTTTTCCAATGATGAGTGTCTGTAAGGTTCCTACAATCTTTAGTCGGACAAGACGTCCGGATGTTCCCCGTTCTATAGGAATTAAATCCAGAATTTGTCCGAAGTCAATTCCCGAACGTTGATGAATCAGTGTTGAAAGTTCTTGTTGGGTATAACTGACTTTCCAACGATAGAAGTCTGCTGTTTCCTGATCGTAGTTGTTTAGTACTTGGCTTAGAATTTTCTTATCCTGCGTATTACAAAAAGCAACAGGTGAGGTACGTATCCATTTATCAGCTTCCGCCTCTATGTTCAAATCGGGAAGTTGTTTTTCAGTCTTGCTATCCCGTTGTCTGATTAGATAAGGATGCTTTACGTTTTCCCAACAATTTTGGAACTCTTCAAAAGCTCCGCCACAACATTTAGAGAAACGGGCATCACAAATCGCTCCTTTATACATCAGCACTTCCCCCCGCGTGGCGGAGACTGCTTCGATGGCTTGTGGTGTTGAGGCTCGTGTAATTCCCTGATAACGCTGGCAATGATCATCGGCACATACATCGAAATTTCTATGTGCTTCATGGTCATACCACTTAATAAATGAAGAATTAGGAATGAAGAATGAAGAATTGGCTGCGCTGTCTTTTTGCAAAGTTCTTTTAAATTCTTCATTCTTCATTCTTAATTCTTTATTTTTTTCGAGTAACCAGCTTCGGGAGATGACGGCGTGAGCCTTTAGTAGCTCTAAAGAAGCTGTTGCGCTCATTTCGGATGAAATTACACTGGTAAGATATTCTTCAATGGAAATCACATTGATGGCGGTTAGTTGTTCTCCTTCGATGATAATCTTTAATTCCCCTTTGAATTTCTGGACTTCTTTGCGTTCCCAATGGAAGTTGATTCCGATGGTTACATCTTTCAGTTCAAAGAAAGCATGTGCACCTTGTTGGGGAGTGAAAGATAATTCATTATATTCTTTCCCTTGCCAATGAATCTTCCTATCCTGATAAATAACTTTCTGTGTCCCGGAAATTTCCGTTCCGACAGAAGAATTAAATTTTTCCGGGAAAGAGAATTCAATCTCTTTCCCGGAAAGAATGCCAACTGCTATTTGAGGCTCTGTCATAAGGCGGCTTTAATGCGTTCTATTATTTCTTGTAGCTTTTCTTTAGATATCGATACTTCCCGATAGATATCATATACCTTTTCAGGAGTCAGTTTCTCCATATCCTCTTCACGTACTATAGGGAATATGCCGTTCATTTCAGCAATAGCAGGACTGATGAGAATTTGTTCGTCTCCTTTTGCGTAATAGCAGTCAGGACGATGTTTGCTGCGTAAGAAGATAATACAATTGTAAGGGTGTTCGGCCACTGATTCAAATTCTTCTTCGTAGCGCTCTCTAAAATCCTCTTTGGTGCGTTCCAAACCATACCAGGCAAGAATATTCATCATTGGTTCTTTTCCGTTATTATTGGCAGCTAAGATGTCGTAAATCAGATGAAAGGTTTTCGACATTGTTTTCTTATTTTTCGCCTGAATCCTGATGAAACTGTACGGGAAATCTTCATAACTAATTCGCACCTTGTCGTTATCTATTAAATCTATGTGATCGTAATATGATCCCTGCATACTTTCCTCTTTACTGCAAGCTTGAAAATGGGCATGATCGGGAGCGGAAGCTCCACATTCCGGTCCATTATACAAAAGGAAGTATTCTTCCATAATGTCGGTGAATTCTATCATATCTTTAAAACGCCCGACTATGGATTGTGACTTGTGTTCCTTATCTACAATTGTAAAGTGGTGTTTAAATATGGGATAGGGATTAACCAGTATCTGATAATTCCTGTAACTGATGAACTCTTGTTCCTGCGGTCGGTTTGTTTGGCAGAGGAAGCAAGGCCGTGAGTGAATGGAGGCAGTATCTGTCTGTGCGGTAGCCGAAAGAATACGTTTCGGATTAAAGAATAGTTTCGCACTTAAACAATTGTTACCAAACCATTTGGATATTTTTTTTGTTCGTGACCGATACTGTTCCAGTGCTTGGTAATTTTCTTTGGCTAGTTCCCAAGAAAGAGTTTGCTTTTGGAATAACTGTTCGATACTTTGCTGAATTTTCTCTAATGTCGTTTTTTGTTGCAGGATGCGCTGTTCCAATTCCCACGTACGAAGCCGGTCTTTATATAGATTATTCTGGTTGATTTTCTCAACAGGCAGTGCAGCATCCGAGTTGCCTTCCCAACGGCGACAAAGGTAAATCACGTCGTATATTCTGCCTATCTGATAATCGTGTGAAATTTTCAATCCAAGGGCATAATCTTCTCCATAGCTTGTGTTCGGGACTTTGATTTCCCGAAGAATGGGCGTGTAGAATGCACGGGGAGCTCCCAGACCGTTGATACGTAATGCATTATTTCGTCCGTTGTCGGGCGTCCATTCCTTATGATCGATGATGCCGGGGGCAATTTCCTGCATATCAAAGTTAGTCATCATATAAGTGCCGATTACCATTGCACATTTCTGTTTATAGAAAGTATCAATGATGATTTGCAGGCTATGTTCGTCTTTATACACGTCATCGCTATCAAGTTGGACGGCAAACTTTCCACATTTCTCGTGATGGATACCTATGTTCCAACATCCGCCTATACCGAGGTCATTTCTTTCGGGAATGACGTGAATCAGGCGCTTGTTCGAACTAAGTTCACGGAGAACTTCACTGGTCCCGTCTGTCGAATGATTGTCGATGACAATGACATTGAACGGAAAGGTCGTTTGCTGGTTCAGTGCCGAGCGTACGGCATCTTTGACTGTACGAATACGGTTGCGTACGGGTATAATGACAGAAGCTTCATACTCAAAAGTGTGGGAAGAAAAGTCTACAGGACGGAAGATAGGATAAAGATATCCGCCAATTTCCTTCAAATGGTTGGTGCATGCCTGTTCCATTTCGATCTGTACCTGACGGTTTTTAGGGTCTACATAATCGAACTGCTTCTCACCGCTTTTCCGCTTGTCACTTTCTACTTCGGTATATAGATATTCGTTGATATGTACCAGTTTGCTCTTTTGGGATATTTTGAGTCTCAAATCATACAAGCCTGCATATTGATATTCCTCTTCCGTATTTTCTATAACTTCCTTGAATGCGTTGGCATTGAACAGTAAAACCGAGCCGAAATTGAAGTCGTCACGCAGGCTACCGGGTTGGTAATCAATGACCGGAGCTGTTTTTTGCACACCGTCTATCTGTTGGTAATGGTCTGCATATACCATGCCAGCTTGGGTCATTTCCATTACTTGAACCATTCTTTCAAGAGCGAACATGCCTATTTTTAGTGCAGTGTATTTGGTATAGAGCAAGGTATATGTTTTATCAGAATGTTCTGCAATAGCTCGCATCGCTTGTGTAGACTGCATTTTCTCTACAGAGATGAGTTCGCATCCGGGAATACAGACATTGGTAATTGGCGATGCTAATAAATAAATTTTGTCTACCAGCGTCGATGCACGTAACTCCTTAACTGTTTGCATAGTTTCTTCCAACCGGCTGAAAGGAAGAAAACAGTTGATTGTTGTTTTCATTATTTTACTTCTTGTTTTGTAGTATGAGTTGTGTAAGATGTTTCTTTGTCTTGTTTTTTGATGAACAAACAAAGTCCAAGGAATGTGAACAGGGCATTGATTATCAACAACTCGTAACTAATTTGGTAACCGTTGAGCCATGCTTCCGAATTTCTTTGCAGGATATAGCAAAGAATAGGAGAAGCGATAGCTACCAACGGAATATATTTATCATAAACTTGTTTCTTGGTGAAGATGCCGAAAGCGAACAGTCCTAAGATAGGGCCATACGTATAACTGGCCAATGTGTAAATCGCATCAATCACACTGGTGT
>OHNF01000775.1_pt1 | contig 17871 bp, 5 predicted proteins | sample 1569491 | NCBI WGS metagenome assembly OHNF01 (sample SAMEA3879557, study PRJEB24766) | human gut metagenome | biome: human-associated habitat; feature: feces | place: USA | collected 1985/1987 | reverse complement strand
ATGGTATGCACATCTTGTGAAAGCTATTTTGACAGTGTTCCTTCCAATGTGGTTTCTTTGGATGCTGTTTTTTCGAATCGAGGACTGGCATTACAGTGGCTTTCCAACACATACTCTTATTTGCCGGATGAAACTAGTCAGAATTATACGGGCGGTGATGACGAAACAAAAGGAATTTGGACACCTGCTTGCTTGGAAGCAAAGTTACCATGGGATCAATGTAATTCTAATCATATTAATTTAGGTACTTTATACCCTTCTACCGGCTATGTGGAGAATATGTGGAAATCTTATTATAAAGGTATTCAAAAAGCAAATATTTATATGGCCAATATTGATCGTTGTACGGCAATGGAAGAATACGAACGCTTGTGGTCTAAAGCTGAGGCACGTGCTTTACGTAGCATTTATTACTATAATTTGTTTAAGCTATATGGTCCGTTTGTCATTATTGGAGATGAAGTATTTGATGTTGAAGGAGATGTGGAGGCGATGATGCGTGAACGTAGTTCGGTAGATGAATGTGTAGATTATATGGTAGGTGAGTTCGACGCAATTCTATCTGAAGGTAGGTTAAAGTCCCACTTTGGGGAAGATGGGGCTATGAATCCGCAATTTGCTGGTAATATTACCAAAGAAGCGGTAGAAGCAATCCGTTCGGAGCTTTTATTGTATGCCGCCAGTCCATTGTTTAATGGCGATTCTTACTATAAGAATTTGACAAATGTTGATGGAAAGCATCTTTTTCCACAAACTTATAGTAGAGAAAAATGGGAAAAAGCTAAGACCGCTGCTGAGAATTTTATGAAAAACAATCCAGGTTTTCAATTATTGTATTTGGACAAAAAAGGGGCGGCGACGTCAGACGTAGCTTCTTCATGTCCATATACATCTGTAACTCAAGCTTCATTGGGGCGGACGGAGAATACGGAAATGATTTTTTTTAGGACAGGAGGCGAGTGGAACATTTATTATACAATGACCCCTAAGCACAGTGGAATAACGAATGCTCAATCTGGCGGTGGAGCTTTGGCTGCACCTTTGCAGATGATAGATTTGTTTTTTACGGAAAACGGGCTCAGTATAGAAAAAGATCCTGAGTATTTTACTTACACAGATGATGATTTAACGGCAGCGGGTGCTGCTGCTAAAATGACGAGTCAGACAGTTCATCAGAATCCGTTTTCTAAGGTTGTTTATTTCAGACCGGATTCAAAACATAAAATCATGAAGCAGTTCTATAATCGTGAACCTCGTTTTTATGCTGCATTTACATTCCAGAATCGTAGATGGGATTTAGATGATAAGCTGGTTTATTATACGGATTTCTCTTTAAATGGAAACTCCGGACAGGCGAAGAATGGACATGATTATCCAAGGTCTGGTGTATTGGTACGTAAAAAAAGGACAAATGTTTCAGGAGTGAATTATTATGTTTATATCCGTCTTTCTGAGATTTATTTGAATTATGCCGAAGCGTGTTGTGAATTGGATGATATAGGTACGGCTATAAACTATGTGAATAAGATTCGTTTGAGAGCCGGTATCCCGGAATATAAAGGTTTGTTGGCTGAAGACTTAACTCCGACAGATAAACGTGGGTTTGAACGAATTACCTTGGATTCATATGATAAGGAATTTGTGAAAAAAGTGATTTATCGTGAACGTCTTCTTGAGTTGTCCTATGAAAATCATCATTATTTTGACGTACGTCGTTGGGGGGTAGCCGATATGGCAACCGGTGATGGCTGGATTTATCCGTCATGGCATAATGGTGGTGAAGGAGGTGACATGGTCGGATTTGATGTTACTGTAGATATGGCCTCAGACGATGCAAAAGATCCATTACTTTTCTATAAACGTAAGGTTTGGGAAACACGTGTTTATTCAAAACGTATGAGCCTCTTTCCTATTCCTCAAACGGAGATTAATAGAAATGCTCGGATTGTACAGAATACCGGATGGGAAACTGAAATGTAATCGAATGTTCTTTCAATTAAGTATTGTGTTGGATTCTTTTATCTAAAATATTGATCGTTTAGTTTTTCACTTGGAGAGTGTGTTGTAAAATCAATTTGTTTCTTGTGGCTTGATAGCACATGGTGCTGGATTTACAGCACATTCTCTTCTTGTTTTAAAATACATAGTTTAAGTTAAGAAATGAAGAAGAGGTATATTGTAATTATATTGTTTTTGGGTATTTTTTATTCAGTGTCGGCAGCTTTGAGAAAGCAGCCGGTGGAGTACGTCAACCCTTTAGTAGGTACTGATTCCAAATTTGAATTGTCAAATGGAAATACCTATCCGGCTATTGCTATGCCTTGGGGGATGAATTTTTGGACTCCTCAAACAGGAAGGATGGGAGAAGGATGGACGTATACGTATTCGTCCGACAAAATTCGTGGATTTAAGCAGACACACCAACCGAGCCCATGGATTAATGATTATGGACAATTTTCTTTGATGCCGATTACTGGGAAGCCTGTTTTTGATCAAGATGCAAGGGCAAGCTGGTTCAATCATAAATCAGAGATTTCCAAACCTTATTACTACCGTGCATATTTGTCCGATTATGATGTTGTGACCGAAATTGTACCGACAGAACGAGCTGCCATGTTCCGGTTTACTTTCCCTGAGAGTGAAAGCTCATATGTTGTGATCGATGCGTTTGATAATGGATCGTATGTAAAAGTAATACCGGCAGAGAATAAGATCATCGGATATACAACGAGAAATAGCGGTGGTGTTCCTGATAACTTTAGGAATTATTTTGTTATCGTTTTTGACAAGCCTTTTTCTTATAAGGCGGTAGTGGGAGGTAATGAGATTCGTAAAAATGAATTAGAGGTAAAAGAAAACCATGCCGGTGCGATTATTGGATTTGCCACAAAAAATGGAGAAACGGTAAAGGTACGTGTGGCTTCCTCATTTATTAGTTTTGATCAAGCCGAATTAAATCTGCAAGAGTTAGGAAACCTTTCATTCGAGCAGTTGCAAGCAAAAGGGAAGAAACGCTGGAATGAGGTATTAAGTAAAGTAGAAATAGAATCAGATAATGAAGATCGTTTATGTACATTCTATTCATGTTTGTACCGTTCAGTGTTGTTTCCTCGCATGTTTCATGAAATTGACGCAAAAGGGAATGTAGTGCACTATAGTCCGCATAATGGAAAAATTCTTCCTGGGTATATGTTTACTGATACTGGTTTTTGGGATACATTTCGTTGTTTACTTCCATTTATCAATCTTGTTTATCCTTCTGTAGGAGCACAAATGCAGGAAGGTTTTCTAAATTCTTATTTGGAAAGCGGTTTTTTCCCCGAATGGGCCAGTCCGGGACATCGGGATTGTATGGTCGGCAATAATTCTGCATCAGTAGTAGCAGATGCCTGTATGAAAAATATAATAAAGAAAGAACCGGAAAAAATGTATGAAGGTTTATTGTATGGAGCTAACCATTCACATCCATCGGTAAAATCCTCAGGACGTTTAGGGTATAAGGAATACAATGAATTGGGGTATGTTCCTTACCATATCAATCAGAGTGCTGCCCGTACATTGGAATATGCTTATAATGACTGGTGTATTTATCAGATGGGGAAAAAATTGAATCGCCCTTCGGAGGAGTTGGAAGTATATAAAAAACGCAGCTTAAATTACAAGAATTTGTTTAATAAACCTTTTAATTTAATGAGTGGTCGTGAGGCTAATGGTCATTTTCAGCCCAATTTTGAGCCGGTGAAGTGGTGGGATGCTTTTACAGAAGGTAATAGTTGGCATTATTCATGGTCTGTATTTCATGATGTTCAAGGACTAATTGATTTGATGGGAGGAGAGAAGGCATTTGTGAATATGCTTGATTCCGTATTTATTATGCCACCTACATAATTCAGATACACGTGGAAGTCTTGTACATGAGATGCGCGAAATGCAAGTGATTGATATGGGACAATACGCACATGGTAATCAACCTATTCAGCACATGATTTATTTATATAATTATGCTGGCGAGCCGTGGAAAACTCAATATTGGATCAGAGAGGTACTGACTCGTTTGTATACACCGGCTCCTGATGGATATTGCGGTGATGAAGACAATGGTCAGACATCGGCATGGTATGTTTTTTCTGCTTTAGGGTTCTATTCTGTTTGTCCGGGATCGGATCAATATGTTTTAGGTGCACCTTTGTTTAAAAAGGCGGTTATCCATTTGGAGAATGGAAAGAAAATTCAAATTTCTGCTCCGGAGAATAGTGATAAAAGTCGTTTTGTACAAGAAGTCAAATATAATGGTAAAAATTACAGTAAAAATTTCTTGGTTCATTCTTCGCTGCTCAATGGTGCCGACATCCAGTTTCGTATGGGGGATAAACCTAATAAAAAACGTGGGATCAATAAAGCCGATTATCCCTATTCACTGTCAAATGAAAAATAATTAATGTTATGAAGAAGATTCTATTATCAGCTTCTTTTCTTCTGATCACAGGATATATGTTCGCCACGGATTTAATTTCCGGGCAAACATATAGGCTTTCTTTGGGAGAAAAAGTCTTATCTGTAAAAGATGGTTCTCTGACCAATAATTCGGATGTAGTCAGTTGGACGGAAACGAATGTGAATGCTCAGCGATGGGTACTTGTGTCCGGAGAAGGGAAAGGTTATCAATGGATGAATGCATATACTGGTCAATACCTTGCTTGTAGAGGAAATGTTATTTCCGGAGCGCAGATTTGTCAAATGATTTCTGGGGAGTCGGCTGCTACTTGGGAGATTGTGCCAGTTAAAAATCAGGCTGATTTATATTATATAACTCAGTCTGGGCTTTTTTTGGAAGTTGCTGATGTGGATTCAGATGGAGAAAGTGTGCGATTGAGTACCAAGAAAAGTGGGACATTGGCTGAACGTCAGATGTGGAAACTTGAAGTGGTAGAAGCACAGCCGAATTATTTGACAGAAGCAACCCGGGATGCAATGATGGAAGGATGGAAAAAAAACTACTATAATGACAGTCAGGGGCGCTTGGGTGAAGGTGGTTTTTGGGGAGATGCCGAGATGTTTGAGGTGGTTTTGGACGCTTATGAAGTTACAGGAGATATTCAATATAAAACAATGTTCGATAAGCTACATGCTGATTTTATTGCGCGTCAGGGGAATAATTGGGAGTCCAACGACTTTAATGATGATATTGCCTGGATTGTTATAGCCAGTGTACGAGGATATTTAATGACCGGGAAACAAAGTTATTTAGATGTGGCAAAATCTAATTTTGATATGATGTACGAACGGGCAGCCGTACTTCCGCATGATATGCTTATTTGGAATGCAAGTGAGAATCCTTATGGAACCAACTCTTGCATAAACGGTCCGGCTGGAGTTGCTGCTTGTTATTTGGCAATAGCTACAGGAGATGAGAGCTATTATGAAAAGGCACGGAAAACATATGCTGCACAACGTGAATATTTATATAAACCCTCTACAGGACAGGTGTATGATAGTTTTACTTGGCAGAAAGGAGTACCTTCAAATTATAATACTTGGGCATCAACGTATAATCAAGGTACTTTTTTAGGGACTGCCGTTATGCTGTATAATCATTATGGAGACGAACAGTATAAAGAGGATGCCCAAATGATAATGAAGTATACCCGTGAACAGATGTGTAATGAATTTGGTGTTATAAAAGTTTGTCAGGGAGTTGTTGATGATCAGGGAAAATTAGTCGGTGATTTACCAGGATTCAAAGGAATTCTTATGCGCTATGTACGTCGTTTCATGGTTGATCTGTATCAACCGGATTGTGCAGAATGGATGGCGATAAATGCTTTTCAGGCATATAACAACCGAAACTCTGACGGAGTATCCTGTACAGCTTGGCTGACAAAGACTGTGGAAGAGTATACGACCTATGTTCCTTTTACCAATTATAATAAAGATCCATTCGGCCCTTCTACAGCTGTTTCTGCTGCTTTCAACTCATATATAGGTGATAAAACAGTTCGCAAAGATGCTTTTAGAGGAATAGAAGCAGAGAATTTTGATTATTTGAAAGGCATTTATACGTTGTCGGTAGATGGTGTCGATTCTCCGGTAATGGGAGGGGATAATATGGCTGCGGCTGCGTATACGGGATATCATAATGTTGATTTCGGACCTTATTATGCCAAGAGCCTTGAATTTAGGGTTTTACCTCAAAGACCGAATAGTAAAATCGAAGTTTATTTGGATAGTCCGGATGGCGAATTGTTGGGTACGGTTACCTTACCTAATGAGCAGGAGTGGCAGACTGTTGCGTTGGAATTGTTGAAGCCTTTGGATGGGATGCGTAATATTTATTTGAAATATACCAGAGGAACGGGTGCAGCTAAATTGCAGCTCGATAATTTCCAATTTAAGCAAGAAGGATATACTTCGCAAGATATTACTGATAATGGAGGTACGCTTACCACCTCAGTAGAAGTTAGTACCAAGTTACCGGGTGTTGGTGCTGTAATTGATAATCAAGTAACTACTGCACTTGTCGGTACAGTTTCCGGAGATGCTTGGATTCAGTATCAGTCGCCTTATCCGGTGATTCTGAAGGGGTATCTGTTGGTAGCAGCAGAAGGAACACAAGAAGGAGACCCCAAATCTTGGAAATTGCAAGCTTCCGAGGATGGGAAAAGGTGGATTGATGTGGATACTCAAAATAATCAGACGTTTGAGACACGCTATCAGAAAAAACAATATGATACTTCTGTAGTGGAGGCTTATACGTATTTCCGTTTATTTGTTTCAGATAGGCAAGGTAATGGTGATCGTTTTCAATTGGCAGAATGGCAACTGTTTGGTACGGCTTTAGCTGATAATTGTATTACTACAGATGGGGGTATGATTTCTGCACAGTATTCCGATGGCATTGAGAAACTGATTGATAAGGATGTGATTTCTACATATCGGACAAACGCTTCAGATTTCTGGGTCGAATATGAGGCAGAAGCTGCCTATACTCCTTTATTTTATAGTATCACTACTGCAGATACTCCGGAGAGTGACCCTAAGTCATGGATTCTATATGCTTCTAAAGATGGTAACACATGGATCAAAATGGATCAGAGAACCGGACAGTTGTTCCCTTATAGAGGAGCTACTTATACATATTCGTTCACCACCTCTCCTTCTACAATAGATTCTGAATATACTTATTTCAAGCTACATGTCACAGAAAATAATGGGGCATCTGATACCCGTTTAGCTGAATGGCAGTTGACGGGGAGATATGTGTCTCAGACCTTTTATAATGACATTACTGCAAATGGTGGCGAACTGACTTCTTCATTGAATGAGGCCATCAACTCGGAGACATTGAAAAGACTGACGGATAATGATGGGAATACGTTTTATACGTTTGGTGGTGATGTTGCACCGTGGATCGAATATAAATCGTCTATAGAAGTTAAATTGAAAAGTTTTTCAATCGTATCTGCTGATGAACCGGATAAAGATCCCGTCATGATTAAAGTTGAATACAAAAATGAAGGAGATGCTCGGTTCAAGAGAGCATTCAGAGGGGAAGTGGCATTTACGAAAAGGAATGAACGTGTTTATGTCTCTTGTCCTCGTGTGGTTTCCGGGCAATGTTTTCGTTTGACGATTGAGACTGTCTCCGGTGAAGGTAATGAGGCTAAAATAGCCGAATTTGAATTGTATGGTAATGGAGTTCTTGCTGACGATTTAACTTCGGTAGCTACGATAACGCCTCAATATGAGAGTGAAAACCCAGAAGAGACAGCTGATAAGTTGATTGATAAAGATGTGGATTCCAAATATTGTGGTCCGTTCTCTTCTCTGTCTGCGTGGATTTGTTGTGAAGTACCAGAGCCTGTAAAAGTGAATATGTATAGTTTGACTTCCGGAAATGATAATGAAGGACGTGATCCGAGAAGTTGGGTTTTAGAAGCTTCAAATGATGGGGTGGACTGGGTGACTATCGATTCTCGTTCGAACCAGTCGTTCAGCGATCGTCAGATTACTCAATACTACACTTGCAACCAAGAAGGACAGTCCTATTCTGATTTTCGTTTGCGAGTGACAGAGAATCATGGAGAGGGTATGCTGCAGTTGTCTGAGTGGCAATTGTTTGTAGATTTGAGCGTGGGCATTGAATCCGAAACAGCTATTGAGGCTTTTGTAGATATTCGCGTAATAAATAATAGATTATATATAGATGTGCCCGAAACCGCACAAGTGCAAGTCTGTGATCTTACCGGAATGTTAATACATGATGAGAAAATACAATCAGGTGTGTCTTATATCCCGATGGCAAATCTGAATGGGGGTATGTACATTGTACGGATACAACTCTCTAACCGGACTATTTCCCGGAAATTTATAAAATAAAATTACGGCATTCTATTATGTTAATCATAGTTGTAAATCAAATATCATGAAAAAACATTTTATGGGTATGGTGATGGGAGTAATGCTTTTATTTTCTCTTCCCCTTATGGCTCAAACAGGTAAAGAGTGGGACGATGTGACCGTGACCCAAGTAAACAGGGAAGTAGCGCATACGCTTTCTATTCCTTATGGCAGTGAATCGGACATAGAGAATAATTTAATGGAAGCGTCTCCCTATTTCCTGTCATTGAACGGAGTCTGGAAGTTTAAATGGGTTCCGGATCCTTCCCAAAAACCTATTGATTTTTACGTTCCTTCCTATGATGTAAGTGGTTGGGATGACATAGAGGTTCCTTCTGTGTGGCAGATGTACGGGATTCGTCATAATAAGCCTTGGGACAAACCTCTCTATGTCAATACTGGTTATCCTTTTACTTACGATCCTGTAACTTATAGTGTGATGTCCGACCGTCCTTCTGATTGGACTTATAACAACCTTATGAAGAATCCTGTGGGTAGCTATCGCCGTGAGTTTGTTTTACCTTCCGGTTGGAGTGAGAGGACTGTCTATGTTCGTTTCAATGGTGTCGGACATGGATATTATTTGTGGGTTAACGGCCAGTATGTGGGTTATTCGGAAGACTCTTATCTTCCTTCTGAATTTGATATCACCCCTTATCTTCAGTCAGGGAAAAATATGATTGCTGCACAAGTATATCGTTTTACCAGTGGCTCTTTTTTGGAATGTCAGGACTATTGGCGTTTCACAGGTATCCACCGCGATGTCTTCCTATGGTCAGCACCTAAGACTCAGATTCGCGATTATTTTTTCACAACGGATTTGGATGATACATATATGGATGCAAGGGCACGTGTTGAAATAGATTTGAGCGGTCCTGAATTGTCTCAAGGAAAGTTGGACGTCAGAATTATGGATAAGGGCCAGATTGTGGCGGAGATGATCAAGCCGGTTTCTTCAATCCACAAGTATGTATTATATATGGATGTAACCAACCCGAAAAAGTGGAATGCCGAGACTCCTTATTTGTACGATTTGGTTTTGACGTTGAAGGACGGTACCAAGACAGTCGATATCCGTGGCGGTAAAGTGGGATTCCGCGAAGTCGGTATCCGTAAAGACGGTGCTTTATTGATCAACGGGCAGCGGATGGTATTTCATGGTGTGAACCGGCATGACCATAGTGAGATCAATGGTCGTACGGTCTCCAGGGAAGAAATGGAAAATGATATTCGTCTGATGAAGAGGCTGAATATCAATGCAGTCCGCACTTCCCATTATCCTAATAATCCATATTTTTATGAGTTGTGCGATAAATATGGAATTTATGTATTGGCGGAGGCCAATGTGGAGTGCCATGGTAATATGGGTCTTTCCCATGTGGAACAGTTTAAGAAACCGATGGTCGAACGTTCCGAGAACCATGTGAAATGGTTACGGAATCATGTCTCTATTTTTATGTGGTCCTATGGCAATGAATCCGGAAACGGTACAAATTTCGAATCTGTGGAAAAGGCGATTAAGAGCTTGGATAATACTCGTTTGACTCATTACGAGGGTAATAGTCAGTGGAGTGATGTAACCAGTACGATGTATGCCGATTATGACCATATAAAGAATATAGGTGTAGAGCGGGAGAATCAATATAAGAGTGGTCAGACTCCCCGGCCGCATATTCAGTGTGAAAGTAGTCACGCTATGGGAAATTCTATGGGCAATGTCCGTGATTTGTTTGATTTGTATGAGCATTATCCGGCCTTGACAGGTGAGTTTATCTGGGACTGGAAAGATCAGGGTTTGAAAATGGATGTTCCGGGTAAAATTGGGGAAAGCTATTGGGCCTATGGTGGAGATTTTGGTGACAAACCGAATGACGGTAATTTCTGCACAAACGGGGTTGTTTTTTCAGATTATTCGATTTCTGCGAAATCATATAATACGAAGAAGATTTATCAGCCTGTTGACTTCTCATTAAAGGAAGACAATAAGACTTTTGTCTTGAAAAATAAGTTGGCTTTTAGCTCTATCGATTATTTGAATATTGCTTATTCGGTCTTGGAAGATGGCAAAGTGATTAAAACGGGAACAATCGGTGATATGGCCATTCCTGCCGGTGGAACGATGGAAGTGGTTATCGATGCTCTTCCCGTGGATATAAGGGAGGATACCGACTATTTTATCCGTTTCAGTGCCACTCAAAAATCAGCTACTTGGTGGGCAGAAGCGGGCTATGAGGTTGCTTCCGAACAGATTCAATTAAGAAATGCCCGGAAATCTCCTTACCGTGTGCCAGAGAAAGGAAATCTGACCGTAGAACGGACAGCGAAGGCCATAACGGTGACGGGTTCCTGTTTTAAAGCAATCTTTTCCGTAACTGAAGGTACCTTGGAAAGTTATGTTTTGAATGGTAAGTCAATCATTTGTGAGCCTCTGAAATTGAATGTATTTCGCGTACCTACTGATAATGATAAGACCCATTCTGCAGATTGGGATAATATGGGTTTGAGAAATTTGAAGGTGAAGGCCGGCACATGGGATGTGAAAGAGTCTGTGTCCAAAAATTTGGTTGATTTGAGCGTTACAAATGTGTATACTGCTACACTCCCTTATTCTTTTACGACCCAGTTTTCCTTTAAAGTAATGGATGACGGTACTATTTTCGTCAGCTCGGTGATCGACCCGGCTATAAAAAATGTCATTCTCCCCAAAATCGGTTATGTATTGGAGATGCCTGAAGGTTTTGAGAACTTTACATGGTTTGGACGTGGTCCATGGGATAGTTATGCGGACCGTAAGGAAGCTTGCTTTGAAGGTGTATACAACAGTACTGTTGCCGAACAATGGACCGGCTATGTTTTACCACAGGAGATGGGCAATAAGGAGGAGGTTCGCTGGATGGGTATTACGGATACTGCCGGTACGGGTGCCTTGTTTATCGCTCCGGAGAAGATGTCTGTTTCAGTAGCTCACTGGCGTGCAAGCGATATGTATGTCAATCGTGACAATCGAGTGAAACATCCTTATCAGATGAGTTTCAGAAAGAATACCGTCGTTTGTCTGGATGCCCGGAATCGTGCACTGGGAAATGCCAGTTGTGGACCGGATGTGAGAGAAATGTATGAATTGAAAGCCGAGAATACTATTTTCAATTTTATAATTTCTCCTATAACCGAGAAGAGTAGTAATGACCGGCTCTCGGAGCAGGGCAGAATCTCGAGTCCGGTTTGTTCTCCTGTAAAAATAGAGAAAGATACTAAAGGAAATGTTGTTTTGTCAACAACAACCGAAGGTGCCACTATTTATTATAGTGTAGATGATACGGAATTCCAACAGTACAAAGAACCAGTAAATATGGCTCAGGGTGGAACAATCAGAGCTTATTGCAATCGGGTTGGATATTTTGAGAGTATGTTGACTTCTATGGATATTAATCTTTTTGTTGATAAGTCCTTGTGGAAAATCGTTGGTTGTTCCAGCCAGCAAGGAGGAAGTGAAAAAGTTGAGAATGCGATTGACGGTGATGAATCTACGATCTGGCATACCCAATATGGGAACAGTGAGCCGGCACATCCTCATGAGATTGTGGTAGATATGGGACAGACTTACCGAGTGGATGAGTTCGTCTATCAGGGAAGGAAGGACGGTTCTAACGGCCGTATAAAAGAATATGAAATTTATTTTAGTAATAGTCCGGTTGTATGGGGATCTCCATCTGCTACAGGGCTATTTTCCGATACGCCCGATCCTCAGCATGTAAAGATCATTTCTAATCCATCTGCACGTTATTTTAAATTGATAGCTAAATCCGAAATAAATAATAAGGCGTGGACTGCTGTTGCCGAGCTGGGAATTGAAGCGTCTGCTATTGTTACTCCGATAGGAGAAGCCTGTGATAATTTACTTTCAGACCAAAAATATTATATAAAGGATATTGCTTCCGGATTGTACTTACAGTGGAAACACGATATTGGCAGTAATTATGAAGGAGAATTCTGTATTAATCCTTTAGATCGCAACAATGAAACTTTCGTGTTCACTTTTTCTAAAGTAGACGGTTTTACTTCTTTTTATAATCTTCGAGTTGGTAGTAAATATATGAATAAAGGTGAAGGCGGTTGGAGGTGTGGTATTGGTATGGTAACCGATAATAAAGACGGGTGGATACAGTTGGAGACACAGGATGATTGTACATTTAAAATGCGTGGAATGTGGCAAATATCTAAATATTTCAATTTTGATAACCATACGGAAGGTTCATATATTTATTCTGATAAATCGGACGGTGCACTTCTGAAGTTAGAAAAATTCGGTGAAGTTAGCATTATTCCGGTGACTGATATTCCCGGAATTTCTGTTTATCCGGCTATTTCCAATGGTGAGATTACCGTATGTACTCCGGGTAAAGCGGTAATAAAAGTGATGAATGTGGGTGGTTACATATTGGCTGACTATCAATCGGAAGGCAAGCTTACGATTGGGATGAATTATACTGATGGAGTGTATCTGGTCGGGGTGGAAACAGAGAACATTCCTCGGATGGCTACCTATAAAGTTATGCTATGTAGATAAATATTTGTTAATCCTATTTATTAATTAAATCGAATCGGAAAATGAGAAAATTACTCTTTTTTTTATTTATGTTAGTTTTATCTTTACCCGGTCAGGGGAAAGATATACGTATTTTAGCTATTGGTAATAGCTTTTCGGAGGACGCTATCGAACAGTATCTATATGAACTGGCTCTTGAAGGTGGTGATAACTTGATTATCGGGAATGCTTATCGGGGTGGCCAAGGGTAATCCCATTGGAATGTGGTTGTTAATAATGATGCGGCTTTTGAGTATCGGAAGGTAGTTGATGGGAAAAAAACGAATAATACCAATAGAACCCTCGAAGCGTGTGTGAAAGATGAACCATGGGATTATATAACCTTTCAACAAGTAAGTCAAGATTCGGGAAGACCAGAAACGTATGAACCTTATTTAGGCAATTTACTGGATTATGTGAAAGGGATTGTTACTAATAATAATGTGAAATTCGGATTACATCAGACATGGGCTTATGCAAAGAATTCTACTCATGGTGGGTTTGCTAACTATGGTAATAATCAGCAGACGATGTACCAGGCAATCGTGGATGCTGTAAATCAGGCAAAAAAGAATCATAGTGAAATTAGTTTTATAGTTCCTTCCGGTACGGCTATTCAGAATGGTCGTACAAGTTTTATAGGGGATAACTTCAATCGTGACGGATATCATCTTGATTACGGGATGGGACGTTATACTGCGGCCTGTACATGGCTTGAAATTATAACCGGACAGAGTGCTGTGGGGAAAACTTATAAGCCCTCGGCTGTAAACGATGTTGTGGCTATGGTTGCTCAACAGGCTGCTCATGCGGCTGTAGAATCACCTGATAAGGTGACATCATTAGAGAATATAGGTTATGAGGGCGATAATACAGTGGTGCCTGTAAAACCGGTTAATGTGAATCTTGGATCAGTCAGCGAATCTGCATTGTGGAATAATATTTCTTCTTCCAGTAAATCTGTTTTCGGTTTAAAAGATATGGATGGAAATGATACCCAGATCGTAACGATATTGGACGATGAATTTAACGGAACTAATGGAGAAGGGGTCCAACAAACGACTACCGTGCTTGATATGCCTGCAGATGTAGCCAAAAGTTGCTGGTGGGGATACGCCGAAGGGAATTTTGAAAACAAGCCTCAGCAGCCTACCGGTGGATTTATATTTTTTCATTTAAATAAAAATCTTGTGTATGATTTCTGTATTTTCGGTTCTCGTAAAGGAGCTACCGATAATCGGGAAACTACCTACACATTAACAGGGGAGAATACCCGAATCGGTTATCTGAACACTGCCGGAAACGGAACGGAAACCGTTACTATTAAAGGCGTACGTCCTACTGCAAACGGAGAAATCAGGCTGACTGTCAGTCCTGGTGAAAATAACAATCATAAAAATAAATTTTATTATATCAATGCTTTGCAGATAGTAGCTAAAGAACCGGGAAGTGAAGTATTGGTTGATGAAATTTCGGATGTTCGTGATTTATTGAAAATGGATCCGGATGTTAATTATGTGTTGACTGCTGATATTGATCTTACCGGAGTGGTGTTGGACGAATGTGTATTAGATAGCTATTACGGTACATTAGATGGACAAGGACATATTATTTACGGATTGACTATCGATAAGAGTGATTCCGGAGAACTTGGCCTGTTCAGGCACCTTAGGGGCGCTACTATCAAGAATTTAGGTATCGAAAGAGCTTCTATTTTAGGTAATAGTAATATTGGTGCTTTGGCTGGACAGAGCCATGGTGCAGTTATCGAGAATTGTTATGTTGCTAATAGCAGTATATCAGGTCGTGATCATGTCGGTGCTTTGATCGGACAGATGGAAGGTAATGAAGGAGTGGGTAGCCAGATTAATAATTGTTATGCAGCTGCCAATGTTTATTCTCGCGAGTTCCAGGCCGGTGGTCTTGTCGGTACATCTGCTGCAGGGGCCGGAAGTATTCGGAATTCTTATTTTTCCGGACGGGTAGAAGTTGTAAATCAGCGTATTGGAGGAATTTTGGGGTTACAGGATAGTGATGACGTACTTACAATTGAAAATTGTGTCAATTTGGCCGCTCAGTTGCAATGTGATCAGATTTATCGTATAGCCAGTACACGTGACGGTAAATCTGTATTGAATAATAATTATGCTTTGAATACGTTGCCTGCACCAAATGGTAATGATGCCCAGAAAGGAATTGATGTTACTGCTGAGAGGGTTAAACAAGAAGTATTTTATTCGGAAGATTTGAAGTGGAATTTTGATGATGGTTCTTGGAAATGGATAGACGGACTTTATCCGGTTTTGGCATGGCAGAAGGAGGCTGAAACGACTACTTCTCTGATTTATTTGAGTCAGTCTATACCAGTTTTGTCTTTAAGAAAGGGAAGTAGCATCGATCTGAGCCAATATTATGCTTCCGGACATGGAGGTATTTTATCATATTCATGTGCAAATAGTAAAGTGAAGCTGGATGGAAGTATTATATCTGTAACAGAAGACGTTGAGATAACCGATCTGGAAACTGTTACCGTATCTGTTTCTGTGTCTGGTTTTAAAGCTGCGGAGATTAGTATTTCCATTATACCGGACATCATACCGGTTGCTACGGCAGAAGATTTTATTTCAAGAATAACTGCTGCAACAGATGGCAGTTTCAAATTGACAGCCGATCTGGACTTTGCAAATGTTTCATTTAATGGTATTGAAAACTTCTCAGGAAAACTGGATGGTGACGGACATATTATAAAGAATCTGAATATTCAACGTGCCGGAGAAGGGAAATTAGGCTTATTCCTGTCGACTATCGGTGCTGAGATAAAAAATTTGGGTATTGAAAATTCTGTGATCGGTACTAAAGAAAACAAGCACATCGGTAGTTTTATCGGTGAAATGAATGGTGGTAATATTGATGGATGTTATGTCGGTAATAGCCGTATTGTTGGCAAAGATCATGTTGGAGCGTTAGTTGGTCAGTTGAATTCCGGAGCTTTAATGAGCAATTGTTATTCAACAGCATATGTACAAACTACAGGCTGGCAGGCTGGTGGTTTGGTTGGATCTATAAACAACGCTACTATTGATAAAAGTTATTTTTCCGGTGTCGTTGTGGGCAACTGGAATAGGACAGGCGGTATTGTAGGTTTGAAAAATGGTGGAGATGAAACCGGTAATTCTGTGAAGAACAGTGTGAATCTGGCTTCTTATATATTAGGTGCCGATTCTCCCAAACGGGTTGTAGGAGATGGAGGAATAAAAGTGGAGAATAGTTATTCTTTGCTTTCTACCCGCATTGGTAAGAATGTGGTAGAAGCTGTTACGATTATCAGTGAAGATGTAATCGGGCAGGATGGAGCTGACATTTCCTTGCAACAGGCTCGAACTGCTTCTTTCTATGCCGAGACATTAAAATGGGATATGGAAAGCACGTGGATTATTCCATTGGATGGTGAGTCTTATCCTGTTTTGAAATGGCAGTTAGAGAGAGAGAGTAAAATTCAGACAGGGCTTTATGTCGGGATAGAAGTTCAGCCGGCTCAGATTACAGAAAGATTATATCTCTCAATGGATAGTTATGTCTTACCACAGTTTATTTCAACGAATGGTCTCACACTGTCATTATTGTCGGATAATACGAAAGTTGTTACTATTGAAGAACAAACGTTGACTCCTGTTGCTATCGGCTCATCTGTTGTAGCAATGGAAACAGTGAAAGGGATTGACGATCGGTTTGAAATTACTCCGGTAACCTATATTTGTAAAGTGATTCCTGCGGAGGGAGTTGTTGAAATAACGACAGCGGACGATTTGTTGACTATCGATAATTTCCCTACCCGTGATTATGTATTGACAAATGACATTGATTTGGCAAATACTACTTTTAATGGTTTATGTTCTGAAGAGAATCCGTTTACAGGTACATTTGACGGTAACGGCTATATAATAAAAGGGTGGAATTTTAATGATTCGAATGTCGGAACGATGGGATTATTCAAAAGAATGGACGGTGCTGTGATTAAGAATCTCGGTATGACCGGTGTTGCTATTGTCGGTGGTGATAATACAGGTGCATTGGTGGGTATTGCAGATGGAGGAAAGATAGAACGCTGCTATGTCAGCAACAGTAACATTGAAGGAGGAGACCGTGTTTCGGCAATTGCTGCCCGTGTTTCGGCTGGTGTGATAATCGAAAACTGTTACGCAGCTCAATGTACAATTAAAGCAAGGACTCATCAGGCCGGTGGTATCTCTGCTGCTTCCTTTGATGGTGGTGCGACTATTAGCAACTGTTATTTTGATGGAACTATTACGAGCCAGTTCGGTCATGTAGGTGCTATACTCGGATTAATAGACCGTGACGGTGAGATTACAATTCAGAATTGCTTGAATTTGGCAACCTCTATTGCAGGCGGGCATCGTTTCCGCATTGGAAATTGGGGAAATAGAGCATCGATGGCTCATTTTATTAACAATTATTCTATTGGTACTACAGTTTCAGTCGGTGGTGGTTGGGAAAGTACGGATGACCGTAATGGGACGGATCTTTTCGATGATGCCGATGCTAAATCTTTAGAATTCTATAAAGAAACGCTTGGATGGGATTTTGACAAAATTTGGAAAATAGCAGAAAGTGAGGGTTATCCTATGTTTAGGACTAAAGATGACCCGGTAGGTATGGTTACCGAAAAAACTTTAGAAAATATTGCTGTTTATTCTATAAGTGGTGGTATCGAAATGATTGCTTCACAAGCGGTTCAAATAAATATTTATGCTATTGACGGCCGTCTGGTACGTTCTGTTATGCTGAATGAAGGACGTAATTCGATAACAGGAATCGCTCCCGGTCTGTACCTTGTAAATAGAACCAAGGTAATTGTGACGGACTAACTA
>OHNF01000757.1_pt1 | contig 18131 bp, 10 predicted proteins | sample 1569491 | NCBI WGS metagenome assembly OHNF01 (sample SAMEA3879557, study PRJEB24766) | human gut metagenome | biome: human-associated habitat; feature: feces | place: USA | collected 1985/1987 | reverse complement strand
ATGGTCATGATCGCACCGGTAACTACGACTACGAATCCCGCACCTGCGTTTACATATACTTCACGCACATTAATGCTAAATCCGCTCGGACGTCCCAGCTTATGCTGATCATCAGACAGAGAATACTGTGTCTTTGCCATACATACCGGGAAATCTCCCATGCCCAGATCTTCGATACGTTTTAATTCTTTATTCGCTGCATTAGAGTAGGTCACTCCGTCTGCACCATAAATTTCTTTTGCGATGGTTTCAATCTTCTCTTTCAGAGATAACTCGTCATCGTACAATACTTTGAAATTGCTTTCTCTGCTTTCCAAAGCATCCAGTACTTTTTCTGCATCGATCCAGTCATAAGAATCTCCAAGTTCTGCCTTTACACGGCTGATCTGTCTGCTCTGACTGGCAGTCACCGCAAATGCCGGAAGCTTGTCCTCCATAACATTTGCCGCATTCGGAACCAGCATCATATGCATCTGGATATCCGGATAACGCTCTTTAATTGCAGTTTCAAAGTTTTCTTTTGCTTTATCAAAAGTTACTTTTCCCTGTAAATAATCGCTAAATGAGTTCTGAATTAATTCTACACAGCCCTGGTCATAAGAAGATAATGGAGCAATCTTAATATTTTCTGCAACTGGTGCAAAATATTTAAATGCGTTCTGACCACCAAGGAATTCCGAAGAATAATTTGCATCATCGTTTGCAGCTTCCTGCATACCTGTTTTTGTATTTGTAAAGTCAGAATAATCTTTTGAAATTGTTAACAGATTATCTTTGTCTCCTGTCAGTGCAAGAATAATATCTTTTGCATGTTGTGGATTATCTGTTCCAGTTGCTGCATGGATATAAGAACCACCCCAGTTATATTCCTGTGGCGGATTTGTTACAGCCCATTGTCCATCTTCGCCATCCCAATTTGGTTTCAGAGTAAAGTCAATTCCCCATGCTGGGAATAAGAAAGCAAATACTTTAGACTGGGAACTCATTGCTTTATTCCAGTCATCATTCCACTGTCCTTTTACAGTTGAATTTAAGTACCCTGCATCCAGCCATTCTTTTGAAGTATTTACCCAATCCATGATTTTCTGGTCTACTTTAATTTTTGTATCTCCAGGAGCAACCCATGATTCATCAATACTGTTTCCATATAACCGAAATGTATCTGCATAAGAAGCAAACGTATAATAGCCTTTTTCTTTTAATTCCTGTGCAGTTATTTTCATAGTATCCCAATCTTTTACTTTTTCAGCAACTGTATCCGGGTCATCTGTTCCAAATACATCTTTTGCAATATCACGACGATAAACTAATAATCCAGGACAGCACTGCCAGGTAGAACCTCTCTGCACTCCATCAGAATCAGATGCGGTTGTTTTTGTAAAATCATACTGGTCCCCTAAATCTTTTTTCGGATCGATTCCCAAGTCTTTAAGAGGCATTGCAACATCTGCATCTTTATCTGTATATTTAAATACATAATCTGTTTCAGATAAGAAAATATCAACTTTGTCATCTGCGCTTGCATCTGCCTGTTTCAAAAGTGCTTCATCCAGTTTCTGCTGATATACACCATCCTGATTTGGATTAATAACCCAGTGAATCTCTGTTCCATCTTTTAACTTTGTAACACTTCCATCTTTTGATGTTGATTCTACTTCCGGATAAACAGATTCAAGTCTCTGACGGAACTCATCATTCCAGGAATAAATGTTAATAACTTTCCCTTCTTCTACATTTGCTGCATCTGAGTTATCACCTGAACTGGCTTTACTTCCACAGCCTGCCAAACTTCCTGCAACCATTAATGTTGCCATAAAAGCTGCAAATACTCTCTTCTTCATTTGAAAATCCTCCTTTTCTTAAGCACTCCTTCATGCTCTCTCTTCGATAATGTTAATATATCATTTTTTGCCAAAACAATATATTATTAATCTTAACAAAACATCAAATTCGTGTCATAATATAAAAAAACATTTCTAAAGGAGGAACAAATTCTTGACCATTTCCAAAGACCTATATTATAACGATTTACATGCTGATGAAAATGAATTTGAAATTTTTCATCGTTCCCCTTCGATTGAATACTCTTTCTATAATGCTGTAAAATCGGGGGATATGGAAACCGTTTTAAAAAATTGTACGGAAGATGCATTTATCAATCTGGACGGAACCGGTGTTTTATCTCATAATTCGGTTACTAATATTAAATACCACTTTGTTATCACGGCTGCCATGCTCACACGCTACTGCATTGATGGTGGTCTGAACCCGGAACAGGCATATCGTCTTAGTGATTTTTACATATTAAAGATGGATTCCTGTACTACAGTTCGTCAGGTTGCTGACCTCCATCATGTTATGGCTAAGGATTTTACTGGAAAAATGATTCTTCAAAAGAAAAGTTCTATTATCTCGAAACCAGCTATGCAATGTGTTAATTATATCTACAGTCATATCAAAGAGCGAATCACCATTCAGGATTTATCCGAACATACAGGATTTTCTGCCAACTATCTTTCCCGTGTATTTAAGCAGAATCTTGGACTTTCTATCAGTGATTATATCCGAGAGCAAAAGATAGAAAAAGCAACCTATCTGTTGCGTTATTCTGATAGACCGATTATTGATATTGCAAATTACCTTTCTTTCTCATCACAAAGTCATTTTATACAGACTTTTGAAAATTATACCGGACTAACGCCAAAAAAATACCGAGATAAATATTACAAATCCATGTGGTAAAAAAACAGCCTTTAAAATCTGCATTTTAAAGGCTGTCTCTTACTCTGTTTTTTTACTCTGTTTCCACAAAAATTTCATGTCTTTCATTTTTAGAAAGTAATTGAATTTTTTTCTTCTCCAAACACACTTTCTTATCTTCAAGTTGTGTCAAACTAATTTCGCCACAACTTGCTGCTGTTATCTTAGATATTTCTTTTTTCTGTGGATTTGAAATGGTTATTTTAAATTTTTTCTCTGCAAATTCCAGTTCCAATACCGCTTTTCCATTTTCATCAAACTGTTCCGGCATTAAAGCTGGTGCAATCACAAGATTTCCCAATTCTCCTTTTACACCAAATACTTCTGTAATCATGGTCAGCATATACCAGCTTGCTGCTCCTGTCAGATATGCATAAAGTCCTCTTCCATCATTATCGAAATATTCTGGAATTCCCGGATACATCTTGCTGACTTCAAAATTCATTGCTGTATTCAAAAGTGTCTGCAATACTTTATATCCTTCTTTTGCATAACCTCTTTTATATAATGCATTTGCATACATCACTACCATATGAGAGAACACCGCACCATTTTCTTTTTCTCCATAAGCAAATCCAAACATTCTTCCAAGGTCGAATTTTTTTTCCTTAAAGTCTGTATTTAAACGATATCCTCCAGCTTTCTCATCAAATAAGTATTTATCTGCGCTCTTACAAATTGCTTCAATCTGCTCATTTTGTGCAGTTCCGCTCATAATTGCAAATACCTGTCCAGTCAGCATCATTCGTATGTTATCTGCATCACAGCATTCTACAAGATTTTTATGATTATCATAGTAGCTGTTAAACCAACCATTTTCTTTTTCTTTTATCCATTCTGTCTCCCGAATATGTTTCATCATCCAGTCTGCTTTTTCTTCCAGATTCTTGCTGATATCTTCCAATTTTACAATAATTGTATTTCCAGATAGACTATGTTCGCATTTTTCTGTGTAACCTTCCAGCAATTCTTGTTTTTTTTCTGGATTTTCATAAAGTTTCTCTCCACTTGAAAACAGACATTCCATTTCTTCTGCAATTTCAATTCTGTTGATTCCACTTATTTTTTCCAAATCTCTGACACATTTTGCAATATCTTTCATATTTCCTGCATAAGCACAGGTAAATGCTACACTTTCACCATTTTCCCATGCCATGTCCAGCGCATCATTCCAGTCTGCACCATGCAGTTTTAATTCGTTATGTTCACCTACATCATAAAACGCACACAGGTTTTGAAGAAGGATATGCTCCAGCATACTTCCAAAATAAATTTCACCAGCTTTTGTCCGCTGGCATTTTCCGCAGTTTACTCCCCATTTTGTATCATGTGCTGTTCCACGTCTGGATTGTAAGTCTTTAAAATAAGTAATCTTTTCAAATAAGATTTCAATATCTCCTGTCTGATCAATATAAAGTTTGGTTGTTCCAAACGGCCAGAACGCATGATCCATCCATACACGGGTAATATTATTTCGGTCTGCAATAAATTCTCCCTGCTTATTTCCTATAATTGTTGCATTTGTTCCATCAATTCTGACACCTCCGTAATTGTCTACAATCATCTGTCTTACAACGGATGGATTCATAATCAACAAAGCCAGACAATCCTGCCATAAATCTCTCCAGCCACGTCCACCTTTTCCATAGTCATGATACGGAAGAAATGAACATCCATAAATTCTTCTTAAAATTGGCTGAAAACTAATCCATTTCAAATAATTGTCTACCTCTAAATCACCTGTTTCAAATGCTACATTTACTTTTTCATTCCAGTGCGCTTTTACCTGCATAAATGTCTGAAGTACCTGCTCTTTTGTTCGACAGGAAGCTGTTATTTCATTAATTTTTTCTTTTTGCTGTGTTACACCTGCTAAAATTATATAACTTACATTCTCACCCGGAGCCAGCTTCTTTTCTGCAAAACGCAAAGCACAGGCTGCTTCTTTTCCTTCTATTTTTACGCCGGCAGACCGTCCCGTTTTTTCAGTTCTGACTGCTTCTGGAATCAGGAAAGAACCACCTTCTCCGATAAACTCTGCTACAGTTGGATAATATTCTTTTGGAGCTATGCCATTCTCGGAAGACCCATATACAAAATAGGTTGTATCATTTTTCTGATGACCTCTTTCATCAAAAGATAATACTGGTGTTACTTCTACTCCATATTCCGTTGTGCAAATTCTATGAAGAAGGGACGTCACATGACGATGGTCTCTAAGATTGTCTGCGCTTCTTCCATAAACAGGAATACTTGTAATCGGAGTAATTTCTATTATTTCATCAGAATTATTCACAATCTCAACTAATTCTACTTCCATTGTTCCATCTATTGTCACAAAACTTGTAATCTTAGAGCTAAGACCATATTTTTTCGATGTTCTCTGAATTGTCTGCCACATAAATCCGGCTTCTAAACTGCTTTCATCCTGTTCTTTGGTATACTTTTGAAATTCTTGTTCTGCAGATATCCCACATGCAGACCAATACCCTTTTCCTTTTATACGACACCAGAAATTCCTTGTATTGCGATTGTTATGCAAATTCTCAATGCTAACCGGTTCAAGCAGGAAATGATTCTGGTCTGTTTTACTGTCTCCACCCAGATTCGGTGTAATACTGGACTTTAATCCATTTTCGCCAGCAAGTGGCAAATACAAGCCACTGTAGTTTTCCGGATTATCAATTCTGAATGTTCCATTTTTATCCTGAAATTTAATTTGACTCATGATATGTTCTCTTTCATTTTATGATAAATATAATTCTACTTCTGTCTGTTTTGTCAGCTTATCCTGTGGAATATAATTTCCGTTTTGTTCTTCTCCATTTACAATCAGTTTCTTGCAGCCTGATTCTACATGATCTGGATTTTTCACTACAATATGCAGATGGCATTCTCTGAAGTCTTTCTCAATCTCAAATTCTTCCCAATCTTTTGGTACAGACGGATTGATTCTAAGGCCATAGAAATCTGGACGCATACCAAGAATTCCTTCTACACAACCTACCATTACCGTTGATGCAGTTCCTGTCAGCCAATGTACATGAGAACGACCAAAGTTTGGACTTGCCTTTCCTTCTGTAAACTGTCCATAACAGTACGGCTCTAATTTTCTAATTTCCGCCCTGTCATTCTGTGCAGCCGGAGCATTTTCAATAAAATATTCAAATGCACGCTCACCATGTCCTCTTAATGCTTCTGCAAGGATAATCCATCCCTGAGACTGAGAGAAAATTCCGGCATTTTCTTTTGTTCCTGCATTATAAATTACAGCCAGTGCGCCGTCAAAAGCATGTGCGTGATATGGGGGATCCATGAGAATAACACCATACTCTGTATTCAGTCTTTTATAAACCTGCTCAAGTGCCAGTTCTGACTGCTCCTTTGTTGCAAGCCCACTGATCACAGCCCAGCTCTGGGGATTCAGCCACATATTTGCTTCCGGATCTGTACGCTGTCCGATTATTTCTCCTGCTTCTGTAAAACCGCGGATAAACCGGTCTTCATTCCAGCAAAGCTTTTCAATCAGTTCCCCAAGCTTTTCCTGGCTTTTTTCCAGATATGAGATATATTCTTCATCTTTTTCGTAAGCCGCAAACTCCTTCAAAATGGTCATTGCATAATAAAACTGCAAAGCTACAAAAGTAGATTCTCCATCTTTTCCAAGTCGTAAACAATCATTCCAGTCTGCGTATAATCCCGCCGGCATTCCATGTTTTCCAAGATGATTCATAGAAAAGTCAATTGCGCGTTTTAAATGTTCATATACCGTACCTTCATCTTTATTTGCAAACGGAATCACTTCATCAATAAATGCAACATTCCCTGTCTCAGAAACATATTTATATACTGTTGGAAACAGCCATAACGCATCATCTGCACGATAAGCCGGATGTCCGGTTTCCTGTACATAAGAAGCATCATCCGGTGTATCTTCTTTTCCAGGTGTATGTGTAAATTTTACAAGTGGAAGTCCACCTCCATTGTCAACCTGCGCTGAAAGCATAAAACGAATTTTCTCAACTGCCATTTCTGGTGCAAGATGAATCACGCCCTGAATATCCTGTACCGTATCACGATAGCCATATCCATTTCTTAGTCCGCAATAAGTAAATGAAGCCGCTCTTGACCAGATAAATGTCATAAAACAGTTATAAGCGTTCCATGTATTTATCATTGTATTAAATGCTTCATTTGGAGTTTTTACCTGAAAATGAGAAAGCTGACCATGCCAGTATGTAATTAATTCTTCCAACTCCGCCTTACATACTGCTTCACAATCTTCATAATGTCTCAAAATCTTGTCTGCAATTTTATCTGATTTCATTCCTACTAAAAACGCAAGTTCCTTTGTCTCTCCAGGTGCAAGTTTTAAAACCGTACAAAGTGCACCACATGCATTTTCATTATAATTTCCTTTATTGTTTAATTTTCCTTTTACTACTCCTAATGGATTATGATAACCATGATATCTGCCAAGAAAACCTTCTTTTTCTCCGCACCAGGAATCTACTTTTGAACCCGCCAGACCAAAGAAACGGTCTTCTACATTCTTGTTATCTACCTCTTCCCCTGCTTCTAAACGATCCAGATTTGCATGAATCATCTGACGTACACGGTTCTCTTTAAATACTGTTCTCGTGATAAACTGGGAGTACTGAAGATTTACCTGGTCCTGCTCATAATTACTATTATTTGTAAATTCTGCATAGCCGATAATGCTAAGTTCCCGTTCTTTTGGGGAAGCATTAGTAACACTTAAATTCCATACTTCATAAGACTGATTTAACGGTACATAATATCTTACTTCTGAACGGATTTCGCTATAATCTGCTATCATTTTTGTATAAGCAGTTCCATGATGACATTCACTTTTATAACTTTCAAGGTCTTTTCCAACCGGCTGCCAGGATGCAGACCAGTAATCTGTTGTTTCATTATCTCTTAAGTAAATATATCTTCCCGGCTGGTCAAACTGATTAAAGATATAACGCAGAATTCGTCCATTTGCTCCTGATTTTGCAAAGCTGTATCCTCCCGCATTATTCGATACAATCGCTCCATATTCCGGAGAACCAAGATAGTTTACCCAAGGTGCCGGTGTGTCTGGTCTTGTAATTACATACTCCTTTCTTTCCTCATCAAAATATCCATATTTCATATTTTTAAATCTCCTCTCACTTCTTTGTGTTTAATATATCTTTTTTCGGAAGTGTGATATACAAGATTATCCTTAAAAATATCAAATTCATGACCTAAACACATTGGGGACGGAGTTTTCTGGCATTTTAAGCCAGAAAACTCCGTCCCCAATAATTATTTTCTCAGATACATCTGTTCCCCAATCAGCCGACGTACTTCATCGTAGTCCACTGGTTTATTAATATGACTATTCATTCCGACCTCAAGTAACCGCCTCTGATCCTCCAAAAATGCATTTGCAGACATTGCAAAAATTGGAAGATTCGCATCCACTTTTGGTCTCTTACGAATTACTTTTGTAGCCTCCCAGCCATCCATAATCGGTATCTGAATATCCATTAAAAAAGATTTCTCATTTATTTTGTTTCTATTGCATTTGGATAAATTCTCTGCATCGTCTTATCATCATAATGCTGATCCAGCCAGATTTGAAAACTGTTTTTTGCCTCCACCTGACTGCTTCTCTCATCATATCGAATGAGTGCCAGACAGGACATCATAATATTACAACTCATGAATACAATTAAAACCCAGGTCACCATTTTTCCTATTTTTATCGGTATCTTTTCAATTCCTTTTTCAAAAAACGGAAATAATTTCTTGAACCATACAACAGCCGCAATTCCCCAGAAAAAGCAATATAATAGGTTAATTCTTCCACCCAGGTTAAATGGAATCTTACTATAATCCCAGAATACTTTTCCAAACATCATTTCGGTAAATACACTACACAAATACTCATAGGCTCCGCCAAGCAAAGTTCCTGCGGTAAATAAAAAACTGTCACTTTTGTCTTTATATTTATAAAGTAAGGCAGTAACTGCACCAATTGCAAGCCCCCATACAATACTAAAAGGTCCCCACACCACACTGCTTCTGCTCATCCATATGCCTGCTGTGATACGACAGAAAATCGTCTCTGTGATATCTCCTAAAAATGCCCCGATGAAAAACAGCATCACTATTTTATAAAAACCACATCCTGCTGCAAATATCTCTTTACTGGCAGTCACTGCCTCGGCTTTCACAGCCTTTGGATACGCCTTATGAATACGTGACTGTACATGTACCGTAATCCATTTTGCAATTTTAGCACTGATAGAAACAAAACGATTGTTTGCTTCCTCCCATTTTTCCAGTTTTTCACTTGTTCCTCGAAGCAAAATATAAGAGGCCAGTGCATCAAATGCCAAAGCTCCGATTAAAATCAAAAGAATAAAATGAATTAAAAATTCCGGACAGATATTTAGAAAATCAAGCAAGAGCCGATTGCTCCATTTTACAATTACATAGCCTAATGCACCCCAGATGATTGAAAATGGAAGGCAGATATATCCATCCAGATTCCACTTAATATCTGAATAATCCCACCATCTCTCATGATAAATTTTCTGAATCAGATGCCCTGCAATCCATTCTACCACAGAAGCATAAACTGCCGAAAATAAAAACAGCCATAATCCGCTCAGTTCCTGTAACCATATGGTAATCAATACTGCGCCAATTCCATAAATAATACAAAACGGACCATTGATTAATCCTCGATTTACCACCTTTCGCTGTCTTACGGTTGCAATGACTGTCTCCAGCACCCATCCCAAAAAAGAATAAATTAGAAACAGCCATAATAATTCATATCCCGTAAATTGATTCATCTAAACTCCTCCTCTCTCGTACACCTTTTGCCTGAGAATCTTTCCAACTGCTTCTGAAAACTGATTCATATCCTGAATCTTTATCCAGTCTCTTCCAAAAATTCTCTGCGCAGTTTCCATCTCACGACTGCCTCCCGTAAAAATTCCAATTACTTTGATTCCTCTAAACCGCTTAATGTCTTTTGCTTCTTTCTTTTTTTATTTTTCATTATAAAAAAAATAGCCTGTAAAATCAAATCTGATTTTACAAGCCATAATTAATGATAAATACAAAAAAGCGGGTGATGGGAATCGAACCCACATATCCAGCTTGGAAGGCTGGTGTTCTACCACTGAACTACACCCGCATCACAATGCATTAACTATAATACCACAATTTTCAGAAAATGCAAGCATTTTTTTTATTTTTTATTTTGCAGAATTCTCCATACGTTTTAATTCTGGCAATATGGTACTTAACATTGTGATAAAACAAAAACTTCCACCAATCACATTTGATACCGGCTCTGCCAGAAATACACCTCTTGTTCCCATATGTAATGCATAAGGCATCAGATAAGTCAGTGGAACAACAATAAATACCTTCCGAAGCAGAGAAAAAAAGATTGCCTGTTTCTTTTTATTAAGTGACTTAAATACTGTCTGTCCAATATACTGCAGATCCATAAAGATAAATGCTGCAAAATACTGTTTTAATGCAATCACGGCATCTTTCATTAGTACTTCATCTGAACTGAAAATCCGAATTAGCGCATGAGGTGCTAAAATAATTACACTCCACATAACAGCCGTATATCCCAAAATCATACTTGCCATTATAACTCCTGCTTTTCGCACACGTGCCGGACGACGGGCTCCATAGTTATAACTCAAAATAGGGGAAGCACCCTCATTCATTGCATAAATCGGAGTTTCTACTAACTGACGCACACTCGAAACAATCGTCATAACAGAAATATAAATATCTCCACCTGTGACAGAAAGCACATTATTACAGCAAATGCTCACCAGACTATTTGTAAGCTGCATGATAAATCCAGAAGTGCCCAGACTGACAATATTCTTCGCATATCCGATGCATTCCGAAATCTCTTCTTTCTTAAGGAAATGAACTCTTAATTCAGATCTTCCGGTAAGAAAGAACAAAACAAATACTGCTGACAGCCCCTGAGAAAGTACCGTTGCAATTGCTGCACCACGCACTCCAAAATTCAATACAAAAATAAACAACGGATCAAGTAGTAAATTTGCAATTGCTCCAATTGCAACCGAAAACATTCCGATTGTTGAATATCCCTGAGCATTGATAAAAGGATTCATTCCTACTGCAACCATAGATGGCAGTGTTCCAATCAGATAAATCATCATATACGGATATGCATAAAACAAGGCGCTCTCTGAGGCTCCAAATAAAATCAAAAGCGGTCGGGCAAATAGTAATCCAATCATCATTAAGACAACCGCACTGCAACAGACCATCGAAAACGAGGTATTCATGATACGTCCTGCTTCCTGCTCTTTCTTCTTTCCTCTGTAGATAGAAAACAACGGAGCACCACCGCTTCCAAACAGATTTGCAAATGCAGTAATAATTACAACCAAAGGAAAGCATAACCCTACTGCGCCAAGTGCTGCCGTTCCCACCTCTGGAATTCTTGCGATATACACACGATCTACAATATTATATAAAAGACTCAAAATTTGCGCTACAAGCATTGGAAGAGCGGCACCAAGAATATTTCCCGTCACAGTTCCATTTTCAAAATCAATTCTTTTCATTTTTACTCATTCCTTTTTTTTTAGGATAAAGTTTCATCATAGAAAACTCCGTCACCCTTGGCTATTATTATCTCCGTTTACGGAGTACCTTTCGAATAAAGAAAATCAATAACAGAACAATCAAAACTGCCACAGTAACGATTCCAATCATTAACATAAAAAACTTGTTTGGATTTTTCAACAATTGAACAGGGTTTCTACTATTTTCTACTACTTTACGTCCATGTGTGGTTGCATAATACTCAGATACATTTGCAATCCCATCGCCGTCTGTATCATCAAAGGACTGCATATACCTTGCAATTGCAACCCATGCTTTTAATTCCTGATTTTCTTCCATAATTGCGTATTCTTCCAAGTCCTCAATTGGATTTCCCTCTTTGTCTTTCGGAATGATTGATAATAAACCATAAGAGATATCCATCACAGAACCTAACATCTGTCCTGTGTAAAGGTCTGTTACTACATGATAGAGTTTATCATCCTGAATTTCTTCTCGTTTTCCATCCTGTCCGGTTAGATAACAATCTGTCACTTTATTTAAAATCATCCGGTGCGGATTAAAGGTAAAATTCAACCCACTGCAATACAATCTTGCAATTGTCATAAAATCTGAAATCGAAGCATCAATCTCTGCTACCAGCTTTAACTCCTTTCCGGTCAGATAAGCACTAATTAAAGGATATCCCGCCAGCCCATCTTTTCCGATTCCCAGTGAAAAAGAATTATAGACAGATTCTACCGTAATTTCTCCTTTCGCATAAGTATCCCGTACCGTCCCACTTGGGACTACCGCCACGTCTACCGGGTCTCCATCGTAGTTATCTGAATTTTCCACTGCATATACATAAGCATCTGATATTATATCACCAAGATTTAATTCCTCATGCTTCGTGCCCATTTCATCCAGACTATTAAATTCAATATCATTTTCCGCAAGTACTTCTTTTCTTGTATATCCAAACTTTGCAAGATAATTTATATCTACCGTATCCATTAATGCATCAATTTTCGCCTGTGTTGTCTCATCCGGATTCACTTCATCCGATACCGGAATCAGCTCATAAGAGGTTGCCTTCCACCGTCCATCATCCTTTTGTGTCATGGAAATTGTTCCAAGATTTTTTCCATATTCACCGCAGGATACAATATAGGTATTTCCATGTTGAATTGGTTTGTCTAACTGTGAATGTGTATGCCCACTAATAATCAAGTCAATATCCGGAACCTCTTTTGCCAGAATCTCATCTTCTGATTTGTCTGCATCATCCCATGTTCCACTATGAGACACGCAGGCAATCATATCTACCTTTTCCTTCTTTTTGATTTTTTCTACTGTTTGCTTTGCCGCTTTCACCGGATCTTTCCATACCAATTCACAGGTTGGAGCACAGACAAGTGCATCTTTTCCAAATACACCAAGTACTGCTATTTTTATATTACCTTTCTGAACAACTACATAATCCCTCACCTGATATTTCTCAAATGCTGATTGTATCTGCTTTTGACCTTCGCTTAAACCTGCTTCTTCCATCGCGTCCCAGTCTACATTACACAATACCAGGCTCGGTACTGTATCACCGGAATTTTTAGCTGCATTCAACATATCTGCCAGTCCCTTTGATTGATAATCAAATTCATGATTTCCCAATGTGGTCACGTCACATCCTATCTGACCAAGCATCCTAAGTTCTGCTGCTTCTGTGTCATATACCGTCTGAATCAGTGTTCCCATTGAAAAATCTCCACCATCCAGTACAAGTGTATCTGGATTCACTTTTTTATGCTCATTTATCAATGTTTTTAATTTTGCAAAACCTCCTGCCTCTTTCTTCTCACCATTTACTATTGTTGTAAAACTGTTCAGATGAGAATGCGTATCATGGGTAAACAATATATCAAGCTGTTTTGGCTCTGTCTTTGCCCAAATCTGCATTCCTGTCATTAAAGGTAATACTATTACGGCTATGAGCCAAATTACTACTAACTTCTTCCATATTTTTGTCATAACTTTAACCTGCCCTCTTTGTATTTCTTATTAATTTTATCATCTAACACAAAGAAACGCAAACCAGAAAACCAAAGGTGACTGTATTTTCTGATTTAAGATTTTTGCTTCTTTTGGTTTTATGGAATACTGTTTTTAAGACATAACGCTCCCCACCCCAACAATTGATTCGGATACGGTTCTATCAGTAAATGTCTTGCCCCTCGAATCAAATACGCTTTCACTTTCTCTCCATATAAATACGGGTCATTTCCTCTCACAATTCCAAATTCCATTAAAAGTGCTGCACTTCCGGTTACAAATGGCGTTGCAAAGGAAGTTCCACTCTGTGTCCGATATCCCCCTCCCACCGCTGTTGTCATAATATTTACCCCCGGAGCTGCAATGTCCGGTTTTACCAAACGATTTTCTCTTGTATATCCTCTCCCTGAAAAATCTGCAACTGCCTGATATCTGGAATCATAAGCTCCGACAGAAACCACTTTCTGTGCTGTGGAAGGAATCGTAAGCGTTGTCTCCGGCATTGGATAAAGAAATCTCGTCCCCTGGTTGAGCACACTTCCCGATGGAAGCCACATATCATACGTTCCATCTACAACTTTTTTCGGAATCAGATTAATTTTCCAGACACCGGTATCCACATAAGTATTAACCGGAATAAAATCCAGATAAATTTCCTGTGCCGTACTAAATGGCTTTGGCTCTCCATAGTAAATCAAAATCTTTGTATCTCCCAAGCGAAATCTCTGTATTCCAAGCTCTTCCCGAAATGGTCCTGCCACCTCTCCATTTGGGTGTTCCAAAGAAAACTCTATCTCATCTACATACTGTTTCCAAATCTGCAGGTTGATGCTCCGCTCATAGTCTCCAATTTGCAGGGGAACGACTTCATTTGAATTACCCAGTACTCCCGAAGTGTGCGTTGCTTTATTTCCTTCATTTCCGGTTCCCACGCAGATAACATTTCTTCCGATAACTGCCACGGTATCCAGATAAAATTCAAGCAGGGATTCTCCATCATGCGAACCATAATTATTTCCGAAACTCAAATTTAACGCAAGTGGTTTTCCAAGCCTGACTGCCGTTTTGATACAGTAATCAATTCCTTGCATCAATTCCGTTGTTCTCGGAAATCCTTCTGCTCTTGGATTTCCAAGTTTCACCACAATCAATTCACTTTTGGGTGCAACTCCCCGATAGACTCCTTTTGACGCTCTCCCATTTCCGGCTGCAATTCCCATCACACCTGTTCCATGCCCGCTCAAATCCCGGCTCGGAACAACCGCATACCGCTCTGCGGGAGTCCTTTTTGCCAACGCTTCCTCTATTTGCTCTTTTGTATATTCCGTTCCAATCTCATATCCCTCTGGTGGATTTCCCGATACACTCTGATCCCAAAGCCGCAAAATCCGGCTGGTTCCATCTTCATTACAAAAATCTGGATGACTGTAATCAATACCCGAATCCACACATCCAACTAGAACTCCCTCTCCAAACAGGGAATTTCCCTGCAAAAAAGACTCATCCTGCACTGAATTGATACAAGAAGATGATCGTCCCTCATTTACGGCAAAAAATAAACGCTTGGGTTTTTCTATAAATTCAACCCCTGCGTCATTTGCCAATCTCTCTATTTGATTTTGTGAAAGCGTTAAAATTGCAAAACCTCCCAAAAGCCTTACGGTCTGGATTTCCGGATTTTCAAAAATCTCCGGTTCTCCAGAATATTTTACAATCACCTCCCATTTTCCTTGTTCTGTTTCATAACCAACCGATAAATTTTCTGATTTTTCCAATTCCTCCGGTGTGGCATTCAATGCCAGATTTAATAGATTTTCCAGTTTTTGATTTTCCATTTGGCTTTTTTCTTTTCCATTTTTTATAGTGTATGCTGAGTAAATCTTTCTGTACAAAAAAGGTGACTCTCCACCTTCTGGAGAATCACCTTTTGAATCGATTCTTTCTATTATTTTCTATTACTGATTTACATATTTATGAATGGTTGCTCTTACTGCTCCTTTTCCTGCAATCATTTCTCTAAACATTTCTTCTATCTTTTCTGCCACACCTGTTGTATACAAATCAACAAAGAACAGACGCTCGTTAGAAAGAATCGGTTTTAACTGGTCTGTAAATGTCTCCGGTTTTCCGATTACAATCTCTTTTAACTGTTCCTGAATTTCTTCATTCATTGGGTCCGGAGCTAATTCATATTTTTCTCCTTCATCATCCACTCCAAGCATGTAACGAAGCCATCCGGCAATTCCGAGTGGAATCGCTGTCAGTTTTTTTGCATCTCCAAATTTTTCAACATAAGCTTTGATGGTTTCTCCAAAACGGATTCCCACCATCTGAGAAACGTCAACAGAGAGACGCATATTGGTGTCTCCTAAGTATTCATTCGGGAAACGGTCATTGAATAATTCATCTACAAACGCCTGTGGAGAAAGAATTCCCGGATTTGGGACAACCGGAAGTCCTTCATCATAAGCAACCATACGTGCCATTTTCATCATGTCTTCATTTGTATTTAACATATGGGCAAATAAGTCATATCCCTGTACGACTCCAAGAGGTCCTGTAGCGGAATGTACCGGATTTAAGCATACAGTTACTTTCATACGTTCTGATAAATTAACAGTATTTCTGTCAGCCATATAAACACCAAAGCCTTTCTCCAGTGCCGGACGACCATTCGGGAAATTGTCTTCAATAACCAGATACTGTGGTTTTTCCGCATTTACAAACGGTGCAATATAAGTTTTTTTACTTGTAATAACCGGCTGCATTTCTTCAATGCCAAGTTCTTCCAAATCATCTGCAATTTTTTCACTCGGACGAGGAGTAATTTTATCAATCATAGTCCATGGGAAAGCAACTACTTTTTCATCACTGACATAAGAAACAAATCCTTCCTCTACAAATCCTGCTTTTTTCCATTCTTCTGTCATAGTCAGTACAGATTCACGAAGTTTTGCACCATTTTTAGAACAGTTATCCATGGAAACCAAAGCCAATGGGTATTTTCCTGCCTTGTATCTTTCATACAACATTGCCACTACTACTGCCATTGCTCCTGTCGCTTTATCCGGACCATTTTCAATATCAGCCTGTACGAATGGGAACCATGTTCCATCTGCTTTCTGTAATGCATATCCTTTTTCTGTAATTGTAAAAGAAACCATCTGTAACGACTTACTTGTAAAAATTTCTTTTAAACGGTTCCACTGTGTCTCATTAGATGACTGCGCTTTTACTGCCTCTGCCAGAGAACCCAGCACTTTATATTCACGGCTTCCGTCTCCATGAAGAATAACGCTTAAGCCCAGATTATCATAAGGAGTATAAATCTTATCCACTACATCATAATCAAATGTTTCTACGCAGGTAAGTCCACGGTCTAATGCACCTTCTTCTAATAAACCATCTGCAATTCCACCGATAAATACACGGAAAATATTTCCGATTCCAAAGTGTACCCATCTTGGTTCTTTTTTCGCTTTTTCCGAAACCTCTTTCACATCGTATCCCGGAAGCTGAATTCCTGCTTTCTCCCATGCTTCACGATTTTTGATCCCATCCATTGTTAATTTCATGTCGTAATTTTCTCCTTAATTTTATCTTGCATCAAGTTTTACTTTTCACTTATGTTTATATCTTAACTGTAAGTTAAGTATATATCTCCGTTCAAAAAAAATCCATTGACAAAAATTATAATTTTTATCAATGGATTTTGTACAGATTCACTATAAATTTTACCAAAACCGAACCACCCTTTTTCTTGCATCAAGATAAAATCTCACTTATAATTATCTTTAAGTATAGCTTTATCTTATTTCCTGGAGGATTTTTTCTTATGATAAAATTAATTGCAACTGATATTGATGGAACTTTAGTAAAAGACGGAACTCTCATGATTAATCCGGAATACATGACCGTGATTGAACAGCTAACCCAGAAAGGAATTCTGTTTGTTGTCTGCTCCGGTCGTCAGTTTTCAAGTGAAAAGAAACTCTTTGCCTCAATCAAAGACAAACTGTTATATATTTCAGATGGCGGAACCGTCGTCCGCACCCCAAATGAAATCTTAAAAACTTATCCAATGTCAGATGAACTTTGGAAAAATATGTATCAGATGGTTAAAGAAAAACTTCCATCCTGTGACTGTTTTGCCGCTACACCGGATTACTGTTTTGCAGAAGATGGAGGCAGCCAGATGTTCCACTGGTTAAGAGATTCTTATGGGTTTGAAATGAAAGAAATCGATAACTTATCTAAATTAGAATCAAAGGATATCATTAAATTTACCATTTATCATCCAACTGCCTGTGAAGAAATGTGTACTCCTCTTTTCATTCCTTCCTGGAAGGAAAAAGCTCAGCTTGCAGTTGCCGGAAAAGAATGGGTGGACTGCAATGCGCTTGGAGTAAGCAAATGGACTGCTATCTCCTTTTTAATGGAAAAATATCAACTGAATGCTGATGAAATCTGCTGCTTTGGTGATAATCTCAACGACATTGAAATGTTAAAAAATGCCGGAACCAGCTATGCTGTTTCCAATGCCCGTCCAGAGGTAATCGAAGCGGCTAAATCAACCTGTGCACCTTACTGGGAAAGTGGAGTGTTAGAAGTGTTAAAATCATTTTTATAATGCAATAGGTAGCAGGAATAAAACTTTTTCCCTGCTACCACCTGAGTCAAGTGGATATTCGCAATCCGCTTCGCTA
>OHNF01000705.1_pt1 | contig 18927 bp, 12 predicted proteins | sample 1569491 | NCBI WGS metagenome assembly OHNF01 (sample SAMEA3879557, study PRJEB24766) | human gut metagenome | biome: human-associated habitat; feature: feces | place: USA | collected 1985/1987 | reverse complement strand
TGATTGATAACGTCCTCAACAATATGCCACCGAAGAAAGAGCCTTATCTGGAATACTTTGCCACAGAATGCGATGAGTTCCATGACATGGGAGCTTATGAAAAAAGTACCGATGTTAATCAGATAGCTGCAGTCTATGAAAAATATAGGGAGAATCCAGAAACAGCTTATCTGGGATGCTCAATGGGAATTATCTATCGTGATCCGGAAGACAGTTACTATGATGACGCTGAATTTGCAATCGTTAAAGGAAATACCGTACTTGGAAATCTGATGGATGATGTTCGATTTTATGGAGAACTTGCACTGGTACGGGAAGGAATTGAAAAAATGCATGAAGCATTGCCGGATTATAAGTATGTACCGATGCGGGATGTTCGGGAAGCGATGTATCCAGAGAAGATGACCACAGAACAGCTGGCAGAGGCAATGGATGAGATTGCAGAGGCTTTTGATCCGTATGAGTATCGGGATAATGTTGAGATGGGAGAAAATACGGTACAGGAAGTAATGTTGGATTTACAAAGTGGTAATATTCATTCCTATATTTCGTATCTGAAGGATATTGTAGACGAAGAATGCGACCTGTCTGTTCGTGCAGGTGTATTGATAGAAAGACTGAAAGCCTATGAACCCGAGCTTCCAAAAGATATGGAACCAATGGTGTATGTAAACTATTGTGAAGAAAGTGATCTCATGAATCCAAGATGTCAGAAGCTGTCTGAGCTGGATGCAAAAACAGCAGAAATGGATAAAGAATGGTATGCAAAACGTGATCCGAAGACAGAGGAACCTACAAAAATTGCAAAGATATATGTGACTGTATATTATGCGGAAAAAGGTGAACAGATGCTGCATCATTTCAAGAAGTCAATGGATATTGGAAATGGACATGGCGGTATTGTGAGTCAGTTGAAGTATGATAATGAAATGAAGCTTACAGATGAGTATTGGATCAATTACCAGAAAGGCAAAGGAAGTGAAGAGTTCCAAAAGTATATGGAAGATCTGACAGACATGCAGAATCATGTTCTTCCGTATCTGCAGAGTTTTTGCAATCTGGAGGAAAAAGGTGTGAAGGAGAGACGAGAACAGCAGATAGCAGAAAGATATGAAGGAAGAGCAGATGAGAGGGTAACAAGTACCGAAGCGAATGCAGTTGTTAAGGATGTAGGAAAAACAGATAGAAAACCGGCACAGCAGAAGCAGGCGGTAGATGAAAAAGATAAGAAATTATCCATTCATGAACGGCTTGAGATTAATAAGAGGATTATTCAAGAAAAGCAGGGAAAAGATAAGCCGGAGAGAGGGGCTGATCGGGGTGTGAGATAGGTAAATGTTAAGACTGGAAGTCACTGATGTAGGTGGCTTCTGGTCTTTTTTGCGTGAGCAGTTACTGAGAAAGAAAAGTAACAAACTTCCATGTGTAAGGCATTGGATGTAAATTGACTTTGTTCGCACTTGGGATTATAATTTAAAATAGAAATATAATTGATCGTGAACTTACTATAATATGGAGATGAAGGCATGGAATATCTTTCAATCAGTCAAACAGCTGAAAAATGGGGGCTGTCGAAACGACGAGTGCAGGTGCTTTGCTCTGAAAATAGAATTCCAGGAGTAATGCGTGTCGGCAGTTATTGGGCAATTCCAGCAGATGCTGAGAAGCCAAAGGATGCAAGAATCCGTAGTGGAAAATATGTAAAGAACACAAAAAGCAAATAAAAGCTACAATGATTAAAAGTGGGAATAGTAGCAGAATATACTTATCAACTTCCGATAATATTTGTTATCAGGAACTATCTACAGAAGAGGGAGGCTGTATTCATGACGATAATATCAAAAAAGCAGATGTCCGAAGAAGATATAAAGCTTCAATATATTACACCAGCGATTACGGCAAAATGGGATATCAAGAAAATAACGATGGAAACCAATATAACAGATGGAAAAATCAATCTGAAGGGAAATTTTGTTACCAGAGAAAAGCCGAAACGTGCAGATTATGTTCTATATTTGAATTCTAACAATCCGATTGCGATTGTAGAAGCAAAAGACAATAAACATAGTATTTCACATGGTTTACAGCAGGCGATGGCCTATGCCAGTATGTTGGATATTCCGTTTGCTTATAGTTCAAATGGAGACGGATTTTTTGAACATGATTTTCTGACTGGGAAAGAGCGTGAATTAGATCTTGATGAATTTCCAACAGAAGAAGAGCTATATTGCAGATACAAAAATGGAGCAAATAATGGAGAAGGTCTGTCAGAAAATCAGGAAAAAATGATTCAACAGCCATATTATAGTAGCCAGAAGACATATCCGCCTCGTTATTATCAACGTATTGCAATTAATCGAACAGTAGATGCAATTTCCAGGGGCAAAGATCGCCTGCTTTTAGTTATGGCAACTGGAACTGGAAAAACATATACAGCGTTTCAAATAGTATACAGGTTATTAAAAAGTGGTATGAAAAGCAAAATACTTTATCTTGCTGACCGTAATAATCTCGTGGATCAGTCTATTCAACAGGACTTTGCACCATTAGAAAAAGTAATACATAAAGTTAATTTTTCAAAGGATGATCCGAGTACGATTACGTCATATCAGGTTTATTTTTCATTGTATCAACAGTTGACAGGTGGAAATGATGACCAGGAAGAGGATATTAATAATACAATTCTTAAACTGAAACAGTTATTTAGACCTGATTTTTTTGATTTGATCATCGTAGACGAGTGTCATAGAGGTTCAGCCAAAAAAGAAAGCAACTGGAGGAAAATTCTGGAATATTTTGCATCAGCAACACAGATCGGTATGACTGCTACACCAAAAGAAACAAAATACATATCCAACATTGATTATTTTGGTGAACCGATTTACACATATAGCTTAAAAGAAGGCATAGAGGATGGATTCCTTGCTCCATTTAAGGTAATCAATGTTATGACAGATATTGGAGAAGGGTGGAGACCTCGTAAAGGACAATGTGATATTTACGGAAATGAAATTGAAGATCGAATTTATACCAATAGTGATTATGATTACAATATTATTATAGAAGACCGTATTCAACAGGTTGCAGCAGAAATTACAAATTATCTAAAAAGCACAGATCGTATGGCAAAAACAATTGTATTTTGTGCGACAGAAGATGCGGCAGAAAGAATGAGGGTAGCATTAGTAAATCAGAATTCGGATATGGTACAAAAAAATCCTGATTATGTAGTTCGGATTACCGGCAGTGATACATATGGAAAAAGCAAGTTAGACTATTTTATATCCGTCAGAGAAAAATACCCGGTAATTGCCACAACTTCAAAATTATTATCCACAGGATCAGATTGCAAAATGACAAAATTGATTGTGCTGGATGAAATGATCGGTTCCATGACAGAGTTTAAGCAAATTATAGGTCGTGGAACACGTTTACGGGAAAAAGAAGGAAAAACACATTTTGTTGTTATGGATTTTCGAAATGTCAGTAGATTATTTGCCGATCCAGATTGGGATGGTCCAATTGAGATGGACGAGGATTTTAATCCTAAGTCCGGGTCGGGAAAAAATACTAAACCACCTGTAGGACCAGGCCCCGATCCTGTAGATCCAAAGCAGCCGAAGCCAATTGTGAATCGGGATGGATGTCAGGTGAAAATTGTCTATAAGACTGTATCCGTTTATGACGCAAATGGAAAATTGCTTCGTCAAGAAAGCATTATTGACTACACGAAGGAGAATATTCTGGGTGCATATGCTTCTTTGGATAATTTTATTCGAAAATGGTCGGCAGAAGAAAAGAAAGAAAAAATTAGGGGACTTTTGCGTGAACAGGGGATTGATCTTGAAACATTGAAGGAAGATCAGGGAATGTCAGATGTTGATGATTTTGATTTTATATGTCATGTTGCATTTGATAAGAAACCATTGACACGCAAAGAACGTGCTGAAAATGTTAAGAAAAGAGATTTCCTGAATAAATATAGTGGTATTGCCAGGGAAGTATTAGAGGCATTATTGGATAAATATATGAATACGGGAATATATGAAATAGAAAAGACAGAAATATTGAAACTGGATCCTTTTATGAGAATGGGAAAGCCACAGAAGATAGCTTCTTATTTTGGCGGTAAGGATGGATATTTGAAAGCAGTGAAAGAACTGGAAAATGCAATTTATGATGGAGGAGCAGCATAAGAATGGGAAATATGTCAAATTTTGTAAAAAGAGTAAGAGATATCATGCGTAATGATGCGGGTATCAATGGTGATGCACAGCGTATTGAGCAGATAGCATGGATGCTTTTTTTGAAAGTATATGATGCAAAAGAACAGGATTGGGAATGGGATGAAGAAGACTATCAGTCCATTATTCCAGAAAAATGTCGCTGGAGGAACTGGGGACATGATGAAGATGGAAAAGGAATGACAGGAGACATTCTATTGGATTTTATAAATAATACATTGTTTCCAACGTTGAAAAATCTTCCGGTCAATGCAGATACTCCAATAAAAAAGGCTATTGTCCAGACAACATTTGCTGATGCGAATAACTATATGAAAGATGGTGTTCTTCTCCGTCAGGTTATTGGTGTAATTGATGAGTTGGATTTGACAGATTATGAAGAAAGTCATGCTTTTGGAGAAATTTATGAAACAATCTTGAAAGAATTACAGAGTGCAGGATCTTCAGGAGAATTTTACACACCTCGAGCAGTGACAGATTTTATGGCACAGATGATAAAACCACAGATAGGCGAAAAAATGGCAGATTTTGCTTGTGGTACAGGTGGATTTATCACAAGCTGGTTAAAAGAGCTAAAGAAAAAGGTTAAGACAACCGAGGACGAAGAAATGTATGCAAACTCTATATATGGAATTGAAAAGAAGCAATTTCCATATATGCTTTGTATTACCAATATGTTATTACATGATTTAGATGTTCCTCAGGTTTTTCATGACAACACATTGTTGAGAGATGTTCTTGATTACACAGAGGATGATCAGGTGGATGTTATTCTTATGAATCCTCCCTATGGAGGCTCAGAGAAAACAGAAGTCAAAAATCATTTTCCATCCGATCTTGCGAGCAGTGAGACGGCAGATCTTTTTATGTCAGTTATCATGTATCGTTTGAAAGAAAAAGGTAGAGCAGCGGTAATCCTGCCAGATGGATTTTTATTTGGAACAGATAATGCAAAAGTAGCCATTAAAACAAAATTGTTTTCTGAGTTTAATGTACACACAATTGTCCGTATGCCTGGAAGTGTTTTTTCTCCGTATACGTCAATCACAACCAATATTTTGTTCTTTGATAGAAATGGTACTACAAAAGAAACTTGGTTTTACCGCCTGGATATGCCAGAAGGATACAAGCATTTCAGTAAGACAAAACCTATGAAACTAGAGCATTTTGCACCAGCAGTTGAGTGGTGGGAAAATCGCCAGGAAATACAGGAAGAGGGATTTGATAAGGCAAAGAAATACAGCATTGATGAAATCAAAGAGAAGAACTATAACATAGATCTTTGCGGATATCCTCATGAGGAAGAAGAAATTTTACCACCAAAGGAATTAATTCAGCAGTATCAGGAAAAAAGAGCCAGTTTAAATGCTGATATTGATAGAATTCTGGCGCAGATAACTGATATTTTGGGAATAAATCTGGAGGAGAACTAATGACCGGACAGCAATTAAAAAATTCAATATTACAAATGGCCGTGCAGGGAAAACTGGTTCCGCAGGATCCGAATGATGAGCCAGCCTCTGTTCTCTTGGCGCGTATTAGAGCCGAGAAAGAACAATTGATAAAAGAAGGAAAAATCAAGAAAGAAAAGAATCCTTCTATAATCTTCCGAGGAGCCGATAATTTGCCTTATGAGAAGATTGGAAAGAATGAGCCGGTATGTATTGCGGATGAAGTGCCATTTGATATTCCGGAGAGTTGGGAGTGGATACGTTGGGGAACATTGTCAGAATCTATTCAGTATGGCTACAATGCCCCGGCACAAGAAAACGGACGAATAAAGATGGTTCGCATTAGTGATATTCAGGATAATTCTGTAATGTGGGAAACAGTTCCTTACTGCGACATAAAAGAAGGAGAAATTGATGCGTACCTTCTGAAACCCAATGACATTCTGTTTGCAAGAACAGGTGGAACAGTTGGAAAATCTTATCTTGTACAAGAAGTTCCAGAAGAAGCTATTTATGCAGGTTACTTAATCAGAACCAGATATAGTAACCAGTTGTGTCCGCAATACTTGAAATACTTTATGGAGAGCGAATTGTATTGGTCACAATTACGAGAAGGCACTATTGCTACCGCACAGCCAAACTGTAATGGAAAAACACTGGGAAATATGCTTGTACCAATTCCTCCATCGCATGAGCAAATTCGCATTGTTGAAAAACTTAATGCAGTTATGGCTCATGTAATTGAATATGGCACAATCGATTCAAGATCAAAACATTTGAACAATATTTTCCCAGAGCGACTTAAAAAATCCATTCTCCAAGAAGCCGTTCAAGGTAAACTTGTATCACAAGACCCTAACGATGAACCAGCCGCCGTTCTTTTGGAACGTATTCGTGCAGAGAAGCAAAAGTTAATAGCTGAAGGCAAAATTAAGAAAAATAAGCACGAATCCGTCATTTTCAGAAGGGATAATTCTCATTATGAAAAGCGAGGCGCTGAGGAGATCTGCATTGATGAAGAAATCCCGTTTGACTTGCCAGAAAACTGGCAGTGGGTAAGGTTTTCTAATATTGCCATTTTTGAAAATGGTGATAGAAGTAGCAAATATCCCGTCGAGTCAGATTATGTTTCTGATGGTGTTCCCTTCTTTGGTGCCAAGGACATGGGCGAAAAGTATATGGACTTTGACGCTGTCAGGTTTATAGGTAAAGAGAAGTTCAAGCAGCTTGGTAATGGCAAATTAAAAGATGGCGATCTTATATGCCTGCTTCGTGGAAGTGTAGGAAAGACGCGGATATTTAAGGAAACACAAAAATATACCACGGGATTCATATGTGCCCAAATGTTGATTATCCGTTGTCTCAGCCTAGAAATGCTTGATTATGTTTATACAGTAATAAATGCTCCTTATTATCAGACAATGGTCGAGGCAAAAATTACAGGCACGGCGGTACGGCAACTTCCAGCAAAAGAGGTCGCAAATTTGCTTATACCTATCCCACCAGCAGCCGAACAGAAAAGGATCCTGAAAACTATAACAAGTGCTTTGTTGCCACTTAAAACTTTGTAAAGTTCTCATTATGAGAAGTTAGACGGAATCGAGCGCTGTATTGATGATGAACTGCCATTTGAGATACCGGAAAGCTGGAAATGGGTACGGTTAGGATCAGTATTTCAGCATAATACAGGAAAGGCGCTCAACGCAGCAAACCGTTCCGGTAAGAAGAAACCATATATTACAACTTCCAACCTTTACTGGGACAGATTTGAACTTGATAAACTGAAAGAGATGTTCTTCACCGAAGCGGAAATTGAAAGGTGTACTGCAACGAAAGGAGATCTTCTGGTCTGTGAAGGCGGTGATATTGGCAGGGCTGCAATTTGGCTGTATGATTATGACATTTGCATTCAGAATCACATCCACCGTCTCAGAGCCTATGCTCCAGTTTGTACAAAGTTCTTCTATTACTTGTTCTACCTTTATAAAAACGCAGGCTGGATTGGAGGCAAGGGTATTGGTATTCAAGGACTTTCCTCGAACGCAATTCATTTACTGCTTTTTCCGCTTCCGCCGCTAGCTGAACAAGAGAAAATCGTAGAAGAAATAGAGAAAGTTTTTCCCATGGTTTCAGGTTTATAACGCAGTCAAGGCATACGTTCATTTTCAGAGCGTATGCCTTGTGTTTTACCAGTCGATCACGTTATCCACAATCGTCCGCTGTTCCGTGGCCGTCTTGCGGAGATAGATGCGCGTGGTCTCGATGCTTTCATGTCCCATGAGATCGGCAAGAAAAGCAATATCGTTGCAGCGCTCCAGAAAGCTCTTTGCGAAACGGTGCCGGAAAGAGTGCGGGTAGACCACAGCCGGGTCGATGTTATAGCGCACGGCAAGCTTCTTGAGCTGACCGGAGATGCCTCTGGTCGTAATCCGATCCCCGTACTTGTTCAAAAAAATGAAGCCGCTTTCCTGTTTCTTTTCTGCCAACCAGGAAAGGGCTTCATCCTGCAATGCCTTGGGAATGTAAATCCGCCGGAGCTTTCCACCCTTGGAGTAGAGGTCAATGTGTCCGAGGCGAACGTGTTCGACCTTGATCTGAATCAGTTCGCTCACTCTGGCACCCGTTGCCGCAAGGAAGCGGATCACAAAATACCAGAACATTTCGCCATCGCGCTTAAGGCAATTCTTGAAGTAGGTGTAATCAGCCTCGCTGATCACATTTTCCAAAAATGCTTTCTGCTGCACTCTCACAAAGGGCAGCTTCCATTCTGCTTTCCCGATGCTCTCAAGATAGCAGTTCATGGCGCGGAGCCGGAGGTTGACCGTCTTGGGGCTGTAGCTCTCGATCAGCCAGACCTTGTAGGCTTTCAGGTTCCGCTGTGTGACTTTGTCGTATTGCTCCTGATACTGCTTGACTGCGAACAGGTACGAAGCCACCGTGTTTTCCGAGAGGTTCGATTCTCTCAGATGTCTTTCAAATTTTTCTGTCATGGTGAAAGACCTCCTTTCACCACGATTATACAGAAGCGAAGTTACAGAGCTTTGATTATGGGAAAGGCTTCATCCACTTTGGCCACAATACGCAATTGTTCGTTAAGTGGCGGGAGTGGAATCCAGACCATATTAATATTGGCTACTGCTAAACCAGGTTGAGCTGTGGCTGTAGCATACTGATTCAAATTCAATGCTTCAAGGAACAGACATGCCCACGAAATATCTGTACCGCCAAAAGTATCAACACAAACCGCGTGTTCTGTAGCATAGAAATCACCGGTTGCCCGATTGATATTACCGCAGAGTGCGCCTTGCCGTCCTATAATAGGGTAATCTCCGTGATGATTGGCCTCAGAAACGTACCCGCGAACGCCATTGCCACCATAGCATTTTACTGAACCTGCAAATTCGATTTCTTTTATAGCAGCGGAAGAAATATTTTTGCCTGCCTGTAAAGAAAACAATGTCCCTATGCGGCACCACTCCCAGCTTTCCGGTATCTCAAACGGCAATTCATCGTCGATGCAGCGCTCGATTCCGTCTAACTTCTCATAATGAGAATTATCCCTTCTGAAAATGACGGATTCGTGCTTATCACGCTTGATTTTACCTGCCTTAATCAGCTGCTCCTTCTCTGCACGAATGCGTTCCAGAAGGATGGAAGCTGGTTCATCAGCAGGATCTTGTGGAACAAGTTTTCCTTGTACAGCCTCCTGCAAAATAGATTTTTTAAGAAGGTCAGGAAAAGCCTTGTTTAACGAATTTACTGTCGAACAAGCTTCGCCATATCGTTCAATATACTGAAGCACTTCCTTGATTTTGGCAACAATGCGATATTGCTCAGCTAACGAAGGTAACGGCATAAGTGTAGCTACGATTTTTTTCTTTGAGATATTTGGCTGTGCTCCACCTTCACTTTGTTTTACAAAGGCAACTTTCTGCGACATCAAGAAATAAAACAAGTATTCATTGCAAATTTCAATAGGCAGACATGCGCAACATGCTTGATTGGTGGTAGCAGGAAATGTGAGTATTCCTAATTTACCGATTGTTGCACCGTACATTGCAATCAAAACAGAGCCAGCTGGATTCAGCCTAACCGATGTTTTTTCTAAAGCAAAACGGCTTATGTTTTCTGGAATATATTCGATGTATCCATCATTCAGGTCACCGGTTTTGAGCCAAGGAATATCTCCACCATAGTATTCTGGAATTGATCTGCTTGGCGTAGCACCCGAACCCCAATCGCCAATACTTCCTAAACGTACCCATTCCCATGTGTCAGGAATCTCAAACGGTACTTCATCTGCAATACATACCGGCTTGTTCTTTCCAACCTTCTCATAAGGCAAATTATTGATACTTAATAAAGCAATATATGCTATACTGAGAACAGTTGTAATTCATTATAAGTATCAGATAAACAGTTAAGTGGGGAGAGTAACAATATGCAGTTGGGATGGATAGATTTTTCAAAGGAAGACCGGCAGAAGGCATTAGATGTGATTAACCTTCTGAGTGAACAGGGGGCAGTCGATGAACTTGGAATCGGCATTATTCGTGATGCTTTTGCCAATTATTTCTTCCCGGGGACATCTACCATCCAGACAAGGGCAAAGTATTTCCTTATTGTTCCATATGTACTGAGGGAAGCTGTTGATGGCAGGTATGGCAAGGATGCAAATAGAGTTTTAAGAGCAATTGATTCTGCTGAAAAAGATTGTGGCATTAGATTGTTGAATGCGGATCCAAAGGCAGAGGGAGTTATCGGAACTCGTGTATTGCCGAAAGGCTGGGTGGCTAGAAAGCCATCCGACATTTACTGGAATGGTATTCGCACCTATGGAATATTTTGTGATTATGGTTTATCTATTTCTGAATATGTTTCTTTGGCAACGAAACTTCGAGAAGAGAAGAAGGTTAGCCGATTTGGCAATCGAAATGATGATGCAGAAGAAAATGAGAAAGATGATTCAGATGCAGGAGATATCAGTAATGTTAGATTCTGGAATCTTCCGATTTATCATGATGACTGGCGAGACAATCTTACAATAGAATTGACGCAGGAGGAAGCATTCTATCTGGATAAGCAGATTCAGAAGTCAACGAAAGGTTCTCTTTTGGAATATGTGTTGAAAAATCACATTGATCTGAATGAATATGATGATTTTGCTTCTTTGATGGTTGAATTATCAGAAAAAGTAAGTGAAAAGCTGGCATATATGATGAAGCTCGCCTGCGATTTTAATAATCTGGTGTATATGGCAAGAGTAAGATACAATGTCATGCTGTCAGAAGGCGAGGATACTTATGCAAATGATGAATGGAGCAGGTTACTTCCGGATATCAGGCATAATGCAACAGTCGATCTGGCTGCTGTCTTTGAAGAATTGCAGCTGATAAATCCAAGAGCAAAGAGTTTTCTATGCGGGATACAAACAGCATTTATGGCATCGGATATTGATATGGCTGATGAACTGATTCGTAAGAGGGAACGGAGCCTGAAAGGAGCAGCTAGAGCGAAGTTAAGCAGAACAAAAGAATTTGATCATTCCAAATGGGTAGGTGGAGGAATGCTTGATTACAGATTCTCGAATGCCAGAAGAATTGTGAATGACATCTATGCTGGGGAGGTGAGTGCAGATGTTTAGACCGGATTCAAACAGAGATAGAACTGATTACAGCAGTATTTTGATGCCTCCGGACGGATATAGACTAGATAGAGCAGTAGGCACTACATATTCACTTGACCTGGAAGCACTCACAGCCGTGGCGATATGCCTTGGACTATCAGAAGAAACAGATAGTAAGCTTATGCAGAATCCAATTGGTATGCTGAATGCTTTACAAAAGGTGTCAGATAAAATCGTGCTGCTTTGTGAGGCAGGACAGATTAAAGTACCAACAAAACCGACTGCACTATCTATTTTATTAGAAAAAATGGTAGTAGAAGTTGCATTGCCAAAGGACAGACAGCTTGGTCGATACCCGTCATTTCATCCGAAAACATGGGTGTTAGCATATATAAACGCTGATGGAGATAAAAAATATCGTTTTGTGGTAATGAGCAGAAATCTGACTTTTGACCGGAGCTGGGATATCAGCTTTGCAATGGATAGCAGTAAAAATGCCAGACAGAAGAAAAAGACACAGCCTATCTGTGATTTCTTGGATTATCTTGTAACGAATGTGCACAATACCAGCAATAATGCCGGAAAGAAAAGGAATCTGATTCGCGGATTATGTGCAGACATTAAGGATGTATCCTTTTCACTTGATAGTAAAATATTTGGAGAGAATTTTGAAGTGCTTCCACTTGGCATTGGAAAAAATGCTTACCGGATGCAGGAGGATATTCTGTTCTGCAAGGAAAAAGGAAATGCCAATTCGACATTTAATGAGCTTGTAGTGATGTCTCCGTTTTTGTCAGAAAGTGTGATTGCTGATTTTAACCTTACAGACAGGGCATTGTCAGACTGTAAGAGAACACTTATTACCAGACGTTCCGAGATTGGAAAACTCAAAACATCAGATGTAGATAATTTTACCATCTATGCATTAAAGGATGAAATTATAGATGGTGAGGATGAAATTTCAGATGAACTGGCGGATAAAAAGAAGCAGGATATTCATGCGAAAATTTATCTGAGAAGGAAATATTCAGATGTTGATCTGTATCTTGGTTCCATGAATGCTTCCTATTCTGCAATTAATAAAAATGTTGAAATGATGCTGTGGCTTGGTACAAAGAATATGTATCTGAATGGGGATAAATTTTTAGAGGATATATTCTGTGGACCGGCAGGAGATGTAAAGAATCCATTTGAACAGGTTACAGTAGCAGATGCTGTTTGGGAAACAGAAAGTGACAATAGAAATCTGCTGGAGCAGAAAATTAAGGACTTGTGTCGAGCGAAAAGGCAGGCTGTAATTTCAGAAGATAATGAGAATGCCGGAAAGTATAAGATAGTGGTTGAGTTTGGCAGTATTGAATCTGATAGTGCAATTACAGTATCACCATTTAATTCCAAGCAGGAACAGTTACTAGCAGAACACATAGAGTTTTCAGAACTTGAGATATTACAGTTATCTGAGTTTTATGAGATTACTGCAAAATCAGGTGATGATACAATCCGAAGAATTATTATGATTCCTACAAGTGGTTTCCCGGATGACAGAGAAAGTGCAGCAGTAAACAGTGTGGTAAAAGACAGAGCTTCATTTGTGGAATATATAGCTTTTGTCCTTGGCGATGATTATGTAGCATCTATGCTTGAAGGAAAGCAGATGGGGGAATCCGGCTTTTTTGCCAATTCGAGTGATGCAATGCCGGCACTCTATGAAAAAATGCTTAAGACATCCGTAGAAGAGCCAGAAAGAATAAAAGATATCGGATATGTGCTTAAGATGGTTACAGATAAAGATATTATACCTGACGAATTCCGTGAACTGTATGAGACTTTTTGTAATACTTTGAAAATCAGAAGATAACGAGGTGATGTTATGTCACAATTTAATATAGATGAAATTGAAAAGCGTACCCTCTCCGGTCTGAAGGATTTTCAAAGAGCGACTGTTGAGAGAGTGGATTATCTGTTCCGGCATAATCAGAATCGGGTGCTTGTAGCAGATGAGGTGGGCATGGGAAAAACTCTTATTGCCAGAGGAGCAATTGTAAAGACTGCAAGGCTTAGAATTGAAGAGAAAGATGATCTGTTTAAGGTGATTTATATCTGCTCTAATCAGAACATAGCAAATCAGAATATCAGAAAGCTTGATGTAACAGGAAAGAATGCCATCGGTTCAGTATCAGATACCAGACTGTCTATGCAGCATTTAAAGATTACCGAGCAGGAGAACAATCCACAGATAAAGGAAGGCTATATACAGCTTATCCCGCTTACGCCGGAAACATCTTTCCGTATGACTTCCGGAGGCGGAAGTGTGCAGGAAAGAGCACTGATGTATGCCATTTTAAGGAGAATGCCGGACTTTAAAGGTCATGCAGCTTCTCTTGAAAAATTTATGATACTGGATGCTGTAAAAGCATGGGATGGATGGGCAAAATGGAGCTTTGAAAATCGTGTGGTTGAATGTGAAAAGATGACGAATGGTGTCTACCCACAAAATGTGATTGATAAGATTTTAAATTATTCGGAATATAGTGAAATCAAGGACATGCTACTTAATCATTTGCATGAAAGAAGATATAATAAACAGCTTACATATTCCAATTATTATGTGATGAATAAGCTTCGTGTGATGTTTGCGAGAATCAGTGTATCCATGCTTGAACCGGATCTGGTAATCATGGATGAATTTCAGAGATTTAAATTTCTTCTGTCATCTGATGACAGTGAACTTGGCATCCTTGCACATAGTTTTCTTAGCGGACATGATACAAGAGTGCTTCTGTTGTCAGCAACACCATATAAATTGTATTCTACGCTTGAAGAGATTGATGAAAATCAGTTGGACGAACATTATGCAGAGTTCTTTCAGGTTATGAATTTCCTTTTTGACGATGAGGTCAAAGATACAAGTTTTAAGGAAATCTGGAAAAACTATTCAGTTGCTTTAAGTGAGTTAAAAGCTGGAGACAGTGCAATTATCCGTATGAAGGAACTTGCGGAAAACGCCATGTATCAAGGAGTCAGCAGGACGGAACGAATATCTGTCATGGATTCTGGGGATTATACAGATGACAGCAGTGTGAAACATCATCTGCGGATAGACGGGAATGATATTAATTCGTACATACAGATGTCACGATTATTGTCAAGAACAGATTCAAAACATACGTTGCCGGTAGATTATGCAAAGAGTTGTCCTTATCTTATGTCTTTTATGAAAAAATATAAAATAAAAGAGCAGATAGAAAAATATTATACGAAACATCCCGATGAATTTGGAAATGAAAGAGAACAGAACCTTTTGTGGCTGAATCGTAACAAAATAAATAAATATGATGAACTGCCGAAAACCAATGCAAGGCTTGAGGCACTGAAAGAAAAGGCATTTACTGGTGGGGCGGAAAAATACCTGTGGATTCCACCATCAATGCCATATTATGAGATGCAGGGAGCATATAAAAACAGCAAAGGGTTTTCAAAAATACTTGTTTTTTCTGCATGGGAGATGGTTCCACGAATGATTGGTGCTATGGTTTCCTATGAGGCGGAAAGACTTACAGTTGGAAAATTGGTACATCAGATAAAGAACCAGGATAAGAAGAATACAGGTTATTTTGCGGAAGGTTCGAGAAGATACCCAGTGGCAAGACTGAGGTTTAATGTCTCAAATGGAGAAGTAAGAGGCATGAGCCTATTTGCACTGCTTTATCCATCTAAGACACTTTCAGATATGTATTTACCGATTGAGTCATTGAATAATCATGAATCATTGGAAGTAATAGAAAAATCGATACGGCTGAAATTGAATGAAAAGCTTGCAGTAATCGATGCAAAGTATGGTGACTCGTCTAGTAATAAGGAGGATGTCAGATGGTATTATCTCGCACCGATGCTCATGGATGGAGTCATTTATGCAAAACATTGGATAGACGATATTGTGTGGGAAATGAATGTTGATGAAGAGGATACAACATCTGAGGCCAGAAGCAGTTCGAAGGATAAAAGAAATAAAGGATTTATTGCTCATATCGATAGGCTAAGAAGTTATCTCGATGCATCGGATGAGATTCATCTTGGAAGAAAGCCGGATGATCTTCTGGAAACATTGGTAAATATGGTACTGGGTTCGCCAGCAATATGCATTTATCGTTCAAATGGAAGAAGCACAGCCAGAGCAACATCACTGGCGAAAGTGTTTGTGAATAATTTCAACTTACCGGAGTCAACAGCTATTATTGACCTTGCCTATGGTAGATGCAGAGATGATAATTCCCATTGGCAGAATGTACTTAAATACTGTAAGGATGGCTGCTTTCAGGCGATGATTGATGAGTATATCCATATGTTGAAGGAAACGGCGGGTTTTCAGTCAGAGGGTAACCAGTATCAAATCATTCATGATATGATGATGGATTCATTGAAAATACATACAGCTACCTATATCGCTGATACTTATCCTGATTTCAAAAAGCGTATTAACGGAGCTGACAAGAAAAGTGACGGGTGTCGAATCAGGTCGAGTTATGCGGTTGGATTTACAAAGGATGCGGGAGATAATTCCAAGGTAGTCATGCGTAAAGAAAACATTCGAAATGCATTTAATTCACCAATGCGTCCGTTCGTGCTTGCTACAACATCTATTGGGCAGGAAGGACTTGATTTTCATAATTACTGTCGTGTGATTATGCACTGGAATCTTCCTGGGAATCCAATTGATCTTGAGCAGAGAGAGGGCAGAATTAACAGATTTAAGTGCCTGGCAATTAGACAGAATGTTGCCGATAAATATGGTAAGGCAGTCAGAATGGAGTTTAAGCGTGACATTTGGAAAGAAATGTTTGAAGCAGCAAACGCGGAAAAGCAGGATGATCAATCAGAACTTGTACCATTCTGGTGTTTTGGAAAAAATCAGAGTGTAAAGATAGAGAGACTTGTGCCAATGTATCCGATGAGTAAGGATGAGGTGAATTATGAAAGACTGATAAAGATTCTATCTCTTTACCGACTCACATTGGGTCAGGCAAGGCAGGAAGAACTTCTGGAGTATTTATTCAAGGAGTTCAAGGACACAAGCGGATTGAAGAAACTGTTTATCGACTTGAGTCCATTTTCAAAGGGAAAAGAAGGTTGATATGATGAGAATACTTTTTTGTAACATAGCGTGGATGAAGGAGTATCGAGGAAATGAAGATGGAAAGGATACTCCGTTAAATGGTGGAAGCTATGTTGATGAGACAGGAGATGCACATGAAAAATATAATTTTACACCGGTGAATATGGAGGGCAGGGAAGGTTTATATTGTCTGGGATTTTTCGAGACAAAATCACATAATGGTAAAGATGTTAATCAAATGCGAATTGAGAATATTGCAGGTTGTGAGCTGTGTAAAAAAGAAGAATCAGTAGATGATGTACTTGTTGTATATTGTGCAAAACATCCGGCACATAAGTTTACAACAGTTGTTGGCTGGTACAAGCATGCTACTGTTTACAGGCATTATCAAAAGGCGGTGTTTGCTCCTGAAGATATACAATATTACAATGCAATGGCAAAATCGTCTGATTGTGTTTTGCTTCCTATAGGAACCAGATCAAAAAAAGTTCAATGGGAAGTTCCAAGAAAATCAAGTGGTTGGGCTTATGGTTTTGGACGAGCGAATGTCTGGTATGCCAGTGAAGAGGATAGCAGGTTGCAAGATTATCTTGCAAGATTAGAAAAACAGATTGAGGAATATGATGGCGAAAATTGGATTGAAAAGTATGCTGAGTAGGTGTTAAACCAAGGATAGAACAGGGAGGAATAGCAATGGCGTATGGAAAGTCTATAGAGCTGTTTTTGGTCAATGGAACAGCGGATAGCTTGACTATAGCGGAGTTGTCAAATTGGAATGGAAAAGCAATTAAGATACCAAGAATTGAAGTGTCTTCGTGCTATAGAGAGGATATTGCTCAAGCGGGAGTATATTTCCTCTTTTGCAAAGAAGATGATGGAACAGATTCAGTATATATCGGAGAAGCGGAAAATGTAAAAGAACGTTTGTTGCAACATTTGCGAGATTATCAAGCTGAAAAAGAGAAATATTATTGGACCACGGCAGTGATTTTTATAGGGAGAGACCTGAACAAGGCATTGATTCGTTTTCTTGAAAATCGATTTGTGGACATTGCAAGACAGTGTAAACGGTATCTGGTGCTTACAAAAAACACTTATCGAAATACGGTGATGAAGGAATCACAAATAGCAGTCATGGAAGAATTTATTGATAATGTTAGAATTTTGATAAGTGTTTTAGGATACAAAGTATTGGAACCTGTCAATAAACCAGCAGCTATAGAAGAAAATGATGGTAACGAAATTGAAAAAGAAGAAATAAAGTTGCACTTGGAAAGAACAGTGAAGGGAATAGGAAAGATAGAAGCTGATGGTATCCGTACATCTGAAGGCTTTGTAGTGCTAAATGGGAGTCATATTGCTCCAGAGGATGATGAGACAATCTCAGCAGGTATTAAAGAAAAGAGAAGTAAAGCTAATATTGTAGAGGGTATTCTACAGGAGGATGTTTTGTTTTCAAGTCCATCTGGTGCAGCAATGTTTGTGGTAGGTAAGAGTGCTAACGGATTGACAAGCTGGAAAAATGCAGACGGTATTACACTTAAAGATATTGAAAGTGATGAAACAAAATGAAACTAATGTTATTGCGAATCAGATGAGAATTAGGAGATAAGGAGATATGTATTTAAAAATTTATTGATATATAGAGACGAGTTAAAATTTGGTAAAGATACTTTTTTATGTTTAAAAATCAATGATTATTTTGAAATATATGAATGGAGAAAACAAGAATTTGTTAGAGTAGATAAAGTGAGTGAATATTCATCTGCAAATTATCTAGATTTAAAAACTTATTCAGTCTATTAGGACAGGCAAGATGTAGTGAGGTGTCAAATTATAGGACACCTCAAACATTTATAAGCTGTTTTCTCGTTTGTTTTCAATAGATTCACGAAATGTGGGAGCATCGAGTAGCGCAGTGAAATTCTGCTGAATGATCTCCAGTGTCTTCTGCTTTTTCTGTAATTCCTGTTTTTCCCGGACGGTAGCAGCCTGTTCAGATTCAAGATTTTCAATTTGCTTCTGGATCTTTTCAGAGCTTGGGATTTTGGTGACACCGAGATCCTGAAGCTCTTTTTTTAGTGAATCGTGGAGTTGATATTCTGCCTGATGCTTGGTCTGGTATGCTTTTGGATTTTTAGCAGATTTGCAATCTTCTATCACTTTACGGCAGAGCCGGTAAGAATCACAGTGTTTCTGAATGACTTTCTGTGTGCTCAGATTACTGGTGATTTGTGCTATTCTCTGATCAGCCGCTTTAACAGAAGCATCAACATCAGAAACATGCTGTTGGAAATCCTCATAATTCAGAAGATTATTTTCTGACAAATAATTAAAGGTCATAGCAGCTTCTTTCAGGTTATTCAGCTTTGCCCAATTCTCAAATCCGGCACGATTTCCGGTAGTGACGTAAGCGGTCATCTTGACATACAGACGCACTTCTCTGGACAGATGCTTTGGAGCTTTCGCTTTGCTACGATTTTTAGCCAGACG
>OHNF01000684.1_pt1 | contig 19378 bp, 22 predicted proteins | sample 1569491 | NCBI WGS metagenome assembly OHNF01 (sample SAMEA3879557, study PRJEB24766) | human gut metagenome | biome: human-associated habitat; feature: feces | place: USA | collected 1985/1987 | reverse complement strand
ACTCCTTCATCTTGCTCTTGTACTTGATGCGGGGCATATCCTCGGTCTGGAAGCCAGACTTGATGTTGAAGTCCGTGCGCAGGGCCGCATCCCGCTCCAGCCAGTACTCGTTGTTGGATTCCAGCCAGTCGATGCGGCCATACTTGAAGGCGAAGAACGCCACCGCCCGGTAGACCTCGTCATAATTCTCCAGACTGCCGACCTTGTAGTATTCGTTCAGGCTGTCCTTCAGCTCCGGCTTCAGCTCATCATAGGGCTGGTCACCGATGCCCAGCACGTTCATGCCGTCGTTTTTCAGCTCCCGGCAGAACTGCCAGTAGTTGGTGGGGAAATTGGGGGAGATAAAGATAAAGTTCTGCATAGCTTGATGATTCCTCTTTTATCCTAGAATATAAGGCATATAATACACGACCTGCTGATACCACCAATCCCAGTCGTGCTTGACATCATAGCCCCACAGGTCCACCCAGACAGGGATGCCTTTCTGCTCAAAGATCTGCTTGAGCTGCCGGGTGGTATCGGGCTGCTCCCAAGCGCCCTGACCGCAGCAGATGACCGCTTTCCTGCTGCGGTAGAGGTCCATATAGGGGTGATCGGTGGGGAAGTTGGCCATATAGTCCACAGGGGAGTTCTGGTAGACCACCTCGTCCATGTAATCGCCAAAGCCGTATTTTGCGGTGTAGATGCCGCTGAGGGCCAGACAACCATCGAAAAGATAGGGGAACCGCAGGTAGAGGTTGACGGCATGGGTCGCGCCCAGGCTGCAGCCAAAGGCGATCACGCCGGGGAGGCCGTCCCAGCCGTTGCGCTCCTTGGCGATATACTGGATCTTGGGCACGACTTCCTCCACGATGTAGCGGATCCACTGCTCATAGCGGCGGATCCGCCAGTAGGGGTCGCCGTTGGTGTCGGACCAGGTCTCCTGATCGATGGTGTCGATGGAGATGACCATGATCTGCCCGGATTCGATCCACGGAGCCAGCGTACCGGCCATGTGGAAGTCCTCAAAGTCGAAGAAACGGCCATCCTGACAGGGGATAAAGAGCATGGGGCGGCCTGCGTGGCCGTAGACCTTGCATTCCATCTCCCGGCCCAATGCGGGGCTGTAATCCTTGAAGTATTGTGTTTCCATGGAGATTCCTCCTTTGGTAACTCCTTCCGTCATCGCTGACGCGATGCCACCTCCCTCTATGAGGGAGGCTTTTCACGCAACGGAAAAGCTTGGGCTCCCTCCGTGAGGGAGCTGGCGCGGCGCAAGCCGTGACTGAGGGAGTTCGTTTTTACTCATCGTCTAACTCGTACATCAAAGTATGGAACACGAACGGCAGCTGCTTTTCCCAGCTGGCTTCGCTGTGGGTGCCGCCGGGCACCAGGCGGCTGGTCAGGTGGATGCCCCGGACCATGATCTTGCTGCACATCTCGGCAAATTCCCTGCGCATTCCCTCGTGGCTGCCCATCTCCTGGGAACCGTAGTCCATGTAGAGCACCGTGCCGGGCTCCAGCTTTGCGCGGCCCACCAGACCGCTGAACTTTTCAGGAGACACCCAGATCGACGGCGACAGGGCTGCCGCGCGGCTGAAGATATCGTTATACTGCAGCAGGGCGTACAGGCTCATCAGGCCGCCCATGGAGCTACCGCCAATGAACGTGTGCTCCCGGTCCGGCAGGGTGCGGAAATTGTGGTCAATGAAGGGCTTGAACCGGTGGATGAACCAGCTCATGGTCGCCTGCCCCTTGCCGTCAAAGTGGCCATAGGTCGGGTCATCGAAGCGGTAGGGCGAATACTCCACAAGGCGCTCGTTGTTGGGGCCTGCATTGCACTCCACTGCCGCCACGATGAGCGGGGTATCGGTGTAGTCCAGATAATCCGCCACGCCCCAGCTCTTGCCGTAGGTGGCATCCGCATCAAAGAACACATTCTGGCCGTCGAACATATACAGCACCGGATACCGACGCTCCGGGTCGGCTTCGTACATGGTGGGCAGGTAGACATACACCCGGCGCTGCTCCACGCCGTTCACCGCAGGATAGCTGACGCTCCATTTTTTGACCATATTCCAGTTCCCTCTCGTTTCTGTTTTTCTGCACATAGTCTAGCACTGTGCAGGCGGAAAAGCAATCGGGAGACAAAACCTCTCCGTCAATACTTCGCATTGCCACCTTTCCTAGCAGGAGAGGCAAGAAAACGGTATCGTAAACTTGGCTCCCCTAACCAGGGGAGCTGCCGCCGTAGGCGGCTGAGAGGTTCTATGATACGGCAAACGCCGCCCGGCGGCATTCCCCACCCGGCGGCGTTTGCAAAAATTCTGAACAGAGAGAAGCGCGGGAAGGATCAATACTTCTTCTCAACCGGAACGATCCAGCCCTTGGTATCGGGGATCTTGCCCCACTGCATCCCGGTCATGGTGTCGTACAGCTTCTGGGTCACAGGGCCGATCTTGCCATCGCCGATGTAGGCGTGCTCGCCCTTCCAGACCAGCTCTTTGACGGGGGAGACGACCGCAGCGGTACCGGTGCCGAAGACCTCTTCCAGCTTGCCGTCGCGGGCAGCCTGCATGATGTCGGCGATGGCCAGCTTGCCCTCGATGACCTCATAGCCCCAGTCCTTCAGCAGCTCGATGCAGCTGCGGCGGGTGACGCCGGGCAGGACGGTGCCCACGGTGGCGGCGGTGTAGACCTTGCCGTCGATCTTGAACATGATGTTCATGCTGCCGACTTCCTCGACGTACTTCTTCTCGACGCCGTCCAGCCACAGCACCTGTGCATAGCCCTGCTCCTCGGCCAGCTCACCGGCCTTGATGGAAGCAGCGTAGTTGCCGCCGCACTTGGTAAAGCCGGTCAGGCCGGGAGCGGCACGGATGTACTCGTCTTCGACGTAGATGCGGACGGGGTTGATGCCCTCGGCGTAGTAAGCGCCCGACGGAGCGCAGATGATGCAGAAGATATAGTGCTTGGAGGCGTGGACGCCCAGACCCACATCGTTTGCGAAAATGAAGGGACGGATGTACAGGGAAGCGCCGTCCGAATGGGGCACCCAGTCGCGGTCCACATCCACCAGAGCCTCGACGGCCTGAATGTAGTCCTCCACGGGGATCTTAGGGATGCACAGACGGTCGGCGGAGTCCTGCATACGCTTTGCGTTGCACTCGGGGCGGAACAGCTGGATGGTGTCATCCGCCGTGCGGTAAGCCTTCATGCCCTCGAAGATCTCCTGTGCGTAGTGGAACACCACGGTGGCGGGATCCAGCTGGAAGGGTGCGTAGGGGACGATGCGTGCATCGTGCCAGCCCTCACCCTCGGTGTAATCCATAACGAACATATGGTCCGTAAACTTCTTGCCAAAGCCCAGCTTCGACTCGTCCTGCGGCTTTTCCTTCGGGCAGGTAGTACGAGTGATCTTGATGTCCAACATGATAAATTTCCCTCTTTTCTGATCTCACACAGCGCCGCGCAGGCTGCACGCCTCGCGCCAAAATTGCCGAATGTTGTTTTCTATTATAATGCCGCCGACCGGATTTGCAAGCAACCGAAAAATGTTTCATCTTTGGGGCGGGTAAGTTGTCACAAATTATGACCTTGGCGGTGTGCAAAAGCGGGAAAACATGATACAATAGGACCAATACGAACGATTTTCTGCCGAGAGGAGCTTATTTTATGATACAGGGCGTTATTTTCGACATGGACGGGCTGATGTTCGACACCGAGCGCATCTGGGATACCTGCTGGGCGCCGGCGCTGGCAAAGTTCGGCCTTTCTTATAAGGAAGGCCTCTCGCAGGCCTCCCGGGGCACGACACGATCCGGCACTTGCGATGTGCTCCGCCGCTTCTACGGCGACGGCTGCCCCGCTGCGGGCATCGTGGAAGAGCTGTACCGGCTGGGCTATGAGGCTTTCACCAAGCCCGTGCCCAAGATGGCGGGCCTTGACGAGCTTCTGGCGTGGCTGGACGCCCACCACATCCCGATGGCAGTGGCCTCTTCCAGCCCCATGACCATCATCGAGGGCCATCTGGACCACTGGCAGCTGGGCCATTACTTCAAGGCCGTCATCTCCGGCGAGCATCTGGCCCGCTCGAAGCCTGCGCCGGACATCTTTCTTCTGGCCGCAGAAAAGCTGGGCACTGCCCCTGCCGAGACACTGGTGCTGGAGGACAGCTACAACGGCGTCCGGGCCGGCGCAGCCGGGGGCTTCGTCACTGTGATGGTGCCCGACCTCTCGCCCGCCACCGATGAGATGCGCCGCCTCTACACCTGCGAGTGCACCTCTCTCCATGAGGTGTGCAAAAAGCTCGAAGCAGGGGCTTTCGACGAGGGCTGCGGGGGAGGATGCCGCTGACCCTTGCCTTACAGGAGGGGCCTTCCTGCCTGTTTTTGCGCGTTTATATCCTTTCCTTGTACCAGTCCATCGCCTGCCTCATCGCAGCTTCGGGGGCAAAGACATAGCGGCGGTCCAGCACTTCAAGACCCAGCGCACCGGTATAGCGGCAGATCTCACCCTTTCTGATTTTCATTTTTACCGACAGCTCCCGCCTTTTCAGAATCTTTCTCCGTTCTGATTTTATGACAAAACAGACCAAACCGGTACAAATAGGTTTGGTCTGTTTTGCATTTACCCGCCGCAGGCGAACCCACCATCTCCATGACGGCTCTTTTGGAATTGCTCAAGGATGCCGACCCGGAAATGAAGGCAAAGCTCCGCCTGGCCCTGCTCACCTGATGCAAAAAAGGGCACTGATTGCAATGCAATACAGCGCCCTACATCATCGGACATGGATAACACCGACCGTGCAAAAACCGTGCAGAAACCGTGCAGCCATGGCTTACAAAACAAAAAAGCCATGAAATCTTTCGATTTCACGGCATTTTCTGGTGCAGTAAAGCAATCCAAATCCGAACCATTTCCCTTTGATGCGACTTCTGCCGCTTCTCCAAAGGTGACAGTCTGTGTTCCTTCTTTATAGTTAAAGGTAATTAAAACCTTATCGTCATACAGATAAATCGAATTGATGAATGTATCTACCAATGCCTGCCGCTGGTCTTTCTGGTTCATGTTGAGTTTGCGAAAGCGCAGCAGCCAGAACCGGATGAACTCTTCCGTGACCTTGGGCTTTGCCAGCTTTTCTTCCGCGATGCGGGCTTCAAGCTCACGCTTGGTTTCTTCGAGCTGCTCCAACCGTTCCTTGGTGGAACTGGTCAGAATTCCGGCCTGAATCGCGTTGAGCATATTCTGGATGCCAGATTCCGCATCTCGAAGCTGCTTCTCATAGAGGGGAATGTTGGTGTTCTCCTTGTTTTGCAGCTCCATCACCTTGGCGATGATGGATTCCATAGCGGCATCATCCCGGACAAGCTGCATCGTCTGGTTGACCACTAAATCTTCAAGCCACTGTTTGCGGACAGTCTTTTTCTTGCAGCCCTTGTGCTTTTTGGCGGTAGCACATTTATAGTAGCGGTGGACTTCACCTGTCCTGCTCGTACCGCTCTCGCCAAACATCAGCGCACCGCAATGGCCGCAGAACAGCTTGGTGGTAAGCAGGTAATCGTCTTCTGCCTTTCTCCGGGCAGGGGCTTTCTTATTTTGGGCGATCTTCTCCTGCACATCCTCAAACAGTTCCAGCGGAATAATGGGCGGGATGGCATCCGGCACGACCACATCCCGGAATTTCAGTTCTCCAATGTACCGCCGATTCTTGAGCATGTGTTCGACACTGTTATAGGTGAACGCGCTGCCCATCGGGTTCTTGATGCCGTTTTCGTTCAGCCAGTCCCGAATCTCCTTCATGGTAGAGCCTTCATTGTACTTCTTGAACGATTCCATTACGAAAGGCGAAGTGAGTGGGTCGATATGGAACTTTCGTTCCGAATCCAACGTATACCCAAACGTTCCACGGCCACCGTTGCAGCGGCCTTTCAAAATGTTCTCTGTCTGTCCGCGAACGACCTTTTCGGCAAGGTCTGCCGAATAATACTCGGCATAGCCTTCCAGCACCGATTCCAAAATGATGCCCTCCGGCCCCTCGGAGATGATCTCGGTAGCCGACATGAGTTTGACACCGTTCTTCTTCAACTGGGTCTTGTACCGGGCACTATCATAGCGGTTCCGGGCGAATCGGTCAAGTTTCCAGACCAGCACAATATCAAACAGCTTCTTGTCGCTGTCCTTTATCATCTGCTGGAACTCCGGGCGATTATCCGTCTTGGCAGAAATAGCACGGTCAATATAATGCTTGACCACGGTGATGCCATTCTTTTCGGCATAGGCCGTACATTCCCGAATCTGGCCTTCGATAGATTCTTCGCGCTGGTTATCCGATGAATAGCGAGCATAGATAACGGCGGTCATGGCAAGCACCTCACTTTATACATCATTGAACGGTGATGCGTTCATCAGAACAATGTTTCGTATAATGTATATACCATAACTTGAGAGAGATTGCAAGAAAAATTTTGAGCAATCATTTTGCCAAAAATATTTGTAAGATTTCATCTGACCTCAATATCCAAAATCGCAGGCGTGGTGGTGCTCATGATGAGCACCACCACTTCAACAAAAGAAAGTGTTCAAATAATTTTTGTGTCTTAACAATTCGGAAACAATTACACGGAAACGATTTTGCGCGCAGCATTGGAGGGCAAGAACCGTCCCGTGGCCACAAATTTTCAATTCTTGAAAATCTTGTGCTCCACTGGGACTTCACTTCTGCAATGCATTTGCATTTCCGAAGTGATCTTGTTGGGGCGTGCCTGCCCCAAACCCTGCTTAGAGTAGACGAGGAGGAATTGTGTCAAAGTGACACAATTCCTCCTCGCATCTCAATTTTTAAGCGGCCATATCAATTTGCTGTTCCTGATACAGAGGATTGCTGAGCAGTTCCGGTGAATCTCCGGTGAATACCTTTGCAGCCTGTGCATCATCTTTCAGTAGCCACAGAAACCATGCTGTCACATATCCGTCCGCAGAATACAGCATTTTTCCGTGATCTACATCGGTGTGCAACGCCAATACTTTGCGGGCATCAATCGCATCGTACAGTTTCTGCGCGCCTTCCGGGGTAATAACATCGTTCTCAACGCTTACCAGAACCATGGTGGGAATCTGTGTTTTCGTCGGATCATACGGTATCTTCAGCGCTTCTGCCAAGTCCTGCTGCGTCGGGGACAGGCTGACCGCACAGGTATACAGGTTACTGTGCGGCTGTTCACTGATGGCGTTAAATACGCCTACGCCGCCTTGTGAGTGGCCAGAAATACCAATATGCTCCGTGTCTACCTTCTGATAAAACCGGCTGTCAGGGTTCTCGTTTTCATTCAGAAGCCATGCCAGCGTTGTATCTGCCGAACTGCCGGAATAGGTACTTGGGTCTTCGTTGCCAATGACGATAAAACCCCATGAAGCCAAATGCTTGAATAGCGCCGGATATTTGGAACTGTATACACCTGTGCCATTCACGAACACGACCACCGGATAGCTTTCCTCGCTTTCGGTTAGTTCTTTGGGATAATAAACATTGATATTGCCCCATTCTTCTTCGGTGGGTACTTCCATGTGTTCCACCTGAGAAGTACCCATTGCCAGATAGCGGGCTTCCAGTTCACCGCCTGTTTTCACCGTCTGGGTGTAATTGTTGGGAACAAATGGCTGCATAGACAGCAGCATCAAAAGAATCGAAAGCGTTATCACAAGAATCAGCACTCCAATCAAAATTATTTTCAAGAATTTCAAAACCATTTTTACAAATCCAGAATTATTTGCTCATGTATTTGTCCAGATATTCTGCCACCGTATCCAGATATTCCATATAAGTCTTATTGTCGTTTTGCAGGCCGTGGCCGGAGTGCTCTGCTACAAAATACTGATAGTCCACACCATTTTCTTTCAGTGCAGCGACCAAAGGTTTGGATGCCGCAAATGGCTGCATCTTATCGTGTGCACCATAGCAGAGGACAGAAGGAACCGTGTCCCTTGTGACCCAGCGATCTGCGGAAATCGGTTTAACAGCATCCAAATATGCGCCAGATGTAATGTCTTCCGGGGAAAGTGCCTGACCAGACATTACGCCAAACAGTCCAGCAGCGGCTTCCGGGCTTTGATCAAGACCGAAGATTCCCCAGTCCTCTACATGAAAGCTGCCGGGGCCGACTGCTTCAAACATCATTCTGACCGGAACCGGGGATGTATCTGCATCCCGGTAAGCATAAATCAGCGCAAGACATCCACCGGCGCTTCCACCGGAAATCGCCATCCGGTCAAGTTTGTAACCCAGCTTTTCGGCTTCTTCCACGACATACGGCATAGCCGCTTTGATTTCCTCGGATTGGCTGTATACACTGGCATCCGGGTTTGCTTCTGTAAACAGCGTGTAGTTGATACCAGCTGCTACATAACCCTTACTGCACAGCCATTCCAGCATCTTGGCATCGTCCGATTTATCGCCGCTCGTAAAGCCGCCAGCGTGGAGATAAACCACAAGACCATAGCTCTCTTTGGTGTTGTTCGCCGGAACATACAGGTCAAATTTGTTGGCCGCACCATCCCCATAGGGCAGGTCGGTGTATACTTTGCCGACTGCATCACTCCATTGGACGGTATATTTGCCGTGTGTAGGGTCACTGTTTATTTTGAACAAAGCAGAACCGACAAACGCCGCCAAAAACGCTGCCGTGTAAATCAGCACCCATTTGAGTCGACCTTTTGATTTTGTCTTTTTCACAGAACATTTCCTCCGAACAGCGTACCGCCCAGCAGCAGATTCAAGCCAGCGCGGACAGCCAGCCGCCCTAAAACTGCACCGAGAAGAATGACAATGAGAAGAATTACAAAACGCTTTTTCGTCAAATTCATTGCGAGTTCCTTTCTTCTTGACTTTTTGCTGAAACGAGTGTATCATCAAAACGGTGCTGGGTCAATTGTATCAGCAAAAATGAGACAAAGAAAGGCGTTTGTATCATCCCATGAAGAACATGAACAATCAGGAAAAGAACACCTATGTCCGGCAGCACATCCTGTCTGCACTGTTGGAATTGATGAAAACACAGGACTTTGCAGCTATCAGTATTCAGGAACTCGTAGATACGGCTGGTGTCGGAAGGGCTTCCTTTTACCGGAACTTTGCAAGTAAAGAGGATGTTTTGAAACAGGAATCGGTTCGCCTGACTGATGGATGGAAAGCACAGTTCGACCGGGAACATCCGAACAGAACACCGGGGCAGGACAACCTATGGCTTATCAGCCTGCTGGATTTTTACAAAGAACATTCTGAATTTTATCTTGCAGTATACCATGCAGGTTTGTCCGATATTATGCTGGATACGCTTCTTAGTTATTTTGACCAATCACCGGAAATTCCCAACGCGCTGGCCTATCTGAACTCTGCCATCGGCTATATGCTCTATGGCTGGGTGCATGAGTGGATGTGCCGGGGAATGCAGGAATCCGGCACAGAGCTCGCCCGGATGTTTGAGCAAACGCAGAAAAAACAGGTATAATAAAACAGGGCGCATCCCCATAAAGGAGATACGCCCTATTTTGCTGTTTAATCTTCTAACCCATGGCTCCCGGCCACATTCTTCAAGTATTCCTCCGGGTCGCCATTCAGAATCAAGTCCGCATAGCTTAGTGGGTCATTATAAATGAGGTAGTCCAACTCTGACCTCTGCGCCATGGTGACATCCAGCGCATCCTCAACCCCGGTGCAGTCAATGGAAATTTTTCTCCCATCCCGGAGCAACAGTTCCACACATCCAGTGTCCATATTAAACTTGCAGGCTCTTTCATCGTACTTCATCTTCGTGTCCTTTCTGCCTTACGGCACCTTTACAGTTGTGACTTTCGTTACACGGTTCTTCTGATAAGGTTTTGGACACACAGCAGTTGGGAAAGAGCCTTCATTCTGCTTTCCGAAGAAAACGAAAAATCCGAACCCTTCTCCTATCGAGAAAAGGTTCGGATTTTCATTGTTTGGTGCGATGGAAGGGACTCGAACCCCCGGCCTACTGATTCGTAGCGCACGCCGGGCGATTCCCTCAATTTTTGGAAGTTACGTTTTACCGTTATTTCTCTGCGATACATCGCAAGTTTTGAGCTTGGAGTTTCTGCACCCTTTGTCCGATTTTGCAACGATTTGCACCCTCTGCACGTTTTGAAACCGTGCAAAAACCGCGCAGAAACCGTGCACTTACTCCCGGACAAACTAAAAACCACTTCATCCGACAACGACTTGACGGCATTGGTTCGAGTGACCGCACACCAAAAATCAAGTCTTGGAGGATACGACTATGACGAAATTGCTTTCCTGCCGCTACAATATGGACACCAACCGGGTGGAAGCCCGGTTCGCAGATGGCACCACTCTTGCCATCGACTGCATCGCTGTGGAGGACGAGTACGGCCATACCCCAACGCAGCGGGCAGAGCTGGACTGGCTGCTGTACAACAAGCCCTTGGAGTACGCACAGATGGTGCTGAGAGGGGAGATGGGGCAGTATCTCTCGCTGGGATGTGAGCACGGTAGGTTGGAAGATTAAGCATACTTCATAAGGAACAGGGTGTCCGCTGGCCTGTGGCTTCACTATGGGCCAGTGGGCATCTTTCGTTTTACAACTCATCTAAAGGCATTACTTTTTTATATTCACATGAATTTCATCGTCGTTATCGTCTTCATCCGTCTCATTCTCTGCGTTTCCATTTAAACTCTTATTTTCGGCTGCATTGAGGAGTTGCCGCATCATTTCCAAAACGCGCTTGGTTTTAATTGCTCCAACTACAATAGATTCAAATTCTTCCCGGTTTTTACATATAACAATATATCCAAGAGATGCTTTATCCTTGAGTTGTCTTGAAATATTTTCCTCCAAAACGACCGTTACAGGATAGACAGACAAATCATATTCAATAAACATCAACCTATATCTAAATTCCTTGAACGACTGTGCCGCAATACAGAATTCAAACCGTTCGATTTTATTTCCTACCGCGCCCAAACTATCTTGAATATCTACTTCCTGTTCTGTCTGGATGCCAAACATAGCCAACCCACTTTTTTTAGTATAAGATTGGATTGGCCCTTTGTATGGAAGAACCATTCCTTCTATTTCTCCATCCGTTTCAGCCTTCAATTCGTTACTTATATTTTCAAGAATTGTTTTGGGTAAGGTCAAATCCTGTTTTGCGGTGTCCAGTTTTCCCTTTAATCCTAATTCATAACTCATGATTGTTCTCCTTTACTTCAAATACTATTGGTAGATGGTCACTTATCTTTTTGCTTGGATGTCTGTTTTTATCCACCAAACTTGTGGTTTCTGTTTCAGTTATGATTTTCAGGCTTGTGTCAACAAATCTATTTCTGAGCTGCGGGCGTATCATAACCTGATCGAATATATTCCAGAATTCCGTTTTCTCTTGAGATGATTTGTAATAATACGTTCCCGGCGGATATTGAAAATCGCCCAGAAGATTCCACATCGGATTATAGAACATCTTCCGGTCTTCTCCTAAAATTTTTCTTGAAAGACGTTTTGTTTCCGCGGCAACTGGGATGCTATGGAATCCTGTTGCTCCCAAACAACCGTGGTCGTATGGATTTTGATTGAAATCGCCAACTACAATGCTTTCCAGTGATCCGCTTTCTTTTTCAGCAAGTTCAATATCATACGCGATTGAATGAGATTTCATGAGCTGTGTCGATGGGTCTGCATGTAATCGACTTGGCAAGTGCACGGCACATAGTAAGAAATCTTTTTCCACAATTTGCATTGTATAGTACGTATCCTGTCTACTCGGAAAGACGTTCTCATTTGTTCCAAGCATTGTGATTCTATCACATCCGAGTGTGATATATGGGTGCATAAGAATACCTTTTTGGAAAAGATGTTGAATCAAATCATCAACCGAATCTTTGTACTCGGCTAGGATGATTGTATTTATATTTTGTTCTTCAACAATTTCACAGATAATGGGATTTATGTCAGTGTTGTTGTATGTATTCCAAAACAAAAATCTCACAGCTTCTTCACCTTTATTTTCTGAAACGACATCTGATGCTATATATTTCTTTCATTTTCTATAGTTTCCTCGATTTGCTGCTCTGCTAGTTCTCGAATCGTTTCAATACATCCATCCGTATCCTTCAGCACTTCCTTTTCCCAGAAGTGAACAGGATACCAGTCTCTCGTCTTTAAGTCCTTATCATTCCGAACATCCCGTGCGATATTTTCCTCGATTTTGGCTATCCAGTATTCCCGGTTGCGCTTCAGCTTTGGCTTGCGTTCTTCCCAGTTTTGCCCGTGCCAAAACTCGCCATCCACGAAGATAGCAATACGGTACTTCAGGATAGCAATATCTGGGGAACCGGGGAGGCGTTTGTCATTCAGTCTATATCGAAAGCCGAAGTGCCATAGGCGTTTTGCTAAAAGCACCTCGGCTTTTCCTTGTTTTAAGTGGACATGAGACATTCGCTCGGATGTTTCCGGGGTCGTATCATACGATTTAGGATGTTTCATTTGATTTTTGTCAACGCAGAGGTGGTGTCACATCTTCATAAACAATTTCACCATCAACGCATGTATATTTCAGGAGCTTCAAATTATTCCATTGCTTGTTGCGAACTGGGTGACTTCCCTGTGTATAATGCCGCTGAACTACTTCTCGATAGTACCTGTCCATACCTTCCTCATAACCGGCTGCAATGATACAGGCTTCTATCATTTCATAGTCACCGTACGCATATTCTGTGCATACCCAATCGACATATTTCAGTATTTGATCAATCGTCGATTTTTCTGCTTCATCCTTTTTGAGTTCAACTGTAAGATATTTGCACGTTATCTTTGTATCCGTCAAATATCTTGCGGCAAGCACATCGATTTTATCCATATAGTCGATTGGCTTAAAAGGTGATGCTATCACCTGATGCGATACATAATCCCATCGACCTAAATCTACGATTCTTTCATGGCATAAATCATAAACGACGGCTGCTTCTAATGCCATCTCATGTTTTACTCTACCTGCTCTCACACCGTTGCGCAGCAGACTTTCCGGCGTGATCAAATATCGATTCAAGTCATGTAAACGCAGCAAGTCATGTACGGTATCATCTCTTTCCCAGATATGCTGACCCGTTATCATTTCGTTCTGGTGCCGCAGCAGGAAAATTTCTCTCAGAGATTCATTTTCTTCATCGCCGAGTTTGATAAAAGAGACCTTCCAAAAAGCACGAAGCATTTTGAATGTATCTGGCTTATAGACCAATACCTCATCAGTGTCGATGCCTTCTTCAAAAAAGTATGGTGCCGCCTTAAAAGTGCATAACCACCGATACCAAATACTGTCCGAACCAGAATCGACCAGCAAATCATCTTTTACATCTGCATATGCGACCGGTTCACAGGCTGACGAATCCGGGAAGTTTGAATATTTGCAGTCTGGGCCGACTGCGACCAATTCGCCGATACCATATATTTTACGGTCACTAAAAAAGTAAACATTATCTCCCGGTTTCATAGATATATAATCCGCCAAAGTTGCTTCAAACGGCCTTGAAGTCAAGCTATTCAACCGGGTCGAGTAAATTCCACGTTCGGCACAGGTTCTTATTATCTCGGTATCCCCACCGATAGCAAAAACATATCCGGCCATTTTTATACTTCCTTTATCTGCTCCGCAACATACGAATTATTCAACCAGAAGCACTGCTTTGTCATAGAACCACCCATAGGCAGGGGAGCGGTATCCGTGCTATCCCGCCCATGGGGGCGGACATGAGCCACACGGCTTTCCGATGCCTTGGGCAAGTTATTGCGATTCCGCCCACTGGCATCTTTCCAAATGTGGACCCCCTCCCGCAGGGTATCCACAGTGCGCTGCCACACACGATGTACCTCTTCCAAATCATCAGCCGGGATATTCCAAAACTTTATCCGCTGGAAGTAGCACTCGCCGTCCTCTGTTTTCTGGAAGATAACGAATAAGAACTTCGTTGGTGCAAGGAGATTATACAGTGTCGATTCTTCCCATGTTTCGTTCATCATTGCACAGAAATCCATCTTCGGGAAGGACACATTCTGTTCGATGCTTCCGTCTACCTCCACAGTGATAGCTTTCAGCTGGATACCAGCCTTTTGAAATTCTTCTGTCTTTGACAGATGACCTTTCACACCAAGCATCGCTGATACCAAAAGCTCGTTGAGGTTTTTAGCATTCGTTTTCACATCTAGCTGCGCTTTGAGTTCTGTTCGACTCATGCCCGTATAGGGCCGGACTTTTGCGCTGAACCAGTCCTCAAAGCTGGTCGACCTTAACGCTGCCGGATCTTTGATAATCTTTTCGCAGGGTTCGTCCCCGAAGATGTACCGCCGCAGGATCTGCGTCATGTAGCTGGACTTCAGCGAGTACGCCCGCTTCATGGCAGGGATAGGACTGAACGGCTGCGACCGGGTATCCTGCGAGTTACGGCCCTTCGGGCACGCCGCCAGATACATGGTGTCACCCTCACTGATCAGGTGTGCCTGTCCTGCCTTGATCTTATCCATCAGGACCTTCCAGTCATTGCGGATGACCTCCAGATCCTCGTCCGGGAACTGGAACAGCACCGCCTTGTCGATGGTGAAATCGACTTTTGGAACACCATCCTTGTGTTCATAGGACATCAGGAGCATACAGGCGCACTTTGTCCAGAAAGCACTGGTCTCGAAGGTCTTGCCATATTCTTCTTCATAGTTCAGCATATCGCAGACCAGACGCTCTTTGGCCAGAATGCCGCGAGGTGTCTGGCGATAAGGAGTCACTTTCAGCTCCACGCCAGCTTCTTCAAAGTCCGGGGCGGGTTTGCTGTTGGGCTTGTACCCGAACCAGCTTTCTTCTATCACCGTGCCGACCGCACCTTTACCCGTAGCGATACGCCCTGTCTTGTCGATCTCGCCCAGCGTTTTACCTACTGCTTCCTGACCACGAATGAGAACTTCCTGCTTGGTCTTATACTTCCGCTGTTCCATCACACCTTGCCCTCCTCAAAAAAATAGCTTGATCTTTTTACCTATTTTTGCTATAATCATATCGAGCCATAGAAAGCCCCTGATATAAAAGAGAAGCTTTCTATAAAAATTTCAAAAAAATCTTGATCTTTTTAACGAAAAATTGTATACTTAGTATTAAGTATATCACAAAACGAGGTGTTATGAAAGTGTCAGCAAATAGCGATATCCGTGTTGTTGAACTATTTGCCGGCGTTGGCGGTTTCCGCGTTGGATTAGAGCGTTGTTCCGAAAGATTCAAAACGATTTGGGCAAACCAATGGGAACCCGGCCAAGCTGGTCAATGGGCTTATAAGTGCTACAGCAAGAACTTTGGCGAAGATTCCCACTGTGTGAACGCAGACATCGCCACTGTTATCGATCAAGTGCCGCCGCACGACCTTCTGGTGGGCGGCTTTCCCTGTCAGGACTATTCTGTTGCCAGCACAGGCGCAAAGGGCATTGAAGGCAAAAAAGGTGTCCTCTGGTGGTCTATCTATAAGATCATCCAGAAGAACCATCCGAACTATGTCCTGCTGGAAAACGTGGATCGCCTGCTGAAATCACCTGCATCCCAGCGGGGCCGTGATTTTGGCATCATCCTGAAATGCCTACAGGAAGAAGGCTATGGTGTCGAATGGCGTGTGATCAATGCCGCAGACTATGGCTGTGTCCAGCGCAGACGGCGCACCTTCATCTTTGCATTCAAGAACACCACCAAGCAGTATGAGCGTATGACCTCGTGTTTCTCTGAGAACACAAAGGACGGTCGTGTCTGGCTGATGCAGGAGGGTTTCTTCGCCCATGCGTTCCCGGTGCATTCTGAGGTCGCAGACTCCAAGAAAGTGGCCACCATCGATTTCAATGAATATACCGACACCGTTGATGTGACCAACCGTTTCAGAGCCGCTTTCTACAACAGCGGCGTGCTGTGCAACGGTAAGATCTTCTCTCTGGAAGCCGTCCCGAACGGCAAGGAGCCGATGCTGCTCGGCGAGATCGTTGTCAACGGCGATATCGACAAGAGCTTCTTCATAGAGGACGAGGATTTGGAGAAGTGGAAGTACATGAAGGGTGCCAAGACCATCGAGCGTACTTCCAAAACCGGTTTCTCCTACACCTTCTCGGAAGGCCCTATTGCATTCCCGGACCCCCTCGACCGTCCCGGTCGCACGATGCTCACCAGTGAGGGCACCAAGAACCGCAGCTCCCATGCGATCACCGACCCCAAAACAGGGAAGTTGCGCATCCTGCTGCCGGAGGAGTGTGAACGCATGAACGGTTTCCCGACGGGCTGGACCGACACCGGGATGCCGAAGCGTCAGCGTTACTTCATCATGGGCAATGCCCTTGTCGTTCCGCTCATCACCCAAATGGGCAAGCAATTACTGGATATCTTATAACAAAAAACCAAGGCTGCTTAGTCGGCCTTGGTTTTTATGCTTTTTCGCCACGATCAAGAGGTGCCCTATCATGGAGAATATCCGTGTTGTTGAGCTTTTCGCCGGGGTCGGCGGCTTTCGCCTTGGGCTGGAGCAGGCTTCCTCCTGCTTTCAAACTGTCTGGGCGAATCAGTGGGAACCATCCATGCGTTCCCAGTTTGCTTTCGAGTGCTACGAACGGCATTTCGGGCATCGTCCAGAACACGTTTGTCAGGACATCGTGACCGCCAAAGGAAACATCCCTCCACACGACCTTTTGGTCGGCGGCTTTCCCTGTCAGGATTATTCCATCGCCAAAAAGGGCGCACGGGGGATAGAAGGGAAGAAGGGCGTTCTTTGGTGGGAGATCAACGCTATCCTACGAACACACAGACCTCGCTATGTCCTTTTGGAAAACGTAGACCGGCTCATCAAATCTCCGGCATGGCAAAAAGGGCGTGATTTTTCCATCATCCTTCGGTGCTTCTATGAAGCAGGCTATGCCGTTGAATGGCGGGTGATAAATGCCGCCGACTATGGCGAAGCACAGCGCAGGCGGCGCACCTTTCTCTTTGCCTTCCGAAACGATACTGCCCTGTTTCGAAAAGCGGCGGACCTCATCTGTGTGGAGGGTCTGAAGGGTGCCCACCAGTTGCTCCTGCAGGACGGCTTCTTTGCTCCCATCTTCCCCTTGTATGGCTTTGAACGGAAATACAGCGAGGGATGGCTCGATGAGTTTCGTTACCTCGATCTGAAGGATCTGTCTGCCGCACAATCCTGCCACTTCTACACCTCCGGGCTCATGGTCAACGGACGCTTTTATTCCGTCGAGAGCATCCCCCTTCAATTCCCATATAAGCCGCTCTGCTCCGTGCTGGAGACTGCCCCACTTGCAGAGCGATATTTCCTTTCCGCCGCCGACATCGACCACTGGCGGTATCTCAAGGGCGCAAAGCAGGAGATCCGCCACCGCAGGAACGGTTCTACTTATTTCTTTTCGGAAGGCTCCATGGCGTTTCCCGATCGTTCCGACCTTCCTGCCCGTACGATGCTCACCAGCGAAGGCTCTGTATCACGCAGCACCCATGTAGTCGCAGACCCACAGACCCAACGTCTGCGTACGCTAACGCCCATCGAATGCGAACGGCTCAACGGCTTCCCGGATGATTGGACAGCCGGGATGCCGGAACGACTGCGCTATTTCACCATGGGGAATGCGCTTGTCGTTCCTCTGGTCAAGGCTATGGGCAAGCGGATCAGCGCACTGGCCGAGGACGAGCAGCGTAGTTGATGGGCGTTTCTCTTGGGTTTCCAAAGGGGCCGCAGCACCCCTTTGGCACACGACTTTGCTTGCAAAGTCTAGTGTGTTACACCTTGGTTCCGGCTGACGCGGAAAAGGGGCTGCGAGAGGCTCCGGCAAGCACCTGTTCTGCGGCAGAAGGATGCGCGGATGGGCGTTGCTATTGACGCTCTTTGCCACCCAGCGCAGGCTTGCAGAGGAACCAATGGTGTACGTTCTCCCGTCCTGCCGCAGCAGCGCTCCCCGCCCTGTATTAGTAGCACTCTTTGTCGTTTCTTCGAAGAATATTTCTTGCAAAGGCTATGCATCCCATAGTTTTTGTAGTATTATTTTTTCATAGCCCATCCACCCCATCAAAACGACAAGGAGGCGACTCGTGTTATGATCTATCGGAACGACCCCTATCTTGATGCCCAGTTCCAAAAAGCGGTTCAAGCCGCCCACAACCAAGACTGGGATACCTTTGAGCATTCTTCGTTCTATGATGCTCGAATGATGGAAGATCTGCTATATGTTTGCGAGGATTTTATGCCGTTGGAGGCCAAGTGCCGTTTTGCCTTGGAGCATTACGACAACCACGGCGACCATTCTCCCATTATTCGGAAATACGTTCGCCGGGCAAGGATCATCCGCCCTGAAAATTGGCGCGATGCCCTGCCGGAAAGCGTACGCGATCTCGACACTTTTACGATTTACCGTGGCTCTAGCAGCGACATCAGCCGCGCGCCTCTCTCGCTCTCGTGGTCACTCTCTTACGATGTTGCAGAGTGGTTCGCACGTCGTAATAATTTCCTTTACCAACTGCCTGTCCATGTTTATCAGGCCACGATCAAAGCCGATAAAATCATCGCGTATCTCAATTACCGCAACGAGTTCGAGGTTCTCCAGTATCGCAACATCAAGGATGTGCAGGAGATCACACCCTTGCGAGGGTACAGTTCTCTATACAACGCATTCTTGAAATCGCAGAGTACTCCCGGCAGTGACTCAGACGCAGGCGACCGTTACTTCAATGAATGGTATCAGGCGCAAGGCAAATGATCAGCGTCTGTGCTTGCCCCGGTTGCCTGCAAGTGTCCCCGGTTTCAGCATTGCCGTTTTATAAAGAATCTTCTTTATCAGCTTTCTTTCATCCTCTGTCAGCTTATCGTAGTTGATGCCGATTGCCTTCAATGCTGTTCGGATCTTCTTTTCATCCGCAGCCCCTTCAAGTTTCTGTGCATCCTCCAGTTCCTTCATCAAGTTATCGACCATTGCACCATCCGAAGTGGTCTTGTCCTTGCGGTGTTCCGTCTTGATGTTCTTCAGGATAGCCACCAACTCGTCATACAAGACCCGACCAAAGTACTCATCTTCATCGATCTGCCCCAGCTTCAAGGTGCTCATGTACAGATCATTTTCATCTGCTGCATATTTCTTTTTCAGCATTTGCCGGGTCGCTTCCAGACCGGCATTGAGGTTTTGAATGTTTGCGCTGACATATCCATCCACATAGATTTCCAGATCGGTCATGAACCGCCGGAAATTCTCATGCACGATCAGTTCGCACAGCAGCCGATGATTGAATCTTCCATTTCTTAATACGTCCACTGCACCATCGCTCAGATGCAAGTCCGAAAGGACTGCATCTGGGCGTTTTTTGTTTTCCG
>OHNF01000682.1_pt1 | contig 19396 bp, 13 predicted proteins | sample 1569491 | NCBI WGS metagenome assembly OHNF01 (sample SAMEA3879557, study PRJEB24766) | human gut metagenome | biome: human-associated habitat; feature: feces | place: USA | collected 1985/1987 | reverse complement strand
TATCATTATTTTCCTGCTTTTTGATACTTCCACGAATAACCAGACTACATGGAATGACAATTTTCCTTGGAAGTTTCTCTGCATTCCAGAATCTCTCAAGTGCAAACGTCGCTTCTTTTGCACTTTCTTTTAAATAAACCTCTATGGAATCAAGTGGCGGTGTACTGCTCTCAGAAAAGGTTGTATTATTATAAGTTACGATATTACAATCCCCAGGAACCAGGAAACCATGTTCACGAATAGATTTCAAAATACCTGCTGCTGTAGCATCACTGGAAATAAAAAGTGCCTTGGGAGGTTTTTTATTTTTTTCTAAATATCGTTCCATCGCCTCATAAGAACTTCCGGAATTCATCTCACAGTCAATCACCAGATTTTCATCAAACAGTTTTCTGTTAATCATCGAATTTTTATAATAATAAAATCTTGGATCCATCGTAAGCATTTTCACCCTGTTATACGTATAAACTGCACCTGCATAGGCAACTCTCTCATATCCCATCTCATCAAAATGATTGAGCACCAGACGTATTGCCATATGATAGTTTGGAACAATACTGTAATACTTCATCTCATCCGGCGAGGAATCAATAAATACAATATTGGATGTATACTTTTCAAAACTGTGAATTTCTTCTGTTGTAAAACGTCCTATTGCCACTATTCCCTCTAAATTTCCATCACTGTTTTTCACAAAATTCCCATCACTGTTTCGATATAAACTTACTGTATTCCAGCCATTAGAAAAGCACTCTGCTTCTACCATATTTTTTAACATCATGTAATAAATATCATCCTGAAGCTGTTGCATTTCAAACATCTGTGCGATTCCTACCGTAATGTTTTTACTGTTTTTAATCTTTTCCTGATTTCGAACCCTAGTATCCTTGTGCCTTTGAGATACTGAGCGATATCCCAACTCCACTGCAATTTTTGTCACTTTCTCTCTTGTTTCTGCCGCTACATTCAAAGTACTGTCGCCATTTAAAATTCTTGATACCGTTCCCTGAGATACACCGGCTTTTAATGCAATATCTTTTAATGTTGCCATAAGTTCCCCTTCCACAATATTTAAATTTTTACTAAAAATCTATTAAATTCATTAAAAACAGTTTATCACAAGAACTGCTGTAATGCAAAAAAACCGACTGAATAAGCCGGTTCTTTTGCGTTTTTATTCTAACTATTTTTCTTTCTTTTTATCCGTATTTACTTTTTTCAAAATTTCTTCCAGAGTCTTCTCATATTGATGGCTGTTGTAGTAAAGCTCTACCATCTCTTCCACCCCTTTGAGGAGCAACAGATCTTTATAGGGAAGCCAGGGCGTTGACAACACCTCATAAGGTGCCTTGTCATGGCAGATGATACCATATTGCTGTGCCATACGATGGATCTTGGTTCCCCGAAGCACTTTTAAAAACCCCAGCTGAAGCTGCTCTGGCTCCATGGCAAATACATCATCAAATGATTTATGAAAGCTATCCAGATCTTCCCCTGGAAGTCCTGCGATCAAATCCAGATGCTGGTGAATATTCTTAAAACTGTGGATGCGTTTTACAATCCCTGCCAGCTTCGGAAAATCCATAGTCCTGTGGATAGCACGAATAGTGTCCGGATTTGTGGACTGTACACCGATTTCCAGCTGGATCAGCCCCGGACGCATGGACGCGATCAGCTCCATCTCCTCTTCATTTAACAGATCTGCTGCCACCTCAAAATGGAAATTCGTCTTTCCTCTGTCATGCTCTTTTAAGTATGTCCAGATTGCCATGGAATGACTGTGCTTACAATTGAAGGTGCGGTCTACAAACTTCACTTGCGGCACTTCGTGATCAATGAAAAACTGAAGCTCCTTTTTGACCAGTTCCAGATTCCGAAAACGGAGACATTTATCAATCGAGGAGAGACAATAGCTGCAGGAAAACGGACATCCGCGACTGGATTCATAATAAATGATCTTATTCTGAAAATCCTCAATGTGATCATACACAAACGGCACTTTACTCAGATCCATGACCGGGCGCGGCGGGTTCTGCCGGCAGGTTCCATTCTCCCGGTATACGATACCCTTGATCGTATCCAGACTTTCCCTCTCCTGATTCCAATATTCCATCAGTTCCAGAAAGGTCTCTTCTCCTTCCCCGCACATGACACCTGTCACCTGTGGATATTGCTCCATCACAGAAACTGCATTGTAAGACACTTCCGGCCCGCCAAGCCAGATCTGCATCTTTGGCAGCACTTTGTGAATCTCTGTGATCAGCTGCTCCACATATAAAATATTCCATAAATAGCAGGACAGACATAGAATATCCGGTTTTTTCCTGTAAATATCAGACAAAATATCATCCATCGTCTGGTTAATGGTATATTCTGCAATCTCTGTCTGCTGTGCATATTTTCCCGCATAGGCGCGCAGACTGTACACCGCCAGATTGGAATGTATATACTTTGCATTGATCGCTGTCAGTAAAACTTTCATAAAAACCTCCATATCCGTTGACATTTGAATCAAAACCATGTAAAATTAAAAACCGTGCAGCCGGGGTGTTAGCGGTACCTTGTACCTGCAATCCGCTATAGCAGGGGTGATATTACGCAGAGGGTGCAGCATTGCATAGCTGCCCTCGGAAAGTGGCGTTGAGATTTGGGTCCTACGCGACGGGAATCTGTGAACCGTGTCAGGTCGGGAACGAAGCAGCACTAAGCAGAACCTCTCGGGTGCCGTAGGGGTGCCTGGGTTGAGTTAACTACCGAGGTAACGTATGGGGTGATGCATTCGAAGCGTAATGCACGAATGATTTTCCGCAAAAACAGGAAGTTTGAGTTATTCAGACTTCTTTTTTTTATCTTTTTGTTTCTGACGCAGTTCCTTAAAAAACTGTTTCATCATCCCACTGCACTGTTCTTCCAGAACTCCCGTTGTCAGTTCCACCTGATGATTGAACTCTTTCATATCCAGAAGATTCAGGATCGAACCCGCGCAGCCCGCCTTGGGATTCATACACCCGACTACCACCCGTTTGATCCGCGCCTGCACGATCGCTCCGGAACACATCTGGCACGGCTCCAGTGTCACATACATGGTGCAGTCTTCCAATCGCCAGTCATCCATTTTTTTGCTTGCTTTGCGGATCGCCTGCAGCTCCGCGTGAGCCAGTGTGTTCTTATCCACTGTCCTTCTGTTATATCCGCGTCCAATGATCTTATCCTGATACACGATCACACAGCCAATGGGAACCTCCTCCAGAGCGTATGCTTTTTTTGCCTGACGGATCGCTTCCCGCATATATTTTTCATCCTGATTCATAATGTTTCCTCTTTCCAATTTCTCTCTGCCCTGATCCGGTTCTTTTTTCCCACACATTGAATACATTAGAAGAAAGACAAGACCTGAGGTATTATATGACACCCGGTATCTATTATTTCTATGAATATCAAGCGGACAAAAAAATCCGAAATGTAGGCTTTTTAAAACTGACGCAGACTTTTCAGTCCTGTCATCTCCAGATCTCCATCCGGCAGATTCCTGCTGCATCACAGGAAAAACTTCCTCTGTCCATGTTCTTTTTCGAGAAAGACAAACCCCGGAAAAAAACTGTGGCAGAGCTTCCCACACAAAATCAGTGTGTATCCTGTCGTGTCACACTTTCAGAAGCTGACTTTCCACCGAATCTGACATTAGCGAAGCTCCATGGTTTTCTTCTGGAAACCGCAGACGGCAGATATTTCGCCGCTTCTACAGGCAACCGGCCATTTTCTGTAAACCTTCTGACTGACTGGATGGAACCCGCCCCCTGCCCGGAGCCGGACCCGGAACCAGAATCTATACCGGCTCCAGAACCTGAAGCCCCATCTGTCCTTGCAGAAGAAAAAATGTGCGAGCCGCCAGAAGAAACCGCACAACCTTGCGAACCGACTTCCCGCATACGCAAACTCAGTTATGAAGATCTCTCCTCCCTGCAAAAACCATTCTGGCGGCTTGCCAACAACAGCTTTCTGCTGCATGGATACCACAACTACCATCATCTTCTTTTACTGGAAGAAGACGGACATCAGTGGCTTGGTGTTCCCGGTATTTATTCTCCCCGTGAAGCACATGCTGCCGAGTTATTCGGATTTCCTCAGTTTACGAGAGAATACCATCAAAAACTGGCGCTCTCCGAAGACGAATGCAGCACGGATAAAGACTTCGGCTACTGGTGCCGCTGTCTTAAATAATCCCGTTCATATCCTGATACAGGCGCTTTGCATAGCTGTCTGTCATCCCACAGACATAGTCTGTCACCAGAAGCAGGCGGAGATACAGCTTCTCTGCCTCGCTCTTTCCTTCTGCCTGATAACTGTAAGCCTTTTTATAGTTATCTGAAATAAATGACAATACCCGGCTGTCAATGGCATTTAACTCCCTGTCGGTATCATAGTACAACACAGCCTGGATCATACGATCCATCAAAAAGTCCAGGATCACTGCTTCTTTGACTTCCATCCGGTAAATTTCTCTGGAAGAGAATACATACCGGTATGCGATATTGCCGAGACATTCCATCAGTTTTTCTCCAAAGGTACCGTGAAAGAGATCTCTTTGAAACGTCCCTGCCATGATTTCTTCATAGTGGTCCATAAATCCTTTTGTCGCACAGTCGATCAGAAATCCCTGCGCGCGAATGATCCAGTTCTTGATGGCATAAGCCTCCGGATTTTGAACACCCTTTTCCTGACCTCTCTGATACAGTTCTTTCAGCTTTAAAACTCCGTCAAACCCGGAATCTGGATATTGCTCATTCAGACATACGAGTTCTTCTTTAAACGCATGATACGACAGAAATCCTTTTACAAATGCATCTTCGATATCTGCCGTCTTATAAGCCAGATCATCCGCAGCCTCAAGAATATAGGTCAGAGGATGACGGCAGTTCCCTGTCTTCGTCTCCTGCGTGATCTCCTCAAATATCTTCTCATCTGCCAGAAAATATCCCATCTTCTTTTCTCTGATATTCCCGGAATCCGGATGGACCTGTGTGGACGAAACCGGATATTTTATAATCGTATTGAGCAGTGCATAGGTCAGATTCATCCCGTACTCATCCACCAGATAATGAAGTCTCGTTACCAGTCGGAGTGCCTGTGCATTTCCCTCAAAATGATAGAAGTCCTCTTTCATCTGCGGACTCAATATCATATCCAGAGTCTGTCTCTTATAATGCAGTTCGGGAAGCTTCCGCACAAACCAGTCCCGGATCGCCAGCTCCCCGAAATGCCCGAACGGCGGATTGCCGATATCATGGATCAGCCCGGCACATTCCAGAATATGAGAAATATCCTCCTTCATCTTCCGGGTAAACTTTTGATCCGCTCCACGCTCCAGGATTGCTTCACCGATATTCTGTCCCAGCGACTTGGCAAGAGAAGACACTTCCAGAGAATGCGTCAGTCTTGTCCGTACAAAATCGCTCTGATCCAGAGGAAATACCTGCGTCTTATCCTGCAGTCTCCGAAATGACGCACTTCCTATGATCCGATGATAGTCCTTTTCAAACTCACTGCGGAAATCCGATTTTTTCGCATTCTGTTTCTTTCCGGATCCCCGCATCCGCTTTTCAGATAATAAGGTCTTCCACTCCATAGACAGCCTCCTTTTAATCCAGATAAACCGGCGGCACATACTCCCTTCCAAGCATCGCTTTCTTTCTCTCCTGCTCTCCAAGAAATGCCCACTCTGTCATATCTTTCCACTTATGAGTCCTTCTGTCGTATACCTGAACATATCCGATCCGGCTCGGATGCATTCTGACACTGTTGGACTGGTACTCATGACCTGTATATGGATTGATATCACCCACAGACAGATCTTCTCGTTTTGCATCCTCTTCTTCCGCCCGCTTCATCACGGAAGAAATCGGAATATCCTTTGCGATCTCCTCGATGGTACGCTCCTGATTCTCTTCTTCCTCATGTGGCTTTAACTCTTCCAGCGGAAGCTCTATCTGCATCTCTTCAAGTGTCGGCTCTCCATCCTCTAATTTTCCTTCTTTTCTGCGCATCTCTTCTACGGTACGCAGATCCGCAGGCGTCAGTTCAGCAGATTCTCCGCCTAAAATACTCAGCTGAAACGGACAGTCTAAGATCGACGCGATCATCCGCATATCCTGCTCCTGAAAATTGTCTCTTCCCAGTCTCTGCGTCAGATTCTGTCTGGACATTTTCATTCCGGTCTTTTCTTCTATAATCTCCGCAAGTTCCTTTATGGTCATGCCTTTTCGGCTCAATACTACCTTGACCTGTTCTCCAAATGTAAGATCTTCCATGCTCTTCCTCCTTTTCGGATTTTTACATCAGACAGGAAATGTTTTTATTTCCCGTCACCCAACTTCTCTCATTGTAGCAAATCCCATTTTATGCGTCAATCGCAAAGCCTGTTTTTCCGCTATAGAAAGAAAAGAGTTTCTATCCCGGCTTGCGAAATAAAAACTCTTCCTGCTTATTTTTGTATCTGTGCCAGATATTCTTCCAGCGTAATTCCTTTTTCCATGATCGCCTTTGCAGCCTCTTCTCCCACATAGCGGTAATGCCACGGCTCATAAATATACTGGGTTATATCTGTCTTATCCTTCGGATAACGCAGAATAAATCCATAATTCTGGCAGTTCTTCATCAGCCACTGCTGCTCTTGCGTCTGTGCCTGTGTCTCATCCAGTGTCTGGTTCGACTCAGATGTGATATCCAGTGCAAGCCCCGTTGCATGTTCACTTGTTCCCGGAACTGCTACAGACTTTTTCGTCTCATCGTAAGAATCTAAATACGAATATCCCTGACTGAGCCATGACTGCATGGTATCATTGAACACATTCTTCTGATCATCATACGAACGGTATGCTGAAATGATCTTCAGATTCATCCCCGCTGTTTTCGCATCCTGAAGCATTTTATTTACAGACTCTACAATCCGGGAGTCTACTTTATGATCTTCATCATCTACAGCCGTCAATTCCGGTGAATAGTCTGCTGCAAGCGGATAAGAACTGTTCACCAGGAGCAGATTCCATTCATTTGACTGCAGGTTTACTTCTTTTTGCTCATTCTTTGCTTCCTTCAGCTGCTTCTTCAAAGATTTCGCTTCTTTTTCATACTTTGCCTTGACAGTTTTGATCTCATCATTTTTGTCATGCATCTTGCTGTTTGCTGCCAGAAATGTGAGCAAAATCCCTGCTGCCGCTCCAAGGATCATCCCTGTGATCAGTATTTTTTTCGCTTTTCGATTTACTCTTGCCATATTTCTTTTAACTCCATTTGTATTCTAGAATCTAACTCTGAATCGTTCGAACAGACTGCGATTCGATAAGGAAATCCTTCCAGAGGGTACTCACAATAATAATATGTCTCTTCAAACTCCTCCGGCTTTTTTATCAGCCTGGGTGGATTCGAAAGCAGGATCTCAAACGATGACATCTTCAGTGCCATTCCCTTTCTGGTCGCTTTCATGAAACTTTCTTTTAGTACCCAGTATCTGCAGAACTTTTCCGCTCTTGCCTCTTTTGAATCACATCTGAAAATATCTTCATATTCACTGCGGCAAAAAAAACGTTTTGCTAACTCCATTCTGGCCTTTTGGACTTTCTCAATATCACATCCAAGCTGTACGCCCTCTCTTGCATCAGTGTCGATCGAGCACAGCACATAATCCCCGGAATGCGAAAGATTGTAAACTGCCCGGTCGGAAATTTTGTACCGCTTTCTGATCTCCTCCAATAAAAGCCATGCCCCTGCACTCTGAGCCCTGTCTTTCTGAAACAACAGCTTCCTTGCTTTCTCTTGTCGAAACGCAGGAAGTGCTGCAAAATATTTCTGATAACATTCCTCATCATACAGTGCTCTGATATCTGCAAGCCAGGTACGTATCATACTTTTATCCTTTCAGGTAACGGACTTCAAATGTATCAATCGTGATCGGCTTGTTAAACAGGCTTCCCTGTACACAGCTGCAGCCAAGTTCTTTCAATACATTCAGCTGGTCTCTTGTCTCCACACCACTTGCTGAAACCGGTACTCCCAGCTGACAGCAGGCATCTGTTACTGCTTTTGCCACACTCTGGCTTCGGCCGTTGCCTACAATATTGGTCACGATACTTTTATCTATCTTCAATCCGTCAAATTCCATGATCGTCAGAATCGCTACTGTGGATTCTTTTGCTCCGAAGTGGTCCAAAATCACCCGCACATTGCTCTTTCGAATCTTATTACTCGTCTCTGCAAGCATCTCCTGATTCATATCACTGTAAGACTCTGAAACTTCTACTTCCAGATACTCACAGGACACATGATACTTCTCGATCAGAGCTGTCATTTTTTCTGCTACATCTATCTGTCTGAGCGTTGCTCCCGCAAAATTTACAGCGATTGGGATCATCGGCAAATCTTCCGTCTCCCATCTGCGCAGCGTCTTACATACTTCTTCAAACACATACAGATCCAGATAATGAGACAGCTTGGTCTCTTCCAGAAGTGTCAGATATTTTCCCGGATTCATAATACCCAGATCTTTGTGGTGATAGCGTACCACTGCTTCTGCTCCGACTACTTCCTCAGTATCTACATCCACTTTCGGAACCAGACAGACAATAAAATTGCCATTCTCTATATCGCTGAGCAGATCCTGTTTGATGATAGGCTCATGATGCCCCTTTTTCAAATTCTTATAATACTTCTGCTTCTCTTCACGCATCATACCTTCTGCGCGGCCGATCAGCTTTTCTGCATCAATATCCACTTTCTCCCAGGCATAACCGACAGAGACCAGTCCAAGACTGATATTGTCCAGTTTATGATGTGCATCGTTCACGCTCTTGATAAATGTATCATATGTCGCATCCTCTACCGCTACCAGATACTCATCTCCGGTCATTCGGAACACCAGAGAGCTGCGGAAATGCTCCTCCAGCACTTCACCTACACGGATTACAACCTCATCCCCATATTCATGTCCAAATTCCCGGTTAAAGTTCTTCAATCCATTGATATCCACAGATACTGCTCCCAGTGATTTGTGCTCTTTTTTCTGTACGTCCGACATATATCTGACGAAGCTGTTCCGGTTCATCAAACCAGTCAGATCATCATGATAACTCAGATATTCCTGCTGCTTCTGCATCTTCTGCAAAAGAATAGACTGTGAAATATATGGAAGGAGAGACCTCATAAAAGAAATCTCACATCCGCCTCTGTGTACCCCTACCGCTGCAAGAACTGCCGTAATTCCATCTTCCAATGGCTGAGAAACACTGTAGTCTGCTTCTGTCGTATCCGTGATATCCTGTCGGATCCACCGCGGCCACTGTTCTTTATCAAGCATCTTGATCTTATCCCGCTGCCACGGCACGAATTCAGCACACCACTCATAGATTGTAAGAATCTCTTCTTCATCTCTCTCGATATAATACACATATTCTGAATCGTAGTAATCGCGTATCGTACCGAGCACGTCATTCATAATCTCCAGGATCGAACGCTGTTTATAATTCTCACTCATAGTTTCTTTCCCCCGATATCATCCTGCTCCGTTGGATATAAAATTTAAGAATACTCCATTTCTTGCTCATCCACGGAAACACATATAGTTATTTTATAATAATATCTTTTAAAATGCAAGAAATTGTGAGTTTGCGAAAAAGATACAAAAAAATGACCATACAAAGAAAGTGGGAGCCTGTTCTCTGCATGATCATTTTGGCAATATTTTGGTTTTATTTTGATTTTCTTAATTACCTTAAAAATTCATTGACAGATACTTACAAGCCGCCAATGCCGCCACACTTCCATCTGCCGCTGCAGTTGTCAGCTGACGCACTTCTTTTGTCCGGCAGTCCCCGGCTGCAAAGATTCCCGGATGAGATGTCATACAGTCCTCAGATGCCAGAATAAATCCATTTTCATCCAGGCGTACCAGACCGTCAAAGATTTCATTCTGCGGAATCTGACCGATTGCTACAAAAACACCGGATACCGGAATATGGAAGTCTTCTCCTGTCTTTTTATTACGCAGGAACAATCTTTCTACCATGAATTTGCCTTCAATATCTTTGACTATGGAATCCAAAACAAACTCTACATTGTCTTTTTCTTTCAGTACGTCTACCAGATTGCTTTCCCCACGGAATTCATCCCGGCGATGTACCACATATACTTTATTGCAGTAATTCGAAAGGAATTCTGCATCCTGCAGAGCGGTATTTCCTCCACCGATCACTGCTACATCTTTCCCGCGGAAAAATGCGCCGTCACAGGTCGCACAATAAGAGACGCCGGAACCGGCAAGCGCCTCCTCCTGTGGGATCCCCAGATGCCGGTGAGCCACTCCTGTTGCAAGGATCACGGCCTTACATGGATATTCTTTCTGGTCTGTCACGATGATTTTGATCCCGTTTTCCTCACGTACTTCTTTTACACGCTCGGAAGCAGTCTCTGCTCCCAGCTTCATTGCCTGATTCAGCAGATTCATAGAATACTGGCTTCCGCTGATACTCTCCAATCCCGGATAATTCTCTACTTTCGGTGAATTTACAATCTGTCCTCCAAAATTCAGTCCTTCGATCACCAGAGTCCGTTTTCCTGCACGCTGTCCATAGATAGCTGCTGTCAGACCTGCTGTCCCCCCTCCGATAATTCCAATATCATACATATCGAGTTCCTCCGTTTTCTATTTTTCTATCGTTTTTCTGCAAATGCCCGGATATTGGACGCATTTGCAAGTTTCTGTACACCTTCTTCTTTGATCACGATCAGTGTCGGCGCCTGCATGACGCCATATTTTCTAACCAGTTCTTCATTTTCTCCCGCATCAACTACTTCATAAGAAATATTGGCTTTTTCCAGGGAATCTTTTGCAAGCTTACAGTTCGGACAGGTCTTCGTTGTAAAAAGAAGTACTTTTCCTTCCTCTGTATTCACCTCTTCGAAAATACGCTGTTCTTCTTCCTGTTCTGTCTCCCTGAAATTCTCCTGCTTCACGTGAGAGTGTTCTACATCATACACTTTTCGTTCCTTAAATTCCTGCAGTTTTCCATCATTCCAGTTCTTGACCGGACGATAATAACCGGTAATTCTGCTGTATACCTCTGTTTCTTCTCCACAGATCGGACAAGTATACTGCTCTCCGGAAATGTATCCATGATTCTTACAGATAGAATATGTTGGAGACATTGTATAATACGGCAGCTTATAATTCTCTGCGATTTTTCTGACCAGAGCTGCCGCTGACTTCCAGTCCGGAAGTTTTTCTCCCAGGAATGTATGGAATACCGTTCCTGATGTATACAGCGTCTGCAGCTCATCCTGAATATCCAGTGCGGCAAATACATCCTCCGTATAGCCAACCGGCAGATGAGAGCTGTTTGTGTAATATGGTGTTCCACAGTCCTCTGCTGCTGTAATGATATCCGGGAACTGCTCCACATCATGTTTTGCCAGGCGGTATGTGGTAGATTCTGCCGGAGTTGCCTCCAGGTTATACAGATCACCATATTCTTCCTGATAGTCGGACAGCCGCTCTCTCATGTGATTCAGAACATCTTTTGTAAACTTCTGCGTTTCCGGATGCGTCAGATCTTTACGGATCCATTTTGCATTCAGTCCTGCCTCATTCATTCCGATGAGCCCGATTGTAGAGAAATGGTTATCAAAACTTCCCAGGTATCTCTTTGTATACGGATACAGCCCTTCATCCAGAAGCCTGGAAATCACCACTCGTTTGATATGAAGTGATCTTGCGGCAATATCCATCATTTTATCAAGTCTCTCGTAAAATTCTTCCTCATTTTTCGATAAATATGCAATTCTCGGCATATTGATCGTCACAACACCAACGGAACCTGTGCTCTCTCCGCTTCCGAAAAATCCACCGGATTTCTTGCGCAGTTCCCGCAGATCCAGACGCAGACGGCAGCACATACTGCGCACGTCGCTTGGCTCCATATCACTGTTGATATAATTGGAAAAATACGGTGTTCCGTATTTTGCGGTCATCTCAAATAACAGACGGTTGTTCTCCGTATCCGACCAGTCGAAATCTTTCGTGATGGAATACGTCGGGATCGGATACTGGAATCCTCTTCCCTGTGCATCTCCCTCGATCATCGTCTCAATAAATGCCCGGTTGATCATATCCATCTCTTCTTTACAATCACCATATGTAAAGTCCTGTTCTTTCCCGCCCACGATCGCCGGCAGATTGGCGAGGTCATTTGGAACAGTCCAGTCCAGTGTGATATTCGAAAACGGCGCCTGTGTTCCCCATCTGGACGGAATGTTCACCCCGAAAATGAAAGATTCGATGCATTTTTTCACTTCCCGATATGTCAGATGGTCTGCTTTTACAAATGGTGCAAGGTAGGTATCAAACGATGAAAATGCCTGTGCTCCTGCCCACTCATTCTGCATGATTCCCAGAAAATTCACCATCTGATTGCAAAGAACACTCAAATGCTTCGCCGGAGCAGATGTGATCCTGCCCGTCACACCTCCCAGACCTTCCTGTATCAGCTGTTTTAAAGACCAGCCTGCACAATATCCGGTCAGCATAGAAAGATCGTGGATATGAATATCCGCATTCTTGTGTGCTTTTCCAATCTCCTCATCGTAAATTTCTGACAGCCAGTAATTGGCTGTGATCGCACCGGAGTTGCTTAAGATCAGACCTCCGACAGAATATGTCACGGTAGAATTCTCCTTGACACGCCAGTCTGTCACCTTCACATAACTGTCTACAATCTCTTTGTAATCCAAAAGTGTAGAATTCAGATTTCGGATTTTTTCTCTCTGCTTGCGGTACAGGATATATCCCTTCGCAACATCTGCGTATCCTGCTTTGATCAGAACAGACTCTACACTGTCCTGAATGTCCTCCACTGCAATTTTATGTTCTTTTATCTTCGGTTCAAAATCTGCAGTCACTTTCAGTGCCAACAGATCAATAATATCCTGATTATACTCTTTTTCTCTGGCTTCAAACGCTTTTCGTATCGCCTCGCTGATCTTGGTCAGATTAAATTCTGTTATTTCCCCGTCCCTTTTTGTGACTTGATACATGTTTCGTACCTCTCCTTTCTGCAGCTAAACGCTGTATTTAGTGTATCACCCACATTTTTGAATGTCAATGAAAAACACCAACATCTAGTATGCAGGTTTTCCTTCAAAAACTAGATATTGGCGTTTATAACTATTTCATCGTTTCTTTATAAGAGTCATCCGCCTGCTGTGTGAGCGCTTTTCCGCCGTTTTCATACCACTTCTTTACGAACGTATCAAAATATTCAGGCGGCTTTTCTCCCACTATGATCTGCAGAAATGTATTCTTCTCTTCTTCCAGCAATTCTTCCGGGATTTTGATTTTCTGACTGCCTAACGAAAGAGGCGGTTGATTTTCATCCAGATTCTCTTTCGTCAAAAGTCCCGTTGCCTGTATCCGGGAAGTGTATGCTGCCCATGCATTCGACGTGGTCACATCTCCTGTAAGGAATGACTTACAGATTTTATAATAAGCAGCTTCTAATCCGTTCAATTTGCTCTGCTGCGTTTTTCCATCCAGAACATCCTGTATATTTTGCTGCACTCTGTAGATCGCATCCCAGTAGTCTACATTGATATTCAACGGTCTTGCTGTCGGATCCACATTCAAAGAAAAATATTCATTGATTTCATCGGACTGCTTCTGATCTTCAAAACGACCATAATCAAACAGTGTACTCACATATTTCCCCACGATCTCCGGATGCTCATATCCCTTTCTTACCACCACATACAGACAGTCTTCATAGGATTGAAATGTACGTGTCCTGGTCGCTGCATTTCCAGTCAGCAGATACGGCTGCCATTTTGCAGTTCTGTCCGCACTATAAGATAAACTCAGTGGATTGTTCGGTGCCCACCAGTATCCGAAAATAGCCCCGCACTTTCCTTCTTTAAGAAGTGTATCCAGATTTTCCTGCTGCCGCAGCAGAAAGTTGGAGTCCAGAATTCCTTCTACATAAAGCTGATGCAGATAGATCAGCGCCTGTTTTGTCTCTTCTGTCACAGAACCATACACCACATTCCCCTGATCGTTCAAAATCCACTGGCTCGGTTTTGCATGATACTGGTCAAAAACAGCATCCAGCCCATAGGTTCCGCTGTTTTCAGAAACCAAATCCGTACTTCCTGCCAACCCCACCGTCTCTTGATTTCCTGCCATATCAGCTTTCACAAACTGCCGGATAATCTCCATCCCTTCCTCCAGCGTTACAGGATCGGAAAGTCCCAACCGTTCCATCCAGTCCTTGCGCAGCCACAAAAGAGAAGCTCCATGATCTACCTCTGCATCCGGAAGTGCGTAGAGTCTGCCGTCAAATGTAGCCGATTCCAGAAGTGCTTCTCCGTAGCTTTGATACATTTCCTTGATCCTTTCTGTGGTACATTCTTCATATACTGTGGTAAGATCTTCGACCATCCCACGCCTGACCAGTTCTTTGACTGTCTCCCTGCCTTTTACCACCAACAGATCCGGCAGCTGCTGATCTTCCATCAAAATCTGAACGGCCTCCTCATAAGAATCGGAATTTTCCCCTTCCAGAACATCTTCGTTTTGAATATTCAACCGTTCTTTCAAGTATCGTGTGTAGGCATTATCCTCATAAGTCGCCTTCACAGGCAGGTTTGCATTATTAGATCCAACGATTTTCCCCAGTGTATAAGTAACAAGCTCGGGATATTTCCCATACGGTGTGTGTGCTGCATTTTCCCACTGTGCGTTTATCACTTCTTTCGATTCCACCGTCTTACCGGTTTCCGATCTTTTGCAGGAAGCGATCAGGAACATCGAGCACACACATAACAGCAGTATGTATTTAATTTTTTGTTTCCAGTTTCTCATGTCCGTTCTCCTTCTTCTTTGGAATCCGTATACATACTCTGGTTCCTTCTCCCTCTTTACTCTCCACCCTGATTTTATTTTCTTCTCCATAGAGAAGCACGATCCGTTCATTGACATTACGTACACCATACCCTTTGGATTGATATGTCACAATCTGACGCGATTTTTCCTCTGTCATTCCGTTTCCGTTATCTTCCACCATAAAATATAAAAACAGCTCATCCTGCACAACCTTTATCCGCAGTACTTTTTCGATCTTTTCAGACACATCCAGCCCGTGATCAATCGCATTTTCTACCAATGGCTGCAAAATGAGTTTCGGAATCTCACAACTTCCCATTGTATTATCATAAACTTCCTCCACCCGGAAACTATTATCGTGCATAATCAGCTGGATTTTCAGGTATGCACGGATATTCTCCATCTCGCTTACTACTGTCGTCATTGTCTCCCCCCGGTTCAGACTGGTCCGATAATAGGTAGACAATGCCAGTGTCACCTTACTGATCTCCTGTTCATCTGCTTCGATTGCCTTCCAGTTGATAATTGAGAGTGAATTGTACAGGAAATGGGGATTGATCTGCGCCTGCAATGCCCTCATCTCTGTCCTTTGTAACACAATTTTCGCTTCATATACTTCTGAGATCAGTTTATTGATCTCATCCATCATACGCCGGAAAGTACGAATGAGCACACCAATCTCATCTTTGGAATCACTTTGTACGGTCACTTCCCGGATTCCACTGTGGATCTGATTCATATTTTCCGTCAGCTGTTCCAGCTTACAGACCAGACGTCTGGAAAAGAAATAGCTTAAGATTCCTATCAGCAGAATACAGGCTGTCAGAAGCGGCAGATTTTTCAACATCAAATATCTTGCCGATTCCATAATCGTATCCGTAGGACAAAAATAACAGAATTTCCACTGATTCCCTTCCATCTCCTTTGTCACACTGGAAAAACTTTTCTGTACTTCCGAAATTGTATCCACCTTCCCGGTCTCATATTTAGCGGGAATTTTATTGCAGGAATACACGACATTGCCGTTTTCATCCCAGACAATTCCGGCAAAATCAGATTCCATGATTTTTTCAAACGGTTCGAACAATTTATTATAATCCAGTGTGATCTTCAGCACAGCATTTATCTCACTGCTCCCGTCATAAAACTTTCGGGCTACAATCACTTTATTCTGACTTCCAGTCTGTACATACCAGCGAATCAGACTTCTGTTGTTTCTGGGATACCAGCTTTCTCCCTGAATCTCCGACAAAGGAGCCAGTGTACTTCCATGGGCAACCTGAATATTATCCGCATACAGCGTGATCCCTTTAATTTCTTTGTGATACACCTGCGGCATATTCAACAACGGATCTGCCACCTGAGTATACTTCAGATATGTATTAAAATCTGATGCACGTTCCATTTTCAGCACTTTCCTGAGGTCTCCCGAATAAGACAGATAATCAATCAGATTTTCATAAATCTGCGCCTGATTGTCTATTGCATCGACTGCCTGTTTTAAAGACTCCTGCATATTTTCCATTTCCCGCTCCTTGAGCGTGTTCATCATTCCCATCTGCATATAGCATGTCACGATCAGTGTCGGAATGATCCCAGCGGTCAAAATCAGGATCATCAGCTTATATCGATATTTAAAATTATGAAACCGATAAAGAAGCTTCTTCATCACTCATACTCCCTTTCCTGCAAGACTCCGGTGTGCTGCCAAAATACTCCCGGAAGCTCCTGCAGAAATAAGAATTATTGGAAAATCCAACCTCTTTTGCGATCTGCGAGATCTTCATACTGGTATTTTCCAGAAGCTCCCTGGATTTCTTCATCCGGATATCCCGGACATAACGGTTCAGATTGACTCCGGTCTCCTCCTTGAATACAACACTTAAATATCCCGGGGAGAGATAGACTTGCCTTGCCAGATTCTCTACATTGAGATTTTCTGCATAATGATGGTGAATGTACTGTTTCACTTTCATAACTTCATTCCGAAATCCCTTGTTCTGCTCCTGTACAAATTTCTCCAGTTCACAGACTACCTGTTCTGTAATTGCCAGTACATCTTCAATTTTCCTGCAGCGGTACAGCCTGTCGATCATTTTTGACAATGCTTTCACATCTCCTGGATTGATCTCCTCATAAATATCTTTGACAATATTAGAAAATACAAATTTCACATACATCTCTGAAAATTTCATACTTTCTCTATATTTTCTCTCCAGCTTCTGAAAATCCTGCCGTAGATGGATACTGTCTTTATATTGAATGTCCTCTTTGATATTATTCAGGACCTGAGATTCTTCTGCCTCATCCATTTCTCTGGTCTCCTGCACTTCCCCTGCAAAGAAAATCTTCTGCCTGGGCTGATAAAATTTTTCTGCCAGTACCTCCTCTAAACCGGAAAATACTTCAGGAAGTTCCTGCCAGTCTGTAATTTCTTCACTTACTGCCAAATAGCACTCCTCATCGTACTTATTCTTAAAAAACTGATATAACTCTTTTGCCACTGTCTCATAATCTGCATATCTTTCCTGAAACAGAAATAAGGACTCATTTGCTGCCACATTCAGATAAAGGAACTGACGGGACATGTGCTCTCTGAGCTGACCCAAAAGCTTTTCTTCATCCACTTCAAAAAAGCAGTCCTCGCCGCCTGCCAGGATCATATGAGTATACTGCCCTCCATCCTGACATAAAAGCTCCGCAGCTTTTGTCCCGTTTTCTTCTTTGCCGTCATACAAAAAATTCTGCAGAAAATATTTTCCCAGATCATCCTGCTGCCTTGCAATTTCTCCTTTCTGCGTATTCTTCTCCAGAATATGATCTCTCACAGAACAATACGTCTTATGAAACTCTCCCGGATCTACCGGCTTTAGCACATAATCGACTACTCCGTAATGCAGCGCCTCCTTCGCATAAGAAAAATCATTGTATCCACTAAAAATCACTATCTCGATCTCCGGCTGCAACTCCCGTGCAGCTTTCGCCAGTTCGAGCCCTGTCATATAGGGCATTTTGATATCCGAAAACAAAATATCCACCTGTTTTTTCTACAAAATCCCCGCTGCATCTTTCCCGTTTATTGCCTCTAAAATCTCCAGTTCTTCCTGCTCTCGTTTCAGCAGAAACTTGATCCCGTTTCTCTCCAGTTTTTCGTCATCTGCAATCAATATCGTGATCATGTCCGTCCCCCCCTCTGATACATGCCAAAAAATCCGCCATGCCCCTCTGTTGGCTGCATGGCAGATTTTTTATTGATCTGTCCTCTTTATTTTAATCCATTCCCTTTTTTCTTACAAGCCTTATCCTTTCACAGCTCCTGCCACGACACCTTCTATAATATGTTTTTGGCAGCACAGATAAAAGATTACAATCGGGATGATAGAAAGTACCAGCGCTCCCATCATGGCTCCCATATCCACAGATCCATATCCACCTTTTAAATACTGTACTGCGATCGGAATCGTCCGGTATTTCTTCGTATCCAGCACCAGAGACGGAAGCAGATAATCATTCCAGATCCACATTGCCTGCAGAATCATTACCGTGATACAAGTCGGTTTTGAGATTGGCAGAACCACCTTGAAAAAAGTCTGGATTGGAGTGCATCCATCAATCATTGCCGCCTCTTCGATCTCCAATGGAATCGACTTCATAAATCCGGTAAACATAAACACCGCCAGCCCGGCACCAAACCCCAGATAGATGAAGATCAGTCCCCATGGGGTATTGAGTCTGAGCATGTTTGCAATCTTGGACAAGGTGTACATTTCCATCTGAAACGGCACAACCATGGCAAACAGACAAAGCATATAGATCAGTTTTGTCCACCATGTATTCACCTGGCTGATAAACCATGCACACATGGAACAGCACAGGATAATGACTGCAACTCCGCCCACGGTGATAAACAGACTCCAACCAAATGCCTCAAAAAACTTTGTCTGCTCGATTCCGCGGATATAATTTTCCAATCCTACAAACATATTGTCTTTTGGCAGATCAAATGGCACCCGGCTGATGTATGCTTTTTTCTTGAATGAGTTGATCACAACAAGAATGATCGGATATAAGTACAGCAGGCTGATAACAGAGAAGATCAGCGTAACCAGCCAGCCATGTTTTAATTTTTTGTTCACTACTGCTGCACCTCCTTTGATCTTGTCATGCGATTCTGAATCACGGCAACCAGACCAACGATCAGAAAGAAGATCACTGCCTTCGCCTGACCAACACCTTCATAACCGGCTCTTCCATAGAACGTATTGAAGATATTGAGCGCCAGAAGTTCTGACATTTTCGAAGGTGCACCATTGGTCAGCGCCAGGTTCTGGTCAAATAACTTGAACCCGTTTGTTAACGTTAAAAATGTACAAATCGTGATCGACGGCATTACCATCGGAATAATGACCTTGCGCAATACCTGCCGGGAGTTGGCTCCATCAATCTTCGCCGCTTCGATCAGCTCTCCGGGAATAT
>OHNF01000677.1_pt1 | contig 19482 bp, 14 predicted proteins | sample 1569491 | NCBI WGS metagenome assembly OHNF01 (sample SAMEA3879557, study PRJEB24766) | human gut metagenome | biome: human-associated habitat; feature: feces | place: USA | collected 1985/1987 | reverse complement strand
TGATGTAATCAGTACAGACCATGCACCGCACAGCAGAGATGAAAAAAATCAGTCTATGGAAGATGCACCATTTGGAATTGTCGGATTGGAGACTTCTGTTGCACTTACAATTACAGAACTGGTAGAAAAAGGAATCATAACTCCAATGCAGATGGCAGAAAAGATGAGCTATAATCCGGCACAGGTAATTCATTCGAATAAAGGTACTTTAAAAGTGGGAGCTCCTGCGGATGTTACAATTATTGACCCTGAAAAAGAGTATGTCATTGATTCTATGACTTTCCTTTCCCGCGGGAAAAATACGCCGTTTAACGGCTGGAAAGTAAAAGGAATGGTAAAAGCGACTATCTGCGATGGCAAGATTGCTTATATGAATCAGGAAGCAGCAAAAAATTTTAAATAAATAGAACAATATAAGACACAAAAAGATGGAGGAAGAAAAATGATTAACAAACTGACAGAAAAAATAAAAAAGACTCATGCGCCGATTTGCGTAGGTTTAGACCCAATGCTTTCTTATGTGCCAAAACAGGTACAGGAGACTGCATTTAAAGAATATGGAGAAACCTTAGAGGGTGCCGCAGAAGCAATCTGGCAGTTTAATAAAGCAATTATTGATGCGACTTATGATTTGATTCCGGCAGTAAAACCGCAGATTGCAATGTATGAACAGTTTGGAATTCCTGGGCTGGTTGCATTTAAAAAGACCGTAGATTACTGTAAAGAAAAAGATTTGGTTGTAATCGGAGATATCAAACGAGGAGACATTGGCTCTACGTCTTCTGCTTATGCAGTAGGACATCTTGGAAAAGTTCAGGTTGGAACAAAAGAGTATGCAGGCTTTGATGAAGATTTTGCAACAGTGAATCCATATCTTGGTTCAGATGGTGTCAATCCGTTTATCGATATCTGCAAAAAAGAGAAAAAAGGTCTGTTTATTTTAGTTAAGACTTCCAATCCGTCCAGTGGAGAATTTCAGGACCAGTTAATTAACGGAAGACCATTATATGAATTAGTCGGAGAGAAAGTTGCTCAGTGGGGCGCTGACTGCATGGGCGATGAATACAGTTATATCGGGGCAGTTGTCGGTGCAACTTATCCGGAAATGGGAAAAGTGCTTCGTAAAATTATGCCAAAATCTTATATTTTAGTACCGGGTTACGGTGCACAGGGTGGAAAAGGAAAAGACCTGGTTCATTTCTTTAATGAAGACGGACTTGGTGCAGTGGTAAACTCTTCCCGCGGAATTATTGCAGCTTATAAACAGGAACAGTATGCAGAGTTTGGAGAGGCAAATTTTGCAGATGCATCCAGAAAAGCCGTAGAAACTATGGTGGCAGATATTGATGGCGCATTAACAGCATTAAAATAAGGGGAGAAAATCATGGCAAAGTTAAAGATGAAAAGTACTGTAATCGAGCAGAAGATGATTGCAGATGGAATCTGCAGTATGTGGCTTGATGCAAAAGAAGTTGCAGTACAGGCAAAACCGGGGCAGTTTATCTCTGTCTATAGTAATGATAAGAGCCGTGTGCTTCCAAGACCAATCAGTATCTGTGAAATTGACCGCGAAAAGGGCACACTCCGTATTGTATATCGTGTAGTGGGAAAAGGAACAGAAGAATTTTCCAAAGCAGAAGCAGGAGATTCTTTTGAAATCTTAGGTCCGCTTGGAAACGGATTTCCGATTGAAGAAGCAAAAGGTAAAAAAGTGCTGATGATTGGAGGAGGAATTGGCGTTCCTCCAATGCTTCAGACTGCAAAAGAAATCGAGGGAGAAGCGATTATTGTATCCGGATACCGCAATCAGGATTTATTCTTAAAAGAAGAACTTGAATCAGCAGGAACACTTTTTATTGCAACGGAAGACGGCAGTGTTGGAACAAAAGGAAATGTAGTAGACGCAATTCGTGAAAATCAAATCGAAGCAGATATGATGTTTGCCTGTGGACCAAAACCGATGCTTCGTGCATTAAAAAATTATGCACTGGAAAAAGGAATCCCTTGCTGGATTTCCATGGAAGAGAAGATGGCATGTGGAGTTGGAGCCTGTCTTGCCTGTGTATGTCAGTCTAAAGACGTGGATTCTCATTCTCATGTACACAACAAACGAATTTGTAAAGATGGACCGGTGTTCTTAAGTACGGAGGTAGAATTATAATGAATACAAAAGTAAATCTTGCCGGTGTAGAACTCAAAAATCCGGTTATGACCGCTTCCGGAACATTTGGTTCTGGCGCAGAATACAGTGAATTTGTAGATTTAAACGAGTTAGGTGCAGTTGTAACAAAAGGTGTGGCGAATGTACCGTGGCCGGGAAACCCAACCCCACGTATTGCAGAAACTTACGGCGGCATGCTCAATGCAATTGGACTCCAAAATCCGGGAATTGATGTATTTTGCAAAAGAGATATTCCGTTCTTAAAACAGTTTGATACGAAAATTATTGTAAATGTATGTGGAAAAAGTACAGAAGATTATTGTGAAGTAGTAGAACGTCTGGCAGATGAACCGGTTGATTTATTAGAAATCAATATTTCCTGCCCAAATGTAAAAGAAGGCGGAATTGCCTTTGGACAGAATCCAAAAGCAGTAGAGGCAATCACAAAAGAAGTGAAAAAATATGCAAAACAGCCGGTTATCATGAAGTTAAGTCCGAATGTAACCGATATTACAGAGATGGCAAGAGCAGCAGAAGCAGGCGGTGCAGATATTCTTTCTTTAATTAACACCTTAACAGGAATGAAGATTGATATTAACCGTCGTACCTTTGCGCTGGCAAATAAAACCGGCGGAATGTCCGGTCCATGTGTCAAACCTGTGGCTGTGCGTATGGTTTATCAGGTGGCTCAGACAGTCAATGTTCCGATTATCGGAATGGGTGGAATCTCAAATGCAGAAGACGCTCTGGAATTTATCTTAGCCGGTGCAACAGCAGTTTCCATTGGAACAGCAAATTTTGCAAACCCTTATGCAACAGTTGAGACGGTTAAAGGAATCGAAGAGTATTTAAAGAAAAACCAGATTGATGATATTAATACATTAATTGGTGCGGTAAAATAAAAAAATAAGAAATAAAAGAGACGGTATGTGAGTCGAGAGAGGACAGCATACCGTTTTTCTTTTCAATATATGAAACAGTGGCTATATGATAAAATGAGAAAAATTCTCAATAAGCATAGAGCATAATTGACAAACAATAAAAGTGATGATAAGCTATCCAAAGTTAGAAAGCTCTAACATCAGTAAGGAGAAAAAACGTGAAAAAAAAGATACTTGTATTATTTTTATTAAGCACAATGATTTTAGGAGGGTGTAGTACACAAAAAATCACCGATAGCAGCAGTCAAAAAGAAGAGGCACAAGAGGCGAAAAATCAGGACATCAGTGAGGAAAGTACCGATGGTGAAGCAGATGAAAGCCAGGAGGCAAGTAAGGATGTTTTTGCCATGGAGAGGAAGCGGTGGAAAAGGCAGTTACGGAAATTGAGCGTCTGGATGGACTGCTTTCCACAGGAGAAGAGTCAAGTGAAATTGCGCAGGTCAATGCCAATGGCGGTGGAACCCTGGGAAAAGATGCCTCTTATCTGGTGGAACGTGCATTGGAGTTTGGGAAATCCACAGGTGGAGCATTTGACATTGCCATCTATCCGATTATGAAAGAATGGGGATTTACCACAGGAGATTTCAAAGTTCCTTCTAAAGAAACATTGGATGGTCTTTTGGAAAAAACGAAATTATCGGATGTTGTGTTTGATAAAGAGACAAGTACCATATCTTTTAAAACCGATGGAATGGCGATCGATTTAGGCGGAATTGCAAAAGGATATACTTCTACCAGAATTATGGATATCTATCGGGAATGTGGAGTAAAAAGCGGTCTGGTGAATCTGGGCGGAAATGTACAGGCACTTGGCACAAAAACAGATGGAAGTAAATGGAGAGTTGCCATTCAGGGTGTAGAGGATGATGACAGCTATCTTGGTGTGCTTTCGATTTCAGACAAAGCAGTCATTACTTCTGGCGGTTATGAGCGCTATTTTGAGCAGGACGGGGTTACTTATCATCACATTATTGACCCGACTACCGGATATCCGGCAGACAGCGGATTATTATCGGTGTCAATTGTGAGTGCAGATGGTACGATGTGTGATGCGTTGTCCACTTCTCTGTTTATTATGGGAAAAGATAAGGCAATTGAGTATTGGAGAGCACACAGTGATGAATTTGATATGATTTTATATGATAAAGAAAATAAAGTTTATGTATCAGAGGGTATTGCAGAAGATTTTACTTCTGACTTTGATACAGAGGTAGTAAAGAAGGAGTAACAAAAGTTTATGAGCATACTGAAGAAACTAAAAAGTCTGGCACCGGCATTATCAGCAGTTGTTGTAGCTGCCTGTATCGGCGTTTCTCTTCACGGATATTCCACACCGGTTTATGCGGTTGATATTCCGGAAACAACGAAAAATCAGACAGATGAAGATGCATCTGAACAGGAGAATGCAGATACAGCTGAAAAAGAGAAAAAAGAGGATAAGAAAAAAGACGAGGACAAAAAAGAAGAACAGAAAAGTACAGCAAAGGGTTCTTTTGATGTATCAGATGGGACGTATTACGGAACAGGAACCGGATTTGCGGGAAAAATCAAGGTTGCGGTTACCGTAAAAGATAAGCAGATTACAGCAATTGAGATCGTTGAAAATGAAGCCGATGATGATACGTTCTTCAGTCGTGCAAAAGGAGTCATTGATAAGATTATCTCCGGACAGACGTTAGAGGTAGATGTCGTATCCGGTGCAACTTACAGTTCAAATGGAATTATCAGTGCAGTAAAAAATGCCCTGACGGGGGCAGCAGACAGCGGAACACCGGCATCAACATCAGCAGGTGCTTCAGGTGGAAGTTCTTCACCGGCAGGGGGGTCTTCTTCTATCTCAACGGTACAGGATGCATCTGCCTACGCAGATGGAACATATTATGGAACAGGAACCGGATTTTCCGGAGCACTTACAGTAGAAGTAGTGATAAGCGGAGGAAAGATTTCTTCCATACAGATTATGGATACTTCCGATGGAGATAGTTATATTCAGAGCGCTTCGGGATTGATTTCCAATATTATTGCAACTCAAAGTACAAATGTAGATACCGTATCAGGAGCAACCTACAGTTCGGTGGGAATCATTGAAGCGGTCAGAAATGCGTTAAGTCAGGCAGCAATTTCTTCTGATGGAAATTCTAATTCACAGAATACCAATTCCTCTTCAAACGGAAATGGACAGAACAGTAATAATAACAGCAGTGATAATACGACAGCAGTAACCGGAAAATTTCCATATAAAGAGGGCGTTTATTATGGAACAGCGGAAGGGTATCTCGATGATATTAAGGTAGCAATTGTCATTCAGGATAAGACCTTAAAAGCAGTTGTGATTGTAGAAGAAAATGACGATGAGACCTTCTTTAAGCGTGCAAGAACAGTTGCAGAAAATATGGTGAAAAAACAGACGGTAGATGTGGATGTTGTATCAGGAGCAACTTATAGTTCAAAAGGAATTATTGGTGCGGTAAAAGAAGCATTAAAAGAAGCCGAAAAAGCAACAAAAGGCGAGAATGATAACAGCAATAACAATAATAATAATAATAACAACAGCAATAATAATAACGGAAACAACAGTAACAATAACGGTAATAACAACAATAACGGAAACGATAATAACGGCAATGATAACAATGGCGGAAATAATGGAGATAATGAAAATCCAGATGAAACGAAATATATTTATGCCGATGGAGAGTACACCGTAATTGTACCGTGCCTTCCAAATGAAGATGGAGATTTTGAAGCATATAGTCTTACAATGAAAGTTACGATTTCAAAAGATAAGATTACAGATATTTCCGAAATTAAAGGCGATGGAAGTTCAGACAATGACGCTTACATAAAACGGGCAGTACAGGGAACTTCCAAACTTCCTGGTGTGGTAACACAGATTCTTGAAAAAGGAACACTGGAAGAGATTGATACAGTTTCAAGAGCAACCTGTTCTTCTAACTCCATTTTAGAAGGCTGTAACCTTGCATTAGAGACAGCAAAAAAAGTACAGTCCGGCGAAGATACTGGAGAGGATTCGGGTCAGGATGATTCTAATCAGAATACAGAAGAAAATGCAGGAGACGAAACACCATGAAATCACTTTTAGTCAGATTTATCAATGTGGCAGTAATTGCCATAGCAATTGTCGGTTATAACGGGATTTTAACGAACAGAGAGAAAACCGATGAAATTGCAAAATTAGATGCACAGTTAGAAAGTGAGAAACTTGCAAGAAAAAATGCGGAAGAGCAGGCTGTGCAGGGAAAAACAGAAGATACACAGACGGCTGCAGATGCTTCAGAGGAAAGCGAAGGTGCTTACAAAGACGGTACTTATGAAGGAGAAGCTGATGGATTTGGCGGACCGATTCAAGTAAAAGTAACTGTGGAAAATGGTGAAATTACGGATATTGAAGTGGTATCTGCGGAAAAAGAAGATGGAGCTTATCTGACAATGGCAATGGATGTGATTCCAAATTTAATCGAGGCTCAGTCAGCCGATGTCGATACGATAAGCGGAGCAACATTTAGTTCTACCGGAATCATCAATGCGGTGGAAGCAGCATTAGAAGAGGCGGTGTAGGTAGAATGAAAAAGATAGATGTAAAAAACCTTTCAAAAAAACAAAAAAAACAATTAAATACCTGGCTTCGGGCAGTGATTCAGTTGTTATATTTCCTGTTTTTACCATCAGCCTTTACTGCAGCGTTTGGTGGCGTAAAATATATGTTTACGCAGATTGGAGTGGAAGCAAAGATTGAGCTGACTTCCTTTGTGGCAGTTTTACTTGTCTTATGTGCGTATACAATTGTATTTGGGCGTTTCTTTTGTGGATTTGCCTGTGCATTTGGAAGTTTGGGAGACGCACTGCATGCGATATATTTAAAAATCTGCAAAAAACTTAAGAAAAAACCGGTTTCCCTAAAAAAAGAATGGGAGCAATGGCTGATTTTACTAAAATATGTATTACTTGCAGGGATTGTGCTTGCGTGCTTCTTTGGCGTCTATGGAAATGCAAGAGGAACAAGTCCATGGGATGTATTTTCCATGATTCATGCAGGAAACTTCCGGCTTTCGGCTTATAAAATCGGAATTGCGGTACTGATTCTTCTTATGATTGGAATGGCATTCATAGAACGCTTCTTCTGTCGTTTCTTTTGTCCGATGGGAGCAATTTTTTCTTTGCTTCCGATTTTACCGTTCTTTTCTCTTGAGAGAAAAAGAGAAAGTTGTATAAAAGGATGCAGTAAATGTACAAGAAGCTGTCCTGCAAAGATTGAGTTAAGAGAAGCAAAAACAAGTATCGTACAGGGTGAATGTTTCCAGTGCCAGAAATGTATTGATGGCTGTCCGAAAGGAAATGTAACCTGTGGTGTTGGCATATTAAAAGGAAATGAAATTGGATTTACTGTATTTAAGGCAGTTCTTTTACTTTGCCTTTTCATGTGGCTTGGAATTTAACCGATAGATGTCAGGAGAAAATTTGTGAGTAAAAAAATTTCACTTTGCGCCATGTTAATTGCACTGGCTATGATTTTTAGTTATGTGGAAGTATTAATTCCATTTAATTTTGGAATTCCCGGAATCAAACTTGGAATTGCGAATTTGGTAATTGTAGTCGGTTTATGTTTTTTGAAACCACACGAAGTATTCTTAGTTTCTGTTTTAAGAATCCTTCTTGTGGGAATCTTATTTGGAAATGGAATGTCTTTGATTTACAGTATTGCCGGAGGAATGTTTAGTCTGGCAGTCATGCTGATTTTGAAAAAATCCGGTGGATTTTCCATTTTAGGAATTAGTGTTGCAGGAGGTGTGGCTCACAATATTGCACAGCTTACAGCGGCAATGCTTGTAGTGAGCAACGTTCATTTGATTTATTATTTACCGGCACTATTAATTGGCGGGGCTGTTACCGGCACTTTAATTGGAATTACGGCAGCAAAAATCTGGGAGTGCTTGAAAATAGCAGGAAAAACAGCTCCCATCAATCATTAATTTTTTTTGATTAAAAGTTAGAAAATGCTAACTTTTGATAGATGCTATAACATTAAAAGGAGGAACCTATGAGCAAAAAGAATGAATTTCAGACAAAAGCACTGGCAGCTGTGATGACGGCATCTATGGTAACAGGAATGGCACCGGCATCTGTTTATGCAGCAAGTGGAGAACAGGTGGCAAAGGATGGTACTTATACCAAGACAGAACACGTAAAAGACGGGGAAGGAGATGGATGGACAGAGTATGACGTTCAGGTGAGTCTCACAGTAGAGAACGGAAAATTTAAAGATATTACTGTAACTCCGTCAGAATCTTACAATGATGAAAGTAAAACTTACTTAAACTGGGCAGTAGATGCGAATACACCGAAACGTGTAGGAATCCGTACCAAACTATTGAATCAGAGTGCAACAGAAAGCACTATTAACAGCTGGGACACTGTATCGGGAGCGACATATACTTCAAAGGCAATCAAAGAAGCGGCACTTGCAGCAATTAAGAGTGCACCGGCAGCGGATGCGGAAGTAAAGATTGATACAACAGCGCTGGAAAGTGCAATTGCAAAAGCAGAGGCATTACAAAAAGACAGTTATACAGAGGCTTCCTGGAATGCAATGCAGGAGAAATTAACAGCAGCAAAAGATGCACTGACAAAGAAGGAATCTCAGGATGCAGTGACAAAAGCAGCAAGTGAATTAGAGACAGCAATTTCAGGATTGGAAGCAGCACCGGTTACTCCAACAGAAAAAGTAGAATATGTTTTAATGAACATTCCGTATGCTGATTTCTATGCATCCGAATTAAATAACAGTGTAGCAGTTGACTCCGTTTCTTCCGCAACCTTAAACAAGACAAGAACAAGCAGTCTGGTAGGCGGTTCTTATCATGTAAGCCAGGGCGGAGAAGATATTACAGGTATTGTATTCCCAGTTAAAGTTCCGGAAGGAATGGATTTATCTAAATTTAAACAGGTAACAGATTCTGATTCTGTAACCATTTCCGTAACAAACCGTGGACAGACAAAAGAAACAACTTATACAGGAAAAGATGCCTTATTTGAAAATGCAAGCTATTCTTATTATGTACTTTCCGAAGCACCATCTTACTACAAAGAAGCAACAGTAGATGCAAGCGGAAATGTAAGCTTTGGAAAAGTACAGGGCACCGTAAATAAAGTAAGTGGTGTAACAGGAAAATTTAAGACAACAAGCAAATATGGGGATTATCAGCTGAATTTAGATGGAATTACATTTGATACCGATGAAATCAGTGCCGTTGTATTTAGTACAAAAGAAGGTCATGACTATGGTATGCGCCATCTGGAAAATGTATGGAGAGGAAACGAAATTGCATGGTGCACCGGATTTACTACAAGTGTACATGGCTGCCCGACCTCGTCTGAACACTATGCACAGATGATGGGAGAAACCATCGATAAAGTAACTTATTATACCACAAATGGTATCTATGAAATGGATTTAGATGACATTTATGTTCCGGTAAAAACATCTGCAACCTTATCTGTAGATAATGCTTTTGTAAAGAGTGGAGAAACAAAAGTTAACTTTGAAAATCTGCCATCTGATTATGATGCAGAATACAGTGTAGAAGGACTGGATGCCAAAGTTGAAAATGGAGTGCTGAAATTTAACAATGCAACAAAAGGAAAATATACCTTAGTTGTAAAAGATAAAAAAGGTAAATATGCAGATATGAGTGCGGACTTTATGCTTCAGACCGAAGACATGCCTGCAGCTTATGATGCAGAAAAGGCAGCACTTGTAACAGCAGAAGGATTTAAAGCAGAAGACTTACAGGAATATGTAAAGAGTATTACAAGTGTATCTGTAAATGGAACGAGTTATACAGCAAGCGGACGTGGTGCAACTGTTATTATAAATGAAGATGGAAGCATTAAGACAGATGCTGCACCATTTGCAAACGGCGCAGGAGACTATCAGATTGCAGTCAGTGCAACCGGATATAAAGATCTGGAATTCACTTATACAGTAGCAGCTTCTAAAAAGGAATACAAATATGTCTACGCAGGATTAAGCTGGGCAGAATACTGGGCATCTGAAGGAGTCTACCTTGCAGAAGGAAGTAACCTTGCTTCTTCATCTGATGTAGCAGACAAAAAAGGTGAATTAGATAAAGGTGCATTTGATACCGTATCAAGAGCAACCACAAATCATGGTTTACATAGAGGAAGTTATCAGTGCACAGCCGTTATCTATGATACAGACGGAAAAGAATATCCGGTATCTTACTGGAATAGTTCTTCCGAGGCAGTTTTAACGGATGGAAGTGTGATTACATTCAACAAAGGAACCATCACCTATAATGAAAACGGTACAGAAAAGACTGCAACCATGAAAGACTATGAAGTCAAAGGAATCAAGTATGTACCGGTAAAAGTGAAGACAGCAGACTACGATGAATTTTGCAAAAAGTATCAGGTCGTAGAAAATGCCGGAACATTAGCAGGTGGTTTTACTGAAAAGAATTTGCAGGCTTATACAGAAACAGCAGAAGTAACAGAAAAAACAAACGGTTTAAAAGAAGCAACTAAGAATGAAGACGGAAGCTTCAGCTTTGGAGCAAGAGCAACCGGAAGTGACTCCGGATTAAAAGGCAATGCTCTGAAAGTAGCAGAAGGAATTGAACCGGAAGTAAAAGCAGCAAATGGCTCTTATGGTGAATTCTTGAGAGTAGACTTAAATGGAAACTATGGCGGACTGGGAGCCGGAATGTATGCAACCCGCTGGACCTACTATGGAAACGACAGTACTTATACAACCGCTCTTGCAAGCTATGGAACCAAATTTGCAGCAGATAACTGGATGCATAAATCAATGGGAATCCAGCTTGGTTTAACAGATTCCTTACGTTGTCAGTTACCGGCAGGAACAGACGGAACCGGATACTGGGAGTTAACCGTATATTCAATGGGATATGAAGATTATACTTATAAATTCCAGGCGACGGAAGAAAATATCGTAAAACCGGAAACAGGCGAAATCTCAACAACGGAATTAGAGGCAGCAATCGCAAAGGCAGAAGCATTAAACGAAAGTGATTATACAAGTGAATCCTGGGCATCCATGCAGACAGAATTGCAGGAAGCAAAAGAGGAACTGGCGGCAAAACACAGTCAGGCAACAGTCGATGAGGCAACCAGCCACTTAAATGCAGCAATTGAAGCACTTGTAAAAGCAGAAACACCGGCAGAAGTTAACACAACAGAGCTTGAAAAAGTAATTGCATCTGCAAAAGCATTAAAAGAAGCAGATTACACAAGTGAAACCTGGAGTGCATTAAAAACAGCACTGGAAACAGCAGAAAGTGCACTGGAAAAGAAAGAGTCTCAGGAAGCGGTAGATAATGCAGCAAAAGACTTACAGACAGCGATTGATGGACTGAAAAAAGTAGATAATTCTAATAAAGGTGACGACAACAAAGATAATAACAATAAAAACAATAACAATAAAAACAATAACACCACAAATACCAATACAACCAATAAAGGTACTACAACAGGAACATCTACAACCAATAAAGGCACTACAGGCACAACTGCTACAACAAACAAAGGTACAACAAGTACAAGCACAGGAACAACAGGAAATAAATCCACCGGAACAACCTCTACAAGCAGCAATGCAAAGACAGGTGACCCGACAAGTATCTGGGGATGGATTAGTCTTGCAGTGACTTCTATGGGAGTTGGCGGATTTTCCTGGAAAGCGAGAAAAAAATCAAGAAAGGATGAAGAAGAAAAGTAAAAAAGAACACGGTTAAAAATACAAGGTTGTTCTACTCCAAATAAAATAACCTCTGGAAATGAAAAGCCGGATGTTTTCTCAAATAAGAGAATTCATCCGGCTTTGCTTTTTAGAGAAAATCTTTCACAGGCTGAAGACTTCGCTCTAAGATTCCATTAATATAAGCAATACAAGTTCCATAATTGGTAATTGGAATTTTGGCATCTTCGGCACATTTTAAGCGGTATTTCATTTCCCGTTCATTTAACATGCATCCTCCACAGTGAACAATCATTTTATAGGAAGATAAATCCAGAGGAAATTCAGTTCCGCTGGTAAATTTAAATTCGATTTCTTTTTTCGTATAATTGCGAATCCAGTTCGGAAGTTTTACTGTTCCGATATCATCGCACTGGCGGTGATGGGTACAGCCTTCTGAGATCAAAATGCGGTCTCCATCCTTTAAAGAATCCAGAGCAGAAGCTCCATCAACTAAAGTCTTTAAATTTCCCTTATAGCGCGCAAATAAAATAGAAAACGAGGTCAGTAAAATATCATCCGGTGTAACTGCAGATACTTTTTTAAAGACCTGACTGTCTGTAATCACCATTTTAGGCTTCTTTCCAAGTGAGTTTAATGTCTCTGCCAGCTCGGTTTCCTGTACAACGATTGCACTTGCCTTTGCTTCTAAGATATCACGAATGGTCTGCTGCTGAGGAAGAATCAGCCGCCCTTTTGGTGCGGCAGAATCAATCGGAACAACAAGTACAACAAAATCCAGAGGGTTTAATAAGTCTGCGACGATAGATTTTTGAATGGTATCTTGTGATGCTTGTTGTGCAAGCAGTTCTTTTAATTCATGAATGTGCTCCCCGGTTTTGGAACTGACTAAAATGGCAGAATCTGAATCTGGAAGCGGTAAATCTTCTAAGTTACAGTTTGGACAGATATCGGATTTATTTACTACAATCACGCAAGGAATTTCTTTTTCATGGATTCTTTTTAAAATCTCAGAATCTTCTTTTGTGACACCTGAGGAGGCATCAATTACAAGTACGGCAATATCCGTTTTGTTTAAAATCTGATATGCCTTTTGAATACGCAGTGCCCCGAGTGTTCCTTCATCGTCAAGTCCCGGAGTATCAATGATAACGACCGGACCTAAAGGAAGCAGCTCCATTGATTTTAAAACAGGGTCGGTAGTTGTGCCAAGTACATCGGATACAATCGCATAATTTTGTCCGGTAATGGCATTGATCAGGCTTGATTTTCCTGCATTTCGTTTCCCGAAAATGCCGATATGAGTACGATTTGCCGAAGGGGTTTGATTTAAATTAGTTGTCATAAAATCTCCTTTGTAGACGTGTCTGATTCTCCATCTACTACGTTAGAATCGGAAATCATTTCCTGTTCCATTTTCAATATCCTTTAAGTGTTCCACTACGAGATTGCGGATTTTTTCTTTTGGAATATTGACCAGTTCTTTTTCAATTAAGGCATCACCAACTGCTTTGGTTTCTGGAGAAGCGTAGTCTACCAGATATTCTTTTAAGGTCATTAAAGCATTTGGATGACAGCAGTTTTGAATCTGCTGATTCTTACAAAGCGACATAAAACGGTCTCCGGTACGGCCTTCTCTATAACAGGCAGTACAGAAACTTGGAATATATTCCATATCCATCAGCCATTTGACAACTTCATCAAGACTTCTGGTATCGCTGACATCAAACTGTGCGGAACTTTCGTCCTCCGGTTCTTCTTCCGCGTAACCGCCGACACTGGTACGGGAACCGCCACTGATCTGAGAGATACCAAGGTGAAGCACACGTTCTCTGCATTTCTGGCTTTCTCTTGTGGAGACAATCATTCCGGTATAAGGGACTGCGATACGGATACAGGCTACAATTTTTGCGAAAGTATCATCACTGATTCCATTTGTAAAAGAAGAAGCGTCGATATCATCCGCATTACGCAGACGAGGCACACTGATGGTATGAGGACCGACACCGAATCTTGCTTCAAGATGTTCAGCATGCATTAACAGTCCGGCAAATTCATAACGGTATTTATCAAGACCGAATAAGACACCAAGACCGACATCGTTAATTCCACCTTCCATTGCACGATCCATCGCTTCAGTATGATAGTTGTAGTCATGTTTTGGTCCGGTTGGATGAAGTTCCAGATAACTTTCTTTGTGGTAGGTTTCCTGGAATAAAATATAAGTTCCGATACCGGCTTCTTTTAATTTACGATAATTTTCTACGGTTGTAGCGGCAATGTTGACATTGACACGGCGGATGGCCCCGTTTTTATGCTTGATGCTGTAAATGGTTTTGATACATTCCAGAATATATTCAATCGGGTTATTTTTTGGGTCTTCACCGGCTTCAAGGGCAAGACGTTTGTGACCTAAATCCTGTAAAGCGATAACTTCTTTTCGGATTTCATCCTGAGTCAGTTTCTTTCTCGGAATATGTTTATTCTTTGCATGATAAGGACAGTAAGTACATCCATTGATACAATAGTTGGAAAGATAAAGCGGAGCAAACATAACAATACGGTTTCCATAGAAGTCTTTTTTGATTTGCTCTGCCAGGTGATAGATTTCCTGGTTTTTTTCCTCAGATTGACAGGCAAGTAAAACAGAAGCTTCACGGTGAGTCAGACCTTTTCTTAGTTTCGCTTTTTCAAGAATCGAGTCGATTAATGCTTCATTATTTTTATTCTCGTCTGCATAAGCAAGAGTTTCTAAAATTTCCTCATGGTTAATAAATTCATCCGCAATTGTGGATGCCGGATTGTAAGTATACATTTTTAATTCCTCCATATAAAATGATAGTGATTAACTTTTGGTGTAGATTGTTTTACTACTGACGCCGGGCAACATTCCGATTTTTCCGGAAAGAGAACTAATGATATCATTTGGAGCATCAAGGGCGACACTGATAATGGAAATATTTTTTTCCCGGTAAGGGACTCCCATTCGTCCAATGATATAAGAACTATACTGGCTGAGCAGATGATTGAGTTTTTCAACAGAATCATGAGAAGTAAGAATAATTCCAAGTAAAGCAATTCTGGTGTCCTGCATGTTAAAAAATCCTCCTTTCTTTGACAATAAAAGAACAAAAAAAAATCTGCGCAAAAGCGCAGACAGACGAGTCAATGATACAGAATTATACACATTGATGCCTTCTTGCGCAGGAAAAACCTTAACAATCAGTAATAATGTCAGAAGTAGTATAACACAAAACTGGTGAAAAAGTAAATGATATTGTGAAAATAAATACAAATTGATAAATTTTAAGAAAATAATTGTGCAAAATGTGAAAATGGTGTATAATATAATCATTGTAACACAGAAGAGGTGGAAAAAGTAATTTAAAATATAAAAAACAAGGAGGTATTGTATGTTAGACCAGTCATACTACGAAGTGGCGGACAGAATCATTGAAAAATATGGTAAAAAACCGTCATCACTCATTCCTGTTATGCAGGACATTCAGGCAGAGTACCGCTATCTGCCGGGAGAACTTCTTACTTATACCGCAAAACAGATTGGAGTAACCGAAGCAAAAGCTTACAGTGTTGCAACTTTCTATGAGAACTTCTCTTTTGAACCAAAAGGAAAATATGTGATTAAAGTCTGTGACGGAACCGCCTGTCATGTGCGTAAATCCATGCCAATTCTGGAAGAACTGTATAAGCAGTTAGGATTAGGCAAAAAGAAACACACCACCGAAGATATGATGTTTACAGTTGAAACCGTTTCCTGTCTCGGAGCTTGTGGACTTGCTCCTACTTTGATGGTAAACGAAGATGTTCATCCAAAAATGTCACCTGAAAAAGTGATTGAGCTGTTGGAAGAATTGAGAGGTGAAGGCGCATGACAATTACGAATAGAGCGGAACTTGATAAATGCAGAGAATCAGCAGAAAAGCAGTTAAATGCTTATGACTGCCGTATTTTAGTCTGTTCAGGCACCGGCTGTATTGCAACCGGTTCCGAAAAAATTTATAAAAAAATGCTGGGAATCGCAGAAGGCGCACCGGGTGTTACCATTGAATTCGGACCACATGATGAGAAAGAACATGTGGGTGTAAAAAGAACCGGATGTCAGGGCTTCTGTGAATTTGGTCCGCTGGTAAGAATCCAGAAAGGTGACCATGTCATTCAGTACATAAAAGTAAAAGAAGACGACTGTGAAGAAATCTTTGAAAAATCCGTTGTTGGAGATGAAGTGATTGAACGTCTGCTTTATGCAAAAGAAGGTCAGTCTTATGTGCAGCCGGATGAAATTCCGTTTATTGCAAAACAGACCAGAATCGTCTTGGAAAACTGTGGAAAATTTGATGCAGAATCTTTAGATGAATATATGGCAGCCGGCGGTTTCAGTGCTCTCGAAAAAGCGTTATTTGAAATGACACCGGAACAGGTCGTGGAAGAAGTCGATTTATCCGGTCTTAGAGGTCGTGGCGAGGGTGACCCTGGAGCATTTATGGATGGTTCCGTAATGGAAGGTGACCCGTTTAAGTTAATCGAAGGTATGATGATTGCGGCTTACGCAGTTGGTTCAAGCGATGGATATATTTATGTACGTGCAGAATATCCGAACTCTGTAGCAAGACTGCATCATGCAATCGATGTTATGGAAGAGAAAAATCTTCTGGGCGAACATATTTTAGGAACCGATTTCTGCTTCCATATGCACATCAATCGTGGAGCCGGAGCATTCGTGTGTGGTGAAGGTAGTGCCTTGACCGCTTCCATCGAAGGAAATCGTGGTATGCCAAGAACGAAACCACCAAGAACCGTAGATAAAGGTTTGTGGGCAAAACCAACCGTATTAAATAATGTAGAAACTTATGCCAACGTACCGAAGATTATATTAGAGGGACATGAATGGTTCCGCACGATCGGTACAGAGGGAAGTCCTGGAACAAAGACCTTCTCACTGACAGGTTCTATTGAGAATACAGGTCTGATCGAGGTCCCGATGGGAACAACCTTAAGAGAAATCATTTTTGATATCGGCGGAGGACTGAAATCCGGTGCTGCGTTTAAGGCTGTTCAGATCGGTGGACCATCCGGTGGATGTCTGACAGAAGAACATTTGGATGTACCTCTTGATTTCGACTCTGTTAAGAAATACGGTGCGATCGTTGGTTCCGGTGGTCTGGTAGTTATGGATGAACATACCTGTATGGTAGAGGTTGCACGTTTCTTTATGGGCTTCACCCAGAGAGAATCCTGCGGTAAATGTGGTCCCTGCCGTATTGGCACTAAGCGTATGCTTGAAATCCTTGAGAGGATCGTAGACGGAAAGGGTGAAGTAGAGGATCTGGATAAACTGGAGCATCTTGGAAACTTCATCAAGGACCGTTCACTCTGCGGACTTGGAAAGAGTGCACCGCTTCCTGTACTTTCCACATTAAGAAACTTCAGAGATGAATATGTAGAGCATATTGTTGATAAAAAGTGCGCGGCTCATGTATGTAAGGCAATGCGTTCTTATGTGATCGATCCTGAGAAATGTAAAGGATGTACCAAGTGTGCGAGAAACTGTCCGGTTGGTGCGATCACAGGCAATAAGAAAGAGCCTCACAGCATTGATACCTCCAAGTGTATTAAGTGCGGAACATGTCTGGAAAATTGTGTATTCGGCGCAATTTCTGTGAATTAAGGAGGGTGAAAAGATGATTCATTTGACAATAGATGGAATTCCTGTAGAAGTGGAAAAAGGTACGACCATTCTGCAGGCTGCCAGACAGATCGGAGTGGAGATTCCTACACTCTGCTATCTGGAAGATGTATTGCCGGATGGTTCCTGTCGTTTGTGCGTGGTAGAAGTAACAAACAATGGAAGAACCAAATTTGATACGGCATGTACACTTCGCTGCTCAGAGGGGGATGAAGTACAGACAATGTCAGAGAAGGTAGTTGCATATCGTAAAGATACCCTTGACCTCCTTCTTTCCGATCATCGTGTACACTGCTTCTCCTGTGAGGCAAACGGTGACTGTAAATTACAGGACTACTGTTTTGAATATGGTGTGACTGAGACAAGCTATCCCGGTGAAATGAAGGATATGCCGATAGATGATACCAATAAATTCTTTACCTATGATCCAAGCCTGTGTATTCTCTGCCATCGCTGCGTGAATACATGTAAGGAGATTGTGGGAAGAGGTGCCATCGACACTATGGATCGTGGTTTCCAGTCAGTGATCGGTGCACATTACAAACATAAATGGAACGAAGGTATCTGTGAATCCTGCGGTAACTGTGTACAGGCCTGTCCGACAGGTGCACTGACCATGAAGCGCAGAAAGAAATACCGGCCGTACCAGATTGACAAGAAGGTTCTGACTACCTGTCCTCACTGTGCAACAGGCTGCCAGTATTATCTCCTTGTAAAAGACGGAAAGATCGTAGATACAGAAGCTGTAAACGGACCGTCCAACAAAGGGCTGCTCTGTGTTAAGGGACGCAGCGGATGTTTCGATTTCGTACAGTCACCGGAGCGTATTAAATATCCGCTGATCAAGAATAAAGAGACAGGTGAATTCGAACGTGCAACATGGGATGAGGCGCTGGATCTTGTTGCTTCCAAATTTATGGAGATCAGGAAACAGTACGGCTCTGATTCTCTTGCAGGCTTTGCATGTTCCAGATCACCCAATGAAGATATTTACATGGTACAGAAGATGGTTCGCTGCTGCTTCGGCACCAACAATACAGACAACTGTGCACGTGTATGTCATTCTGCATCTGTATCAGGTCTTGCGATGACTCTTGGCTCAGGTGCCATGACAAACCCAATTGAGGATATCACAAAGAATGCAGATCTGATCATGCTGGTTGGTTCCAACCCTGAGGAAGCACATCCTGTAGTCGGCATGCAGATCCGTCAGGCCATCAAGAGAGGCTGCAAGCTGATCGTAGTTGATCCTCGTGATATCGGTCTGGCTAAGAAAGCAGATATCCATCTGAAACTGAAACCTGGTACAAATGTTGCTTTTGCAAACGGCATCATGAATGTGATCCTTTCTGAAGGTCTTCAGGATGACAAGTTCATTGCAGAGCGTACCGAAGGTTTTGAAGAATTAAAGGAAATCGTAAAAGATTACACACCTGAGAAGGTAGCTGAAATCTGCCACATTGACGCAGACGATCTGAGAAAAGCAGCGATCATGTATGCAAAAGCTGACCGCGCTCCAATCATCTACTGTCTTGGTGTAACCGAACATTCCACAGGTACAGAGGGCGTTATGTCCATGTCCAATATGGCAATGATGGTTGGTAAGCTTGGACGTGAAGGCTGTGGTGTTAACCCGCTTCGTGGACAGAATAACGTACAGGGTGCCTGCGATATGGGCGCTCAGCCGAATGTATATCCAGGATATCAGAAGGTTACTGATCCTGCAGTTCGTGAGAAATTCGAGAAAGCATGGGGTGTAAAACTTGATCCGAATATCGGAACTCATGCAACTGATGTATTCCCGAAAGCAATCACAGGCGAGATCAAAGGTCTGTATATCTATGGTGAGGACCCGGTAGTTACTGATCCGGATACCACACACATTATCAAAGCATTAAAGAGTCTTGATTTCTTTGTA
>OHNF01000656.1_pt1 | contig 19722 bp, 18 predicted proteins | sample 1569491 | NCBI WGS metagenome assembly OHNF01 (sample SAMEA3879557, study PRJEB24766) | human gut metagenome | biome: human-associated habitat; feature: feces | place: USA | collected 1985/1987 | reverse complement strand
CCGGGGCGACCATCTGGTGGTCATCAACATGCAGCCCACCGGGGCCGATGCCGAAGCCGACCTGTGCATTGCAAAGCCCATTGGTCAGGTGCTGAGCGAGGACGTAACGCTGGATCTGTAAAACAAAAAAGAACGGCCCTGTTTCGCGCCGATTCTCGCCCCCGGTCCGGTATGCTGAGAGCATAACGAAAAGAATGGGGGAAACCAAATGATCCAGGTTTGTGACCCGCCGCGCACGCGGCAGGTAAGGCGGCTTTCAACAGAAGAGTTCTGTCAGCTGGTCAGAGGTGAAGTGAGCTGTGTGTACCGCCCGCGCAGCGAGGTGCTGCGGATGCTGACCGCAGGCGAGGCGTGGGGCACAGCCGGGGCAGCGCTGCTGGTGCTGCCCCTCACCGCCGATACCGCCGCCGCAGCGGCACTGCGCAACTGGCTGGGACGTCGGCAGCTGGAGGGCGGCTGTCTGCTCACCCCGCCGGTAAATACCGGCGAGGAGCTGCCCGCCCGGCTGGTGGAAATTGCCGCAGCCCGGGCAGACCGGCTGCGCCGCAAGGGCACGGCATGGGCGGTGGTAGAGTGCACCGAAACGGCGGCAGCGCTGTTGCCGCTGTATTTTCGGCAGGGCTTCGGGCTGCGGGCGCTGCGCCCGCTGGAAAGCCTTGCGCCCTGCTTTTTGCTGTGCACCGGCTGCGCGCCCGTCCGCACTGCACCGGTGTGGGTGCCGCTGGAGGACAGGGTACAGCTGGCGCTGCTGCTGGCAAAGGGCTATGCCGCGCTGGACAGCCGCCCCTACGGCGGCAGTCTTGCACTGGCGCTCTATCCGCTGAAAGAAACGGAATAACGTAAACCAGAGAGGAAATGGGAAATTATGAAGGCAGTGATTCTGGAAAGCTATGTGATGGAAGAAGGGGACTTGGACTGGTCCGGGGTAAAGGCACTGGTGCCGGACACCACCAGCTATGTGCGCACCGACTACGCCGATATTGCGCCCCGCATCGGGGATGCAGAGCTGGTGCTCATCAACAAGTGCCGCATTGACGAAGCAGTGCTGGCGCAGTGCCCGAACCTCAAGTGGGTGGGTATCATCGCCACCGGTACGGATAATATCGACCTTGAAGCCTGCCGCCGCCATGAGGTGGCAGTGGCCAACGTGCCAGGGTACTCTACTTATAGCGTGGCCCAGATGACTTTTAGCCTGCTGCTGGCCATCTGCCAGTGCGCCCAGCGGTACGACCGGGCAGTAAAGGCCGGATACTGGCAGCTGGGCATCCCGGCAGAGTACGGTCTGCTGCCGCAGGTGGAGCTGCTGGGCAAGACCTTTGGCATCTACGGCTACGGCAGCATCGGCCGCCAGACCGCCCGCATTGCAAGGGCCTTTGGCATGGAGGTTCTGGTGTGCACCCGCACGGTGCGCCCGGAGTACGCCGCCGATGGGGTGGAGTTCGTGGACTTTGACACCCTGCTTGCCCGCAGCGATGTGCTCAGTCTGCACTGCCCGGCCACCCCGGAAACCCGCGGGCTGGTCAGCCGGGAAGCCCTTGCAAAAATGAAGCCCGGTGCCATTCTGCTGAACACTGCCCGGGGCGCACTGGTGGACGAAGAAGCTGTGGCTGATGCGCTGGAAAGCGGCAAGCTTGCCTTTTACGGTGCCGATGCTTTTGCCACCGAGCCGCTGCCGCCCCAAAGCCGGTTGCGCAGTCTGCCGGGCGCGGTGCTCACCCCGCACATTGCATGGACCACCAAGGAAGCATTGCAGCGGCTGATGGATATCACCACCGGCAATCTGCGCAGCTTTCTGACCGGTAGGGGCGAGAATATCGTCAACCCTTGATTTTGGCAGGGCACTGTACTATACTGTTCCATGATTTCAGGCTCTCCCGGCAAAGGAACTGCCGTAAAAATAACGCATGCACAAGAGCATCCGGCAGCTTTGCCGCTGCTCTGAGGGAGGTAAAAATGAGTTACGCCATCGTATTCAGCAGCAAAACCGGCAACACCGCACTGCTGGCACAGACCCTGCGGGAGCAGCTGCCGCAGACAGACTGCTGCTATTTCGGCGCGCCGGACGCTGCCGCGCTGGCAGCAGACACCCTGTATGTGGGTTTCTGGACGGATAAGGGCAAGGCTGACGCCGACACGCTGGATTTCTTGCAGCAGCTGCACGGCAAGCGGGTATTCCTGTTCGGCACCGCAGGCTTTGGCGGCAGTGCGCCCTACTTCGAAAAGATCCTTGCCGCCACCCGGAAGGCGCTGGATGGCAGCAACACTGTCATCGGCAGCTTTATGTGTCAGGGCAAAATGCCGGTGTCCGTCCGGCAGCGGTACGAGGCCATGAAGGCAAAGCCTTTGCACATCCCCAATCTGGATGCCCTGATCGAAAACTTCGATAAGGCGCTCTCCCACCCGGACGCCGCAGACCTCGAGCAGCTGAAACAGGCTGTAAAGTGAGTGAAAAAGAGCGACCGCACATTGTTTTGTGCGGCCGCTCTTTCTGTATAAGCTATATAGGACAAACGCTAGTCAATGGTGGTTTTGGTGCGCCCGATGCCGATGACGGCGGTGGAGATCTTTTTCCAGCTGTCGCAGCCGCACACGCCGTCCACCCGCAGGCTGGTGCGCTTCTGGTAGCCGCGCAGAGCCTGCTCGGTGCGGGCACCAAAAATGCCGTCGATACGGCTGCCGGTCTGGTAGCCAAGGGTGGAAAGCGCATCCTGCAAAATCATGACATAGCAGCCCCGGCTGCCCCGGCGCAGGGTGGGGTAACCGGCGGTGGTGCCGCTGCAGGCCGGGGTGCCGTAGCGGCGGTCAAAGTGCACCCATGTGGGGGTCTGGCTCAGCGGCTCCACATAGCCCCATGCGCCGGAAGTGCGGGCAGCGTTGTAAATGGCGGTGCGCTGGCGCTGGTCAAGGCTTTGCCCCACATCGAACGCTACCCCCGCGTAGTGCTGGCTGCGGGTGCCGTGGCCACCCTCCCAGATGCGGCGGAAAGCATACCCCACCGGGATGCCCCTGCCGTATTTGCGGCGGGTCAGGTTCCACGCCTCCATGGCGGCAATGGTGGTCCACAGGGTAGGACTGGCCGATTTGCCCCGGAATTCCCGCAGCCGCAGGGTGGTCAGGGTGCTGTAAGGCATGGGGTCGTTCTCGTTCAGGTTTGCGTAGGTGTACACCTTGTTTTCGTAGGCGTCATAGATCAAAAGGCGTGCCATCCCTCATTCCTCCTTTTCGCAGCCGCAGGGGTCGGTACACTGGGCTTGCAAGGCGTGCCATGTTTCCCGGTACACGATGCCGTTTACCGGCTGCAGCCCCGCCTGCTGCTGGACAGCCCGCACAGCAGCGGCGTCTGACGCACCAAAGCGGTTGTTATCGGCCACATAGCCCTCGCCGCAGGAAAGCTGTGCCCGGCGGTTGATCCAGCGCTCCACCTGTCCCACCTCCTGCCCGGCGCTGCCCTCGGCGATGGCGCGTCCCGGGTAAGCGGTGCCGGGAGGGGTGTCTCTATCGGGGTTCGGGGCATGAGCGGCCAGCTGCAAGCTCAGCGCCTCCACCGCCGTCCATGTGTCAGCATCGGCAATGCCGGTCTGCTCCAGCCCCAGCAGCTGCTGGGCGCTGCGGGTGGCGGTGGCAGTTTCCTCGGTATAGCGGTCGGCAAGGGGCGGAGCTTCCACGCTGGAAAAATAATAGGCGATGCGCTGTAAAAGCAGATTGTAGTACAGCACGGTATCACCGCTGCTGCCCACCGTCAGCGGGGTGCCGGGGTAGGGCAAACGCTTTAAGGTGACCACCGGGCCGGAGGAGCGCAGCTGGCTGGCGCGGCCATAGAGAGAGTTCCATGTGGTGCGCCCCACCACGCCGTCCACGGTAAGCCCCGCAAACCGCTGGTACGCCCGCACTGCCCGCTCGGTATCCGCGCCGAACTTGCCGTCAATGCTTACCGGCGGGATGCTGCTTTCGTAGGCACTCATGAGGTAGAGGTAAAACTGAAGTTCCCGCACCGGCGTGCCGGTGGAGCCGTTGCGCAGCACGCCCGGGTACTCGCCGGGGCGCAGGGAAGAGGAGAGCAGCCGGTTGGCGATATCGTTGTACACCTCGTACAGCTTTTGCCATGTGGTGCGCCCCACCACGCCGTCTGCCGTCAGCCCGAAGTAGCGTTGGAACCGCCGAACAGCCGCCGCCGTGCCCGCGCCGAATTTTCCGTCCACAGTCACGCTTTCAAGGCTCGTGTACACGGTGCGTGCGATCTTCAGCCAGAACTGCACCAGCCTCACATTCTGCCCGGAGGCACCCTCCCGCAGCGGCGTGCCGGGGTAGGCGTTGGGGGTGCCGTTGTCGGACTGGATGCTCAAAAACTCGTCGTACAGCTCCTTCCAAGTGGTCTGGCCCACTATGCCGTCCACCGTAAGGCCGTATTTGCGTTGGAAGGCGCGTACCGCATTGGCGGTGGCGGTGCCGAATACGCCGTCCACTTTTACGGATGGAATGGCGCTGTCGTACTGCGCCAGCGTGTTCAGCCAAAACTGTACCTGCTCCACCGCGCTGCCGGAAGCACCGGTGCTCAGCACCGTGCCGTTCCATGTGCCGTTGGACAGGGTGCCGGTGGAAGTCTCACCCTCGCTGGTCAGCTCGGCGAGGTCCTTTACCGATACATAGATGTAGCTGATCTTGTACCATGTCTGCCGCCCCACCACGCCGTCGGCGGTCAGATTGAACTGCTTCTGGAACGCCCGCACCGTTGCGGCCATCCGGCTGCCGAATACGCCGTCTACCGTCAGTTTGCCAAGGAAGGGATAGTCCTTGGCGATGCGGTTCAGCTGCCTTTGCAAGGTGAATACCGCCGCGCCGCGGCTGCCCTGCCGCAGCGGCGTGCCGGGGTAGCTTTGCGGGATAGAGCGGATATTTTTGGTGCGCACGATCTCAATGCTGCTGCCGTAGTAGTAGCGCAAGATCTGCAAGGCGCTGCGCCCGTTGTTGGCCAGCGTTACCGTGCCCCACTGCTTGAGCCCGGGGCAGGTGACCGACTTGCCATCGCAGTACTCGGAATAATAGGGGTTCACCGTGCCGCTTTTGCGCAGATAGGTGTTGAAGATATCGTCCGTAATGCGCACCATCACCTCAAACACCGTGCGTCCGTGGACGTAGTACTGGTCGTAGCTGGTGGAGTTGGTGATGTTGAAGGTGTAGCCCTTGCTGGGGTACCACTCGGTATAGATGCGGTTCAGCGCCAACGAGATCTGGCAGTGGATATTCGCCCGCAGTGCCTGCTCCGGCCAGGTGGGATACACCTCGCTGGAGGCTACGTTGGCAATATAATCCCGGAAGGAGACTGTCACGTTGCGGGCGGAAGCTGCCGGTTTGCCCAGATGCACCGTGATATTTTTGGGGATGATGACCTGATCCAGCACCCGGGGCGTGCAGTGCAGCGCCGGCTGCGGGCCGCTGCCGCCGCTGCCCGCAAACAAAGCGTGCGGCGGGATGATGATGGGCGCGTTCGGGATGTCCCGGCCCTCCTCGGTGTCGGGCAGCATCTGGGGCTGTGCCAGCGTCACCTGCCCGGCAAAGATCTGGATGCCCTCAATGCGCACGGTGCGGTAGCCGGGCTTTGCGGCGGTCAGGCTGACAATGGCGTAGGGGCGGGTGGTGTTGTCCTCGTCCAGAGAGAGGGTGCAGGCGGGGGCTTCAACGGGAATATCGGCGGCGCTGCCGGTGGTATCAGTGATGCGGTGCAGGGTAAAGCCGTCCCCCTGCACGGTAACGGTCACCCCCTCCACGGGGGCAGACTGGCGTGCCGCAAAGGTCTGGATGCGGAGAGTTCCGGTGTTTTTCATGGAGATACGCTCCTTTGCTGGTAAAAGTATGCTTCTGCCCCAGCGTATTCCGTCCGGTGCCCGGGCGTGCATGGCAATGCCCGTAGCAAACAAAAAAGCCGCCCGTAGGCGGCAGGGTAGAAAGCTTATTTGGCGCTGTCCTTGGCAAGGGCGGCGTCAATATTTTTTTGCAGGGCGGCAAGGTTTTCTTCCTTGTCAATGCCGCCCAGCAGGGGCTGGCCCACAACGTTGCCGTCCCGGTCAAAGACGTAGGTGGTGGGGAAAGCCATGATGTTCAGTGCAAACTTGCCGGCCTCGCTGCCGGAGGCAAAGTAGATGTTGCGGTAGCTTGCGCCCTTTGTAGCCAGCAGCTTTTTGGCGGCATCAATGCCCTGCTGGTTGCCGTCCAGCGTCTCGGTGTTGATGCCAATCACCTCGCCGCCCTGTGCCTTGACCTTCTCGTTCAGGGCGTTCAGGTCGTCCAGTTCCTCCACGCAGGGCTTGCAGCCGTTGAACCAGAAGTTCACCACCGTAAAGGCGTTGCCCGCAAACAGGCTGTTGTCCACCGGGTTGCCCTCTAAATCGTTGCCCTCAAACTGAGGGAAGGCGGTGCCCTGTGCGGCAGCACTGGAAGCGGCATCCTCCGCGGGGGCAAGGGCAGCGATCTGATTTTCGATATCCCGAATCTTTTCGGCATCGGCGGTCAGGGTCTTGTACTCCTCGTCCGAGAACTGATCTTTTGCCTTTTCCACGGCACTCAGCAGAAAATCGCCGTAGTTCGTGCTGAGGGTGGTCTCGGTCACGTTTTTGTCCATGGAAGAGAACACCTTCTCCCACAGGGCATCGTTTGCGGAAAGGATCTCGTTTTCCTCGGCCAGCAGCTGCTCCTCGGTCTTGCTTTCCGCAGCCGCAGAGGAAGCGGAAGAAGATGCAGTAGAGGCAGAGGATGCGCCCTGCCCGCAGGCGGCAAGGCTGAAGGCCAGCACAAGGCCAAGAAAAAGTGCGGTTACACGGTTAAGCTTCATGGTTTTACTCCTTTGTTGTTTCAGTGTTTGATTTGTCTCCCAGTCCGAATTTATACTGGATGGCATCTGTGGGGCAGGCTTTCATGCACATCCCGCAGCGGATACATTCGGCGTGGTTGGGGGTCTTGGTAATGTCTACGTCCATCTTGCAGGCCTTTGCACAGGCGCCGCAGGAGACGCATTTGTGGGTGTCTACACGCATCTGGAACAGCGAAACCTTGTTCAGCAGCGCATAGAACGCGCCCAGCGGGCAGAGCCACTTGCAGAAGGGGCGGTAGAACACCACGCTGCCCACAATGACTGCCAACAGAATGCAGGCCTTCCATGTAAACAGCTTGCCCAGCGCGGCGCGGATGCCCGCATTGGTCAGGGAGAGGGGAATGGCGCCTTCCAGTACGCCCTGCGGACAGAGATATTTGCAGAAGAACGGGTCACCCATGCCCAGCTCGTTGACCGCCAGCAATGGCAGCAGCACCACCATGACCAGAAGCACAGCATACTTTAAATAGCGCAGCGGCTTCAGTTTCTTGGTGGAAAGCTTGGGAGAGGGAATCTTGTGCAAAAGCTCCTGAAACCAGCCGAACGGGCACAGAAAGCCGCAGATGAACCGACCCAGCAGCACCCCGAAAAGGATGAGGATGCCGGTGATGTAGTAGGAAAAGCGGAATTTGGAAGAGCCTATCACCGCCTGAAATGCTCCCACCGGGCAGGCACCGGCAGCGCCTGGGCAGGAATAGCAGTTCAGTCCCGGCACGCAGACGTATTTTCCGCTGCCCTGATACAGTGTTCCTTTGGCAAAGTTGGGCAAATGAATGTTGGTCAAAAGGGTCGCCCCGGCCTGTATAAAGCCCCGGAAGCGAGCAAGGGGATTTAATTTTTTCTTATCCAATGCCTACACACTCCATACACAGCCGGATGGCTTTTGAAAATACGGTGTCTGCCTCGCCCCGCCACACGCCGAACAGCAGCATCAGCACCCCGGCGGCAAGCAAAAGCAGCTGCGCCTGTTTTTTTGTCATGAACATCATAGCCTCCTGTTGTTTGATGGCACCAGTATACACCATGGGAGATAAAATTTCTGCTAAGAAAATCTTAACACGAATCTTAACACCGTCTGCTATAATCTGTTATAATGAAAAAAACGCAATTTTTATGGGAAGGGTGGAAAATAAGATGCGTCTTTTGGTGGTAGAGGACGAGCACTCCCTGCGGGAGGACATTGCCCGAAAGCTGCGGCTGTCCGGGTACGAGGTAGACGCCTGTGCAGACGGCGAAGCCGCGCTGGAAGCACTGGCGGCAGAGCGGTACGACCTTGTACTGCTGGACCTCAACCTGCCCAAGGTGGACGGGATGCAGGTGCTGCGCAGCTTACGGCAGCACGACCTTGAGACCTGTGTGCTGATCTTATCAGCGCGCAGTGAAATTTCAGATAAGGTAGAGGGGCTGGATGCCGGGGCAAACGATTATCTTTCCAAGCCCTTCCACCTTGCAGAGCTGGAGGCCCGGGTGCGCAGCCTGACCCGGCGCAAGTTCATCCAGCAGGATGTATGTTTGTGTTGCGGGCGGCTGAGCTTCAACACCCGCAGCCGCGTTGCTACTGTGGATAGCCAGACCCTTGCGCTGACGCGGAAGGAGAGCGGCGTACTGGAATATTTGCTGCTGCATCAGGGACGCCCGGTCAGTCAGGAAGAGCTGATTGAGCACGTCTGGGACGGCAGCGTGGACAGCTTCAGCAACTCCATCCGGGTACATATCTCTGCCCTGCGCAAAAAGCTGCGGGCGGCGCTGGGCTACGACCCCATCCGCAACCGCATCGGGGAAGGCTACGAGATCGGAGGCGAGGCACAATGAAGCGTTTATCCCTGCAATGGCGCATCACCCTGCTGACGGCGCTGCTCATCGCCTGCGCCTGCGTGTGCATGAATCTGCTTTTGTATCGCACCGGCGTTACCGGCATGGATGCCCTCAACGGCTTTATGATGCAGTATCAGCCCGGCAGCGCGGATTCGCTGACCATCGAGATCCCGCAGGAGGAAATGTCCAGCCTGCTGGCGCATTTTTCACAGGAAGTCTACGATGCAAAGGTGGTTTTTGGCCGCAAGGGCTGGTGTATCACTGCCGTGGTCACCATCCTCAGCGCAGCCATCGCTTATTTTGTCAGCGGCAGAGCGCTGAAGCCTTTGCAGCAGCTTGCGCAGCAGGCGCAGCGGGTCGATCAGGACAGCATCGCCACCGTCCGTCTGGACGAAGATACCGTGCAGGAATTCGGGCAGCTGAGCCGGTCGGTGAACCGGATGCTGGATGGTCTGGCACAGTCTTTTGAATTGCAGCGGCAGTTTGCGGGTAACGCCGCCCACGAGTTGCGCACTCCGCTGGCTATTTTGCAGACGAAGCTGGAGCTGTTTGCAGAGGAGCACCCAGCCATGGATGCCGAGACCGCCGGGCTGGTCAGCTCCCTGCGGGAGCAGCTGGACCGCCTGACCGCCCTTGTGCACACTTTGCTGGAAATGAGCAATCTGCAATCGGTCTCCCGCACCGACCAGATCGCCCTTGCGCCGCTGGTGGAGGAAATCTTGACCGACCTGACTTCCCTTGCCCAGAAAAACAATATCTCCTTGCAGCAGGACTGCGCGGAGCTGGGCATGGTGGGCAGTGATGCGCTGATCTACCGGCTGGTGTTCAATCTGGTGGAAAACGGCATCAAGTATAACCGCCCCGGCGGGGCAGTGCGCGTCACCCTGCGGCAGGAAAGGCAGAATGCCGTGCTGCGCGTTGCAGATACCGGCCCGGGCATCCCCGCAGACTGCCGGGAGAGCATTTTCCAGCCCTTTTTCCGGGTGGATAAGTCCCGCAGCCGGGAAATGGGCGGCGTGGGGCTTGGGCTTGCCCTTGTGCGGGAGATCGCCGTACTGCACGGCGGCAGCGTGACCGTGGAGAGCAGCAGCGAAAACGGCACCACCTTTGCCGTCACCCTGCCGCTGGCACAGCCCTGTTGAAGCAAGCAGAGCATGGAAATCGTGCTTCCGAATAAAGGCTTCCCCCGGTCGGGGAAGCCTTTTGCCCAGTGACGATTTGTGCAAGCATGGGAAGGGGCTTTATTTTTGGCACACGGGGGAGTATACTGGAAGCAGCAGGCCCCGGAAAATAAGAAGGACAAAGGAGATACTGAAAATGCAGGCAACCATTCACAACGAATTCCTGACCCTGACCGTGGACACCCACGGTGCAGAGGCCGTCAGCCTGAAGAATGCCGCAGGCGAAGAGCTGCTCTGGCAGGCCGACCCTGCCATCTGGAAGCGCCATGCACCCATCCTGTTCCCGTGGACGGGCAAGCTGGTGGACGGCACCTTTGCCGCCAAGGGCAAAACATGGAAGGGCGGTCAGCACGGCTTTGCCCGGGATCTGGAGCACACTCTGCTGCGGGCGGAGGGAGACACCATCCAGCTGGAACTGCGGGCGGACGATGCCATCAAGGCAGAGCGTTTTCCTTATGATTTTGTGCTTACCAGCACCTTCCGTCTGGAGGGCAAGACCGTGCACCATACTTTGCAGGTGACGAACCCCGGCACGGAGGAGCTGCGTTTCGGCATCGGCTTCCACCCGGCGTTCAATGTGCCGTTCGACGCCAAGCATACCACCACCGACTACGAGTTCCGTTTTGACCGGCCGGAAAGCCCGGTCATCCTCGATGCCAGCCCCAACGGCTTGCTGAGCGGCAAGAGCTATTACCAGTGGAAGAACCAGCAGGCGATCCAGCTGACCGATGACCTGTTTGCCAACGACAGCTTCTGCATGGCAGGCCTGCGCACCGGCACCATTGGCATCTGCGAGAAGGACACCGGGCGCAATATCACCTGCCGGGTGGAGGGCTACCCCTATTCGCTCATCTGGTCGGCTCCTGCAAAGCCGGTGCGCTTTGTGTGCATTGAGCCGTGGCATAGCCTGCCCGCCGCTGCCACCGACCCGCAGGACTGGGAGCAGCGCGCCGCAGCCGCCTGCCTTGCCCCCGGCGAAAGCTGGCAGACCACCCTTAGCACCACCTTTGACCGGTAAGAAAAAAGCACGCAGAAACGAAACGGCGTGCTCTTGACAGAAACCTCAAAAGTGGGTATTCTGTAAATAGAAAAGGCACTGCGACAAGCGGTCAGCCCTTTTGATGTAAGTTCTTAAAGACTAAGAACCGTCACCGGCCAGGGTGACGGTTCTTTTTTGCTGAGAGTGCCATAGCAGAGAATGTGCAGGTTGCCAGCAATAGGGCAGCTGTTTCCCTCTGTGACCCCTCCTGTAAAAAGGGGACAGCGGAACGCCCGCAGGCGTTCCGCTGTCCCGAACTATAAAATATTCTTTCCACTGAAGATGGCCAAAGCGCACGCGGCGGCCATTTCAGATCGTCCCGCGCAGAGGCTCAGAAAAGCAGCTGCTTAGTAAGCAACGCCCCAGTAGACCATGGCCTTGGCGGGCTTGCCGCAGCAGGGGCACACATCGCTCAGCTGCTCCTGCTCAAAGGGCATACAACGGCTGGAAAGTCCGGCCTCTTCCTTCATCTTCATCTCGCAGGCCAGATCGCCGCACCACATGGTCTTGATGTAGCCGGTGTTGGCTTTTGCCAGCTCCTTCACCTCGTCCATAGTGGTGGCAGCCCAGGTGCGCTTTTCGCGGTTTTCCAGCGCACGCTGGTACAGATCCTTGCGCAGAGCTTCCAGCTGGGCGGGGATGGCGGTCTCCAGCTCGTCCAAGCTTACAAAGACCTTCTCGCGGGTGTCGCGGCGCACCAGAACGCACTGGTTCTTTTCCAGATCCTTGGGGCCGATCTCCAGACGCAGGGGCACGCCCTTCATCTCCCACTGGGCAAACTTCCAGCCAGGAGCGTTGTCGCTGTCGTCCAGCTTCACGCGGGCGTACTTGCTGATCTTCTCGGCCAGCTCAGCAGCCTTCTCGGAAACGCCGGGCTTGTGGGCGGCAATGGGCACCACCACCACCTGAATGGGGGCAATGGCCGGGGGCAGGATCAGGCCGTCGTCATCGCCGTGGGTCATGATGATAGCACCCACCAGACGGGTGGAAACGCCCCAGCTGGTCTGGAACGGATGATGCAGCTGGTTGTCGCGGCCGGTAAAGGTGACATCGTAAGCCTTGCTGAACTTGTCGCCAAAGTAGTGGCTGGTGCCGCTCTGCAGCGCCTTGCCGTCCTTCATCATGGCTTCGATGGTGTAGGTGGCCTCGGCACCGGCAAACTTTTCCTTGTCGGTCTTGCGGCCCTTCACCACGGGGATCGCCAGATCCTGCTCGCAGGTATCTGCGTAGCAGTTCAGCTGCTGCTGGGTCTCAGCCTCGGCCTCGGCAGCGGTCTCATGGATGGTGTGACCCTCCTGCCACCAGAACTCGCGGCTGCGCAGGAAGGGACGGGTGGTCTTTTCCCAGCGCACTACGCTGCACCACTGGTTGTACTTCATGGGAAGCTCGCGGTAGCTGTGCAGCACGCGGGACCAGTGGTCGCAGAACATGGTCTCGCTGGTGGGACGCACCGCCAGACGCTCCTCCAGCTTGTCGGAGCCGCCCATCGTGACCCACGCCACCTCCGGCGCGAAGCCATTGACGAGCTCGCCTTCCTTCTGCAGCAGGCTTTCCGGGATCAGCACCGGCATAGCCACATTCTCATGGCCGGTAGCCTTGAACCGGGCATCCAAGTCCTTCTGGATCAGTTCCCAGATGGCCTGACCATAGGGGCGCAGGATGATAAAGCCCTTCACACTGGAATACTCCACCAGCTCTGCTTTTACGCAGATGTCGGTGTACCACTGTGCAAAGTTTTCTTCCTGACTGGTGATCGCCTGCACGAGCTTCTTGTTGTCTTTTGCCATTTTGTTATATCCTCCCAAGGCCGTGCGCCAAACGCTGCGCGTTCCGCACGAACCATAATAAAGCCCCGTCTGCCTGCACGGCCGTGTGCCGCACTGCAAAGGCGGGGCTTTTGCCTAAAAGAATCAGTTCTGCGCGTGGCTGTCCACAAAGTTTACCACATCGCCTACGGTGCGCAGGGACTCGATGGCGTCGTCCGGCACCTCGATGCCAAACTCGTCCTCCAGCGTCATCACCATGTCTACGATATCCAGACTGTCAGCCTCAAAATCGCTCATGATATCGCTTTCCAGCGTGATCTTTGCCGGGTCAACGTCCAGCTGCTCAGCCAGCAATGCACGGATTTTTTCAAAAGTATCCATTCCTGTGGTCTCCTTTTTGCAGTTGTATTGCATACGCGTACAGCCCGCCGTGCCCCGGAAAAAGCCTCCGGTATCCGGCACAGCCTTGCCTGCTGTACAAAGCGCTCTCTTTTTTTATATCCCATGCAGTGCGTATTGTCAAGCCCTGTTTTGCAGCAACTGAAGAAAATTGTCTGAAAGCTGCTTTTTCCCTTGACATCTCGTGCCGGTTTTTTTATCATTATAAAGTAATGAGTTTACAGGGACTGACCAGTCCCTTTTATAAGGAGCGATAAGCATGAAGCTTTCATTCACAAAAATGCAGGGCTGCGCCAACGATTATATTTATCTGGACTGCCGCACTTCCGGTGTGCCGGAGGAGATCGCAGCGCTTTCAGAGCGCTTGTCCCGGCGGCACTTTTCCATCGGCGCGGACGGTATTATCTGCATCTGCGCACCGGTCACAGCCGGGGCAGACGCCATGATGCGCATCTTCAATGCGGACGGCAGCGAGGGCAAGATGTGCGGCAACGGCATCCGCTGTGTGGGAAAATACGTGTACGAGCATGGGCTGACGAGAAAAACGACGCTGACTATCGAAACCGGCAGCGGAAACCGTGTGATTCATCTGCAGACGGGGGAGAATCTGAATGAGATCTGTCAGGTGACAGTGGAGATGGGAACGCCGGAATTCCGCGCCGCACAGATCCCTGTTGTTTCTCTGGGGGAATATGTGCTGGAGCATAAAATTACCGTGTGCGGGGAAAATTATACGATGACCTGCCTTTCGATGGGAAATCCGCATGCGGTGATTCCGGTGGAAGATGTGGAAAAAATATCCATTGCAAAGACCGGTTCCGCTTTTGAACACCTTTCCTGCTTCCCGGACCGTATCAATACAGAGTTTATCCAGACTTTAGATCAACACACAATAAAAATGAGAGTCTGGGAACGTGGGAGCGGTGAAACGCTGTCCTGCGGAACGGGAGCGTGTGCGGCAGCCGTCGCGGCGATGCTTTCCGGCTGTGTTTCGGAGGGAGAAACTGCCGTAGAACTGCGCGGCGGCAGGCTTTTCGTTACATGGGACCGGACGAAAAATAAGGTCCTTCTGACCGGCCCGGCCGAGACCGTTTTTGAAGGAACGCTTGCAGAACGAATTTGAAAAATGCAGATTTCTGTCTGCACGAAAGAGCAGTATGCAATATTCTGAAAATAAAAACTTACAGGAAATGCCTTTTCTTTTCAAAAGAAACATGCTACAATATGTGGTACCCGCTACAAGAAAAGGGTGGGGGACACACAAGATATAGTGTTTGATTTGGAGGACACCACAATGGTTTATATTATCAAAAAGGACGGCACCAAAGAAGAATTCGACGCGCAGAAGATCGTCCGTGCCGTAAATAAATCCGCACAGAGAATCCTGTATACCTTCTCACAGCAGGAGATTGACTTTATCTGTAAGTTCGCAACCGAGCACGTATATTCTCTTGGAAAGACCGAAATTCCGATCAGCGATATGCACAATATCGTGGAGGGAGCACTCGAAAAAGTAAACCCGGCTGTGGCAAAAAGCTACCGCGATTACCGCAATTACAAAACTGATTTTATCCATATGATGGACGAGGTCTACACGAAGAGCCAGTCCATCCGCTACATCGGCGACAAGAGCAATGCCAACACCGACAGCGCCCTCGTTGCAACGAAGCGAAGCCTGATTTTCAACGAGCTGAACAAAGAGCTGTACCGCAAGTTCTTCATGAACCGCAACGAGCTGCAGGCCTGTAAGGACGGCTACATCTACATCCACGACCAGTCCGCACGTCTCGATACCATGAACTGCTGTCTGTTCGATGTCGGAAACGTTTTAAAAGGCGGCTTCGAGATGGGAAATGTCTGGTACAACGAGCCGAAGACACTCGACACCGCATTTGATGTCATGGGCGATATCGTCCTCAGCACCGCTGCACAGCAGTACGGCGGCTTTACCGTGCCGGAGGTGGACAAGATCCTTGCTCCGTACGCACAGAAGAGCTACGATTACTACGTAAAAGAGTTCCTGAAATATACCGACGCATCCTGGGAGGGGGCACAGGAGAAAGCTATCGAGTATGCGATCGACAAAGTAAGAAGAGAGTGCGATCAGGGATGGCAGGGAATTGAGTATAAACTGAACACTGTCGGCTCTTCCCGCGGTGATTATCCGTTTGTTACCGTGACACTCGGTCTTGGAACGAGCATGTTCGAGAAGATGATTTCCATCTCCCTTCTCGAGGTCCACAAAAACGGACAGGGCAAGAAAGGCCACAAAAAGCCGGTGCTCTTCCCGAAAATCGTCTTCTTATATGATAAGGCAATTCACGGAGAGGACGGCATCGCAGAAGATGTCTTCGAGGCAGGACTTGACTGTTCTTCCAAGACGATGTATCCGGACTGGCTGTCGATGAGCGGCGAGGGCTACATCGCCGAGATGTACAAGAAATACAAGAGAGTCATCAGTCCGATGGGATGCCGTGCTTTCCTTAGCCCGTGGTACGAGCGCGGAGGCATGGAGCCGGCAGATGAGAACGACAAACCGGTCTTTGTCGGACGTTTCAACATCGGAGCCGTTTCCCTTCATCTTCCGATGATCCTGGCAAAATCCCGTTCCGAGAACCGCGATTTCCACGAAGTGCTTGACTTCTACCTCGAGATGATCCGCGATCTGCACAAACGGACCTACGATTACCTCGGCGAGATGCGTGCATCCACGAACCCGCTGGCTTACTGCGAGGGAGGTTTCTACGGCGGCCACTTAAAACCGTCCGACAAGATCCGCCCGCTGTTAAAGCCGATGACCGCATCGTTCGGCATCACGGCGCTGAACGAGCTGCAGGAGCTGTACAACGGAAAATCTCTTGTTGAGGACGGACAGTTCGCACTCGATACGCTGAAATATATCAACGACAAGGTTGCCGAGTTTAAGAAAGAGGACGGCATCCTCTATGCGATCTACGGCACACCGGCAGAATCCCTGTGCGGCCTGCAGATAGAGCAGTTCCGCAAACAGTACGGCATCGTCCGCAACGTTTCGGACCGCCCGTATGTGAGCAACAGTTTCCACTGCCACGTAACCGAGGACATCACCCCGATCCAGAAACAGGATCTCGAGGGACGTTTCTGGGAGCTCTGCAACGGCGGAAAAATCCAGTACGTGCGCTATCCGGTCGGCTACAACAAAGGCGCGATCAAGACGCTGATCGAGCGTGCAATGGAGCTCGGCTACTACGAGGGCGTCAACCTGTCCCTGGCTTACTGCGATGACTGCGGCCACCAGGAACTCGACATGGATGTCTGCCCGGTCTGCGGTTCCAAGAACCTGACGAAGATTGACCGTATGAACGGCTATCTTTCCTACAGCCGTGTCCATGGCGACACACGTCTGAACGAAGCAAAGATGGCGGAAATTGCAGAGAGAAAATCCATGTAATCATCCAAGAAATAATCAATGGAACAATCAATGGAATAATCAAAAGCCTCTGAGAAAAGTCCGGTGTGAATGTGACTTTCCTCAGAGGCTTTTTGGGTATTGCATCCGGTGGAAGCTGCCGGCGGCAGGGACTGCAGATGATGTGAGAATTAATCTTCGACATCGCGGGTAATATTTCGAACCCAGATGTACTTTTTATAATGATGATAAACGGCAGGAAGCTTTACAATTTCATCGAGATTTACAATGCAGTAAACCACCATAACCGGAAGCTTCAGCCAGAATGCGGCAAGAAAGCCAAGCGGTACAGAAAAGCACCACATAGCGCCGATGTTTCCCTGCATATCAAATTTCGCATCGCCTCCGGCACAAAAGATACCGTCGAGAACGGTGGTGTTGACCGATTGTGCCATCAGGTTCAGACCGCAGAAGAGAAGCATGTACTGCAGGTACTCGGCTGCGGTATCGGAAAGTGGGGCAAAATGAACGATGGCCGGAGAAATGAGCATCAGCAGACCGCCGGTCACAATGCCGATGGCAATGGAAAGATGGCTTAAACGTCTTCCATACTCGCGGGCTTTTTCCAGCTCGTTCGCGCCGAGCAGATTTCCGATCAGAACCCCGGCACCACCGCTCACACCGCGGATCAGGCAGGAGAGAAGGCTCTTGGCAATCGAGGTGATGGAGTTTGCCGCAACGGCATCGCTTCCCATATGTCCCATGATAACGGAGTACAGAACGTAGGCAATTCCCCAGACGAGGGAGGCCGCAAGCACGGGAAGCGTGTAGCGCCAGAAGTCTTCTGAAAGTATTTTTCCTGCGGAAGAGAAGAGGCGGTTCCAGAGAATCCGTACACGCTCCGGTTTCTTTGTCTCGAGATAAGCCCAGATCAGTTCCACAACGCGGGCAGCTACCGTTGCATAAGCTGCTCCGCGGATCCCAAGTGCCGGAGCACCGCAAAGACCGTAGATGAGGATGGCATTTAAAATGATGTTCAGTACAACCGCAGTGGAACTGATGCGGGAGCTGACTGCTGCATGACCGGTGTTTTTCAGCAGGATCAGATAGACCTGCGAAATACCGCAGAGTACGTAGGAGAGTGCAACAGCGCGTAAATACTGGCTTCCGCTTGCAACCAGGGCCGCATCATTTGTAAAGATGCGCATCAGCATTTCGGGACAGAAACCGGCAAGGATGGTAAACAGGCCGGAGAACAGCAGGTTGGTGCGAAGTGCGATCGGAATCACTTTTTCGATCGAAGCGGCATCCTGTTTCCCCCAGTACTGCGCTGCCATAATACCGGCGCCCGCCGCGATGCCTGAGATAAAAAGGCTCAAAACAAACTGCACCTGCCCGGCCAGCGAAACAGCAGACAACGAAGTCTGATCAATCCAGCCCAGCATGATCGCATCCGTTGCGCTGACGAGAGCCAGCATAAAATTCTGGATCGCAATCGGAAGGACGAGGAGTTTTAGTTTCTGGTAAAATTCATCCTTAAAATTTATTCGTGTTTTCATAAAAATTCCCCCAAAGTATAAATAGTAGTTTCTGCTGTATTATAGCGGAAAGAAAATGGGAAAACAATGGCTAAAACAAGCTATTTTCTGGTCAATGTTGACATTCTCTGTATAATATAGAAGAAAAAGAACTTTTCCGGTGCCCGTGTCCGGTACGCCGGAAAGCGGAGAAGAAGTTTGATCAGAAAATCAGGTTTCCTTCAGCAGAAACTCCAGGATTTCTGCTATCAGAATAAATATGCCGGCAGCGGCTGTCTTTATAAAATCCAGAAATCCATGCAGGAGCTGGAGAAGCTTTTGAAAAAGAAAGACAAGAAACGGAAGTAGGTTCGGCTGCCATTGGAGCCGTCGTCGAAACAAACGGAAATATACGAAAAAATTGTGAAATTTAATAGAATTATAAGACCTGTTTTCGCTGTTTTTAACAAAAGTAAAGAAACAGTGAAAAAAAGGTTGCTTTTTTCGGCAGAATCCTTTATAATCTTATTTGTGTTCAGCGAGTGGATCATTCAATGAAACACAGAAAAACAAAAGTAAGCGCCTTTAGCTCAGTTGGTAGAGCAGTAGACTCTTAATCTATTTGTCCAGGGTTCGAGTCCCTGAAGGCGCATCAAAAGCACTGTTTTTGCAGACCTGAGAGCTGCGGGGACGGTGTTTTTCTTGTTTTACGGGCGGAATACCGAAAATCTACGTATCAACTTTTCCTATCATCATAGCATCTCCAAATGAGAAAAACCGGCAGCAGAGGGATCCTTTCTGACATGGATCTTTCCGCTGCCGGTTTTGTCTTTCAGAGCAAAAAATTTAGTAATTCTTCAGCTCGCTCGCCGAATCAATAATAATCTGGCAGCCCGGCTGAACATTTTTCAGAATCGTGATCATCTGGTCTTCCGGGACAGAAATGCATCCGCCGGTCGGACGGTTTGCACTGCAGTGCAGGAAAATGGCGGAACCGACACCCGGGGTGCAGCTTGGGTTGTAGTCGAGAGACAGAACGTAATGATAGGCTGGATTGATCTCGATGATGTGCTCCGCGGAATTCCAGGCTTTCGGCGTTGTCTTCGTCGTGACGAACTGATTGTAGTATCTGGAATTTACATCATCGACCCAGTAATACGTATCATCCACCTGGGTATAGGAAAGTTCCGTTCCGGGATTCGGGAGAATGCCGAAGGCATATGTAAAGCTGAACTGTCCGCGCGGTGTTTTGCGGTTCCACTCTGTGGTTTCGCCCACGCCGCCGGAGCCGACATAGCCGCTTGTACAAAGATCCTCGTTCCAGGTGCCGTCCGCATCTTTCGTTACCATGGCCACTGTCGCACTGGTGCCGCCAGAACTTTTCTTTTCATTTTCAAATCCCCCTTACATGCAGAAATGTTTTTTACAGAAACCGTGCCTCCATCTTACAGATCGGGTTTCCGATTGAGGAAAACTTCTCCTCATATTCCGTCATTACATTTCCTTCTGAGAGAACCACATCGTGGTGCAGATCGTATGTGAATGCAGTGAGTTCCCATCCCTCTGCATTTTTCATCTCCTCAAGAGAGAAGTCAAACAGATCTTTATTATCGGTTTTGAATTCCAGTGTTCCGTCCTTCTTTAAAATCTTCTCATACCGTGCAAGAAACTCATGCGATGTCAGTCTCCGTTTCGCATGGCGGTCTTTCGGCCACGGATCGGAGAAGTTAAGGTAAATGCGGTCTACCTCGC
>OHNF01000647.1_pt1 | contig 19857 bp, 15 predicted proteins | sample 1569491 | NCBI WGS metagenome assembly OHNF01 (sample SAMEA3879557, study PRJEB24766) | human gut metagenome | biome: human-associated habitat; feature: feces | place: USA | collected 1985/1987 | reverse complement strand
GGCTCTCGCCACACCGGACTGGCGGCTCTGCCGCACCGTAATATTCAATGATCTGCCGATTGCAGATTCTTTATATGTCACATTTCTTATACTTCTCTTAAGTGCTGCTTGATCCTTGCAGTAAGTTTTCCATCCACATTATCGATCAGGATCGTATCTCCGCTGCCAACATTTCCTTCCAGAATCAGTTTAGCTGCCTCGGTTTCAACATTCTTCTGAAGATATCTCTTCAATGGTCTTGCACCATAGGTCGGATCATATCCGCCTTCCACTACAAGCTGTTTGGCTGCTTCGGTAAGCTCGATCCTCAGTTCTTTATCTGCAAGCCGTTTATTGATATCATTGACAAGCAGGCTGATGATAGAGTAGACATTATCTTTCGTCAGCGGACGGAACATAATCGTCTCATCCAGACGGTTCAGAAATTCCGGTCTGAAATGTGCTCTCAGATCATTCATGACCATCTCCTCTGCCTCTGGTTTGATATCGCCATTTTCATCGATACCATCCAGCAGATAAGAAGATCCGATGTTCGATGTCATGATCAGGATCGTATTCTTGAAATCAACGGTACGTCCCTGCGAGTCCGTGATACGTCCGTCATCCAGTACCTGCAGAAGTACGTTAAATACATCCGGATGTGCTTTTTCTACTTCATCGAAAAGCACTACGGAATACGGTTTTCTGCGAACGGCTTCCGTAAGCTGACCGCCCTCATCATATCCGACATATCCCGGAGGCGCTCCGATCAGACGGGACACGGAATATTTCTCCATATACTCACTCATATCGATACGTACCATGTTATTCTCATCATCAAACAGATTCTCTGCCAGTGCTTTTGCAAGCTCTGTCTTACCTACACCGGTAGGTCCAAGGAACAGGAACGAACCGATCGGTTTTGTCGGATCCTTGATTCCGGCTTTGGAACGGATGATCGCATCCGAAACCTTGGTGACTGCCTCATTCTGGCCGATAACTCTCGTGTGAAGTTCATCTTCCAGGCCGAGGATCTTAGTTCTCTCGCCTTCGGTCAGTTTTGCAACCGGGATTCCGGTCCAGCGGGAGACAATTCTGGCAATCTCTTCATCCGTTACACTCTCGTGTACCAGGGAGAGATCTTCATTTTTAACTTTTTTCTCTTCTGCTTCCAGCATCTGCTGTAATTTCGGGAGTTCACCGTACTGCAGTTCAGCGGCGCGGTTCAGATCGTAATCATTCTTTGCTTTCTGGATCTGGCGGTTCATGTCCTCGATCTGCTCACGCAGTTTGGACAGTTTCTCAACGGAACTCTTTTCATTTTCCCATTGTGCCTTTGCAGAATTAAAGGTATCCTTTAACTCAGCCAGCTCTTTCTGCAGTGTTTCCAGACGCTCGCGGCTCAGATTGTCGGTCTCTTTTTTCAGTGCGGCTTCCTCGATCTGCATCTGCAGAATCTTACGGCGCTGCTCATCCAGCTCGGCCGGCATGGAATCCAGTTCTGTCTTGATCAGAGCGCATGCCTCGTCGACCAGGTCGATTGCTTTATCCGGCAGGAAACGGTCGCTGATGTAACGGTTCGAAAGGGTTGCGGCTGCAACGAGGGCACCGTCGGTGATTTTTACGCCGTGGTAAACTTCGTAGCGCTCTTTTAAGCCACGCAGGATGGAAATCGTATCCTCTACGGTCGGCTCATCAACCTGAACCGGCTGGAAACGGCGCTCCAGGGCGGCATCTTTTTCGATGTACTGGCGGTACTCATCCAGCGTTGTGGCACCGATGCAGTGCAGTTCGCCTCGTGCCAGCATAGGTTTCAGCATGTTTCCGGCATCCATCGCGCCGTCGGTCTTTCCGGCGCCGACGATCAGGTGCAGCTCATCGATGAACAGAATGATTTTTCCGTCGCTCTTTCTGACTTCCTCCAGAACGGCTTTCAGACGCTCCTCGAATTCGCCGCGGTATTTTGCTCCGGCTACCAGGGCTCCCATATCGAGGGAGAAAATGGTTTTATCTTTCAGGCTCTCCGGTACATCGCCGTTGGCGATTCGCTGGGCCAGGCCTTCTACGACTGCGGTTTTACCAACACCAGGCTCACCGATCAGAACCGGATTGTTTTTTGTCTTACGGGACAGGATACGGACAACGTTCCGAATTTCGGTATCACGGCCGATAACCGGGTCCATTTTCTGGTTTCTGGCTTTTTCTACGATATCCTGGCCATATTTTTCCAGGGTGTCGTATGTTGCCTCCGGGTTGTCGGTGGTAACTCTCTGGTTTCCGCGCACGGTGCTTAATGCCTGCAGGAAACGTTCTCTTGTGATGCCGTACTCCTGAAACAGTTTTTTCATGGACGGGCTTGGGTTTTTCAGCATTGCCAGGAAGAGATGTTCTACGGAAACATACTCGTCTCCCATGGCTTTCGCCTCATCCTCAGCATTTATCAATGCTTTATTCAGATACTGACCGATATACGGCTGACCGCCAGATACTTTGACGCGGTCGTTCAGCGCCGTCTCGACACGGTTCAGAAAATGATCTTTGTTGATTTCCATCTTTTCGATCATTTTCAGAATCAGGCTGTCGTCCTGATGCAGGAGGTTATACAACAGATGCTCCTGCTCTATTTCCTGGTTGCCGAAATCGTATGCGGTCTTTTCCAGGTCCTGTACAGCCTGCAGCGATTTTTGTGTGAATTTACTGATATTCATAATCGGCTTCCTCCTTATCTATCAAATGCTAACATTCGCTCCGAACAAAAAGAGCGTGGATGTAAAATTTCTTTTCTTTGTTCTATCCGTACTATAACACTAGTTATTAGCACTGTCAAGAGGTGAGTGCTAATTTTTTTATTTTTTCCCGACTCTCCTTTTCTCCCTCCCCCCCTAAAAGATTTTTATTCATCGCCGTACACAGTAATAAAATGAATCAGTGCCTCTGTTTCGGAACTGGCATACTTTTTGGCAGATGCTTCCAGCGGCTGTGATTGATATGCTTCAAACGAATCGCCCTCGTCGCGTCCAGATATGTAGCGATTATCATTTAGTTTCCACTTCCTCATTTCTTCAAAATAAGCAGTATTCGCCATTTCCGAATTCCAGTCCATTCGCTCCAGCAGATAATACTCCATTCCATGATAACATTCTTCGCAAATTCCCGTAAAAAATTCTTCTGCTGTCTGAGATGTTAAATGCTCTGGAGCATACCATATTTCGTTCTCTTCGTTATTATATAATGCAACGCAATTCGATGATCCTGTCTCTTTCACATACAGCGGAATTTCGGGAATTCCAAGTCGTTCTGTTTCAAGCCGTACCATCTTCTGTGCTGCAATTGTTCTTTCTTCCAGTGTTTTTTGCCTCCATTCGCTCTCCTTTAAGCTCAGCAGAAATTCTTTATTTTCCTGAAAAATGTTCTCCTGATTCTGGACGAGATTATAGTCCTTTTTTCGTTCGTAAAGTTCTGCCACTCCGGACGGAGACTCAAGCTTCCAATATATCATCATACAAGTCGGTACCATACTCACGCATACTGAAACAAACAGAAATGCGTTTAAGTCACTTCTTTTTAATCTCCAGAATTTTTTCGGAGAATATTTTCGTTTTTTTCTATGTAAATCTCTTAAAACCGTAACAAGAAATATCCCATCCAGCACTGCAAGAAACAACACAATTTTCAGTGAATATTGGGCAAATAAAAACAGCATCAGTATGCTCGGCGGAAATGCATAGAATAAAACTTCATTTGCAGTTCCATCTGCGCAGTAGCTTCGAATGGGTGAGGCCAGCCACAAAATCAGGCACAGCGCATAGGCAAAAAGCATTGTCCCCGACGAAATATGGACGGAACATTCTGTAATATATACCTCAACCTGTTTCACATACATCACATACAAGATACAGATCGGATATAAAATCGAGCTTTTGCTCAACCAGTATGCCGCTGATTTTCTTTCCCGTCTTCTTTTCTGTTCCTCCATATCAGATCCCCCCTGATTTTTCTTTTGTTTTATTTGGAATACTTGTATGTTTATTTTAGCGTAATTTTTCGTTTTTGCCTATCCTTCGTTTTTCAGTTGAATCTTTCTGTAAAAACCAAAATTGCGAAACCCTGTTTTGGCAGGACTCCGCAATCTCTTTTTCCTATTTACTTTATGATACATGACGGGCAGCATATTTCATTTTCTGGTTTCCGGCGCATTTCTTAAAATACTGCCGGATCGCATCTTCGTTCATATCGTTTCCGATAAACACAGCCTGGCCGGCGTTTTTCTGTTCTGTGCCGGTGATGCTGTAGCGGTGATCGGCGACATCAAATTGGAGAAACTGGTCTCCGGCTGCGAACTGTCCTTTTGCACGGATGATATTTCCAAACGCTCCGCGAATGATCTGTTCCAGAAAACACCACAGGGTTTCCGGTGCCTCCATTCGGATATTTTCGAAGGAGAAGGTCTCCGGCATCTTTTCGCCGCTCTGCGTATCCTGTACTTTTTTCTCATACCGGCTGCCCAGCAGCAAGCTCTGGTAATCTTCCCGTGTCATCGTGGATGCATAATCCGTGATGATTTTTGCCTGCGAGTTAATTTCCTGCAGAAATTTCTGGATGCGCTGTTTTTCTTCCGCCTGGCATGCTTCTGTTTTGGAAACAATGATCGTATCCGCGCTTCGGATCTGATCCTGATACAGCTCGGGATATTCCGCCATATAGCGGCGGTAACTGTAAACATCCACAATAGTGACCGGCGAGAGAAGCTGAATTCTCTCGTACTCGATCTGACGCAGATTTTCTATAATCCGGGCGAGACTTCCGACGCCTGTCGGTTCTACGATCAGGTATTCCGGGTCTACCACATTGGCAATGGTCAGCACGGATGCTGCAAAATCCTTTTTCCCGATGCAGCAGATGCACTGCTCTGTCATTTCCCATACATTTTTCTGCGTTCCCTGCCGGTTCTGGCCAAGACGTGCGCCGTCGATTCCTGCGGCTCCATATTCATTTTCCAGTATGGCAAACCGCTGATCGACGTTCCTGGCCAGCCGTTTGATAAATGTTGTTTTTCCCGCGCCCAAAAAGCCGGATACGATCAATATTTTCATACGTTTCCTTTTTCAGTCAAATTTTCAAATCATCAGTCAGCCAATTTAACGACTGGTTTGATTAAATCCTTCGGTTTATCTCTCATCAGGAACAATGCTTCTTCCAGATGATCCCATCCATCAAACACATGCGTGGACAGCGGGCTGACATCCAGCTTGCCTGCCGAAACAAGAGCTCCCAGTTTTTCCATGCGGAGTCTTCCGCCAGGCATCAGGCCTCCGTTAATCTGTTTGTGACCCATTCCAACGCCCCACTCTACACGCGGAATATCAATGTTGTCACCGGATCCAAGATAGTTTACATTTCCGATCTTTCCGCCCGGTTTCAGGCATTTTACTGCTTCTGCAAAGGTTTCTACACCACCGCCGGCGATGACTACTTTATCAACACCTTTTCCATCTGTCATATCAAGTACCTGCTGGAAAATCGGTCCGTTCTTGTAGCTGACAAAATCCGTTGCGCCGTATTTTTTTGCCGCTTCTACGCAGACCGGTCTCGTTCCGACAGCAATGATTCTCGATGCGCCGCGCATATTCGTTCCGGCTACCGACATCAGACCAACTGGTCCGATTCCGATGACAAGAACTGTATCACCAAACTGTACATCGGCAAGCTCTACGCCGTGGAATCCGGTCGGCACCATATCGGAAAGCATGCACGCGTCGACAACATTGATGTTTTTCGGAAGCAGCGCAAGGTTTCCATCGGCATCATTTACATGAAAGAATTCAGAAAAGACACCATCTTTGAAGTTGGAGAATTTCCAGCCTGCCAGCATTCCGCCGGAGTGCATGGAATAACCAGCCTGTGCTTCCAGAGAATTCCAGTCCGGAGTGATGGCCGGCACAAGAACCCGGTCTCCCGGTTTGAAATCTTTTACGAGCTCTCCGACTTCCACAACCTCTGCACAGCACTCATGGCCCAGAATCATGTTATGACGGTCACCGATGGCCCCTTCCCATAAAGTGTGGACATCTGATGTGCAGATGGCAACTGCCAGTGGACGGCAAATGGCATCCATCGGCCCGCATTTCGGGCGTTCTTTCTCGATCCATCCGGATTCACCGATTTTCAGCATTGCATAACCTTTCATATCTTTTGCTCTCCTTTCAGATTGTTAATGATTTATCGATTCCTATGGTTCGAATATATCACTAATAGGTTACTAATTCAACAGAAAAGTCACGGAATGCCGTAGAATATTCCGTGACTTTTTTATAGCTTTTGCACAATAGATTACTTATAGATACTTTTTATCAAATTCTGCACCGACCGCATTCCCATACCGAAACGGCTGCAGCCGGCTTTCTGCATTTCCTGTATAGTTTCCAGACTGCGGATTCCACCGGCGGCCTTGATCTGAATGCGACCGGCGGCTTCACGGCTCATGATTCGAACCTGCTCCACGGTGGAAGGACAGCCGGGATACCATCCGGTGCTCGTCTTTACATAATCCGCACGGCCTTTCACACACAGATCCACTGCCTGGCAGATTTCCTGCTCCGTCAGCTGCGGTGCCTCGATGATCACCTTAAAAATCGCCGAAGGCACCTGCTCCCGGATGGCCAGAAGTTCTTCTTTTACATAAGAAAATTCGTGGCTTCTGAATGCCGTAAGATTCATCACCATGTCGATTTCCCGGCAGCCAGCCTCCCACAGTTCTTTTGCCTGCCGCTTCTTCTGTCCGGTCGTATCTCCGCCGCCCGGAAAGCTTACCACGCCTCCCGCATGGATTTCTCTGGTGTCCTGCAGCCGTTCTGCCACATGGGCGCTGAACGCCGGCAAGGTAAACACAGCAGCCAGACGATATTTCTTTGCCAGCTCCACCATCGCATCAATTTCATCCATTGTATGAAATGCCTGTACACAGCTGATATCAATCTGCCGCATCAGTTTCTTCTGTTCTTCTGTCTCATCGCTCATTTACTCCGTCCTTTTCCCGAAATCTCCACCTCGTACTTGCTTCCGATGATCCGCACATGGTCAATGCTCACCGGCCGGTTCTGCCAGTAGGTGACTCTGTGCACCACAAGAAGCGCATCCTTCGGCTCCGTTTTCAGAACCTGGGCTTCCATAAAGGTCGCGGATTTCGCTGAAATTCTGTCTCGTGTCTCATCAATCTGCAAGCCGAATTTCTCCTCCAGAAACTGATACAGCGCTACAAACTGATTCTCATACGCTTCGATGCCAGGGACTTTCGCATATTCGATATAATTTTCCATCAGCGTAACAGGCTCTTCATCCGCAAGCTGCAGCCGCTGAATCCTCGCCACGCTGGTTCCCTCCGGAATTTCCAGTTCATCGGCGAGCTGTTTGTCCGCCGAAATGATGTCGATCATCATATCTGACGTCGTTACCCGATATCCTTTTTTCATCAGGGATTCCGTGACCGATGTGACCTTGTTATAATTCTGAATTGCCTTATGATTCAGCACCCTCGTTCCAGAACCCTGGCGAACCTCAACCAGTCCCTCCTGCACCAGTATCTTTACTGCATTCCGTACCGTAGTACGGCTGACCTGATAGATTTTCTCCAGTTCACACTCCTTCGGCAGAAATCCCCCGACAGGATATGTTCCCTTATTGATCTCGTTTTTCAGTCTGCTGTAAACCTTCACATAAGCCGGTGCATTTTTCATCTTCTTCCCCTCCCGTGAAATATCAATATCCGCTTTTTGATCCTTTTTGCAGTATACCATATTTTGACGGCACAATCGAGTCCCAAAGAAGAGTTCCTGTTTTCTGCTTTGTCACCGACACATACTCTGCCAGACGCACAGAAAAAAGGCAGACGCATGTCATTTCTTTATGACTCACGTCTGCTCTGCATGAATCTTCTTTTTTCTGCTGTCTGCGAAATACTTCCATTCTCCAGAAGCAAATCTCTCTTTCTGCGGTGTAAATTTTTGTTACAAATTTTTTATTGTTCTTTTCTATTTTTTCGTATCAAACCGCATCACCGCCATGTGCACCACGTACGGCACCAAGATGACCGGGATTGCCAGGTATGCCAGGATGCTGTACGCCTTCTGGATCAGCGTCAGCAGACCAAACTGTGCGATGAGGAAGTCTGCGATGCAGCAAGCGAGGGCGGCGAGGATCTGGGTGCGGCTGATTTTGCCTGCGGTTTCTGTTCTGCTGCTTCGTTCAGCGAGACCGGCGTGGATTCGTTTGACCATGGCGGCAACCATGTTGACGGCTGTGGATACGGCACCGAGGATGATCAGTACGGAAATCAGCGGTGTCATGAATTTACTGCCGACGCCCTGCTGAACCATAAATAATGTCGGGACGCTCTGCTGGCTCATTTCCGGGTTCTGGTATACGGTCATGATTCCGAGGACGACCATGATCATCAGAAGGGCATTTAATACGGCACCGACTGCCATGCTCTTTCCGGCATCCTGCGGTTTTTCGAAGGATTTGGCATGCTGGACGAAGACTGCGACATTGGCAAGCTGGAAGGTTCCGTAGAGGAATGCGGCGTACAGGGCTTTGCCGAATGGGAGGTCTGCGGTTTTCATGGCGTTTACAGTATCGCCGATCTTTCCGGCTCCGGCGATGATGTTCGGGACGTAGACGATCAGCAGACCGGCGATAATGCAGATGGACAGCACTGACGCTACTTTCCGCACCAGATCCGTTCCGAATACCGAAACGACGAAAATAATTTTCCAGTTTCATAACGATTCTCCCTTCTTCCTAACAAGCAAAAGGGCGTACTGACCTTCTGTTGGTCAATACGCCCTTGTATCTCCGATGTGCTTTAGTATATCACAGTTTTAACGCGAATGCACTCAATTTTAAGCAAAACGCAAAAGATCCCGGGATTTTTCTCTCCCGGGATCTGAAAATTCTTACTATGTAATTCTTTTTTAAACCACACGTCTTACCGCAAGAATCGTGGTATACGCTGCGTTGCTGCTGATCTTGATACCGTCACGCTCATTGCTTGCGTGTACGATTGCACCGCCGCCGATGTAGATGGCTACGTGGCCGCTGTAACAGATGATATCGCCCGGCTGAGCTTCTGCATAAGATACGCCGCGTCCTACGCTGCGCAGTGCGCTGGAGGAATGCGGAAGACTGTATCCGAAGTGTGCGTAAACGCTCATGATAAAGCCGGAGCAGTCAGCTCCGTTGGTAAGGCTTGTGCCGCCCCATACGTACGGGTTGCCGATGAACTGGGTTGCATAGGATACGATGGCGCTTCCTGTTGCACTTCCGGTGCTGCTGGAGCTGCTGGAATCATCCGAGCTACTGGTATCGCTGGACGAAGAATCATCGTAAGAGCTTCCTCCGTTAGACGGTGTTGTTGTCGTGATGGAGCTTCCTGTGCTGGACGGTGTGTTGTCTGCCGTTGTTGTATTATTTGCAGCACTGCTTGCGGCTGCTTCTGCTTCCGCCTGTCTTGCAGCCTCTGCCTGGCGCGCTGCCTCGGCTGCTTCTGCTGCCTGACGTGCCTCTTCTGCTTTTCTTGCTTCCTCAGCGGCTTTCGCTGCTTCTTCGGCTGCAATCTCTTCCTGAATCTGCTGGATCTTTGCGTTCTGCTCTGCCAGGACTGCGTTGTACTGTGCAGCCATGTCATTCAGGTCTGCAATCTGGTTCTCGTAGTCATCGGAAACGGCTTTCTTCTGCTCGAGCATTTCCTCGAGGGACTGCTGCTGTGCTTCCTGCTCTGCCTCGCTGGCTTCCAGGTCTGCTTTCTCGTCTGCGAGCTGATTGCTGTAATCCGTTACCTGCTGTACCAGATCCATGTACTCCTGCAGGCACTCTCTGTCGTATTTGTATAATTTCTGGGTGTACTCAGCCTGGTTCAGGATGCTGCTTAAATCTTTTCCTTCCAGAATCAGTGCTGCCCAGCCGTTGTCTCCGCCGCTTTCATAGAGGAATTTGATACGTTTTTTCATCTGCTCGTACTGCTCGTCCTCTTCTGCCTGTGCGTCACTTAATTTTTTCTGAGTATCTTCAATCTCAGTCTGTTTCTCTGCAATTTCATTTTTCAGATTTTCAACGGATGCCATGGTTACGACAAGCTGTGCGTCCAGGTCATCAATCTCGCCGGTAATCTGATTCTTTTTGGTTTCCAGATCGTCGATTTCTGCTTTTGCGTTGTCAAGCTGTGCGCTGGTCTCGGCCTGTGCTGCCTGCTGCTGCTGTAACTTCTCCTGTTTGGAGGCGCTTACTGTCATTACCTGAGCTGCACTTACGATTACTGCTAAACTTAAGGCAAGAAATTTTTTTCTCATTCTTTCACTCCCAAATTGATTCGTTGTATGTAGGATTTCTGTTTCCAGTTTTACCTGTTTCTTAGAAATTCAATTATTCTGTAACAATTTTGAAATATTTTTCCCAATTCTTTTACATAATATCACAATTCACAAATGGATGCAAGGAAAAATATCCCGCCTTTTTGTAAACAATTCGTGAACAGTAACGATACATGTTATTTTACCTTCTGTACACTCACACAACTCAATTTGTATTGATCCGGCGAGGAAAGCGCATCGCCGTCGGGGATTGAAAAGTCCTCTGCGGAGAATTTCGCACAGAGTGCCCGGTACTGATCCTCTGTAAAAGACGGCACCGCATCCTGATTCCATTCCAGACTGATTTCCTGATCGGTCACGCCGCGCGTTACAATTTTCCCGCCTTCAAAATCCTTTTGTTTCATTTCTTTTAACGCATTGTAAACTGCAGTTCCATAATCCAGACGTACTTTCAACACGGCATTGGCGTACTCCTCCACGCCGCCGTTTGCGATCAGTGCTCCGCCTGCCGCAGATGCTGCTGCGCCAAGTACATTCTGATACGATGCACCGTCCGAGAAGAGAATCTGTCCGCTCTCACCGTACCAGCTTTTGATTTTTTCCAAATACGACGGTGATACGCTGCTGCTTTTCCGATACGTATAATCCAGCGTGATGCTGTTTTCTCCAAGTCCCAGATCCGCAGCGGCCGCCTCTGCACCGAGTGCATAACCTGTCCCGTACTTTGTTCCGTTCTCTTCGTTTTTCTGTCCGATATAGCCCAGGTGCGTGTAGCCGGCCTGTACTGCCGCATAGCCTGCCAGGTAGCCGGCCTCTGATGCATCAATTTCCAGGCTTTCTGTATTTCCGCGGAGACGGCTGCGGCCGCTCTCACTGACCGGTTCTGCCTCCAGCAGCAGAAAACGGACATCCTTCCAGTCGCGCTGTGCATCGTAAACGGCGCGGCTCATGCTCGTTCCGGCACAGACGATAACGGATGCTCCCTTCTGCGCCGCCTCTTTGATGGTGTTTTCATAGTCCTCTGTTGTCCGTCCTGCCGGAACACTTGCTTCATATTTCAGACCGCTCTCGTCTCCATACTGCGCAAGACCGTTCCATGCTGACTGATACACGGCATCGGAAGCTACCTCACTGCCGTCGGTTACCAGCACCAGATCCACTGGTTCCGTCTTTTCTTTTCCGCAGCCGCCCAGCAGCAGCAACGACACTACGCCAAGACAGAGCGCCCATTTCCAGCTCTTTCGCATGTTTACTCCCCTTGTATTTTTATTTTCCAGATTTTTTCTTTTGTATTTCTGATCTGCGTCTTTCACGCACCTTCTAGTATAGACAATTCCAGCGCAAAAAGAAAGAGAGAATACACGAACTACAAAGTTTTTTTGTATTCTCTCTTATTTTTTATAGAAGATATTTTACTGGAACAGATCGTTCAGGATTTCTGCCGGTTTCTTCCTGCGGTAGCCTTCACTGTCACTTAAGATACTGCTGCTCCAGGTGAAATGATTCACACCGGTCAGATAGGACCGGTCAAGAACTTTTACACCATACCGCTCATACGCAACCGGATAATACATTTTCATGTATTCATTTGCCAGCTCAATAGCTTCACTGTTAATGCTTCCTGTTGAAGAAACGGTTCCGCCAAGCTGAATATACGGCGGTGTCGCATGAATGACAACCACGCTGCCGTCCGAGCACTGGCCAATGACAATCCAGACATGACCGCTCTTGCTGACCACATCACCCGGCGTAAATTTCTGGGACGTATCGCCTGTCACGCAGGTTCCCCAGCCTTTTCTTGCAAAGTAGGCCGGCATTCCAGTGGAGGTTGTCGTTGCATACTCTTTCGTCACCTGATGTGCGGTCCATCCGACATAGCCGGAACAGTCAAGACCTTTTCCGTACTCATACAGATGATCGGAATAGTTGTAGGTGGAATTCTGTGTATTGAAGAATTGTTTCCACTGCGCATTGACGCCGTAACTCTCTGCCTCTGCGTCTGTGTGGCCGCCTCCCCAGATATACAGGGTGTTTCCAAGCGGAAGCAGTGCATTTTTCAGAAAGTTCCGTACGGTGCGGACACCGATCTGCGCGGACGGTTCAAATCCGTCCGGACTCTGTACCAGCTTGCCGTCCTCATCGAACACATACGTTTTTCCGTCGATCACCTGTTTTCCGGTTATCATGCCGCCCCAGCTTCGGAAATAGTATGTATTTCCGCCAATCGACTGCCAGCCGATTGCCATTTTCGAGTCAGATCCAAGGTAATAGAGGTTATTATCATAGGTAATAAACGCATTCTTGTACATGCCGCCCCAGCTTCTCGGATAATAATAGTTATAATCCCAGTATACCCAGCCGCTTGTCGCCATAACGCCGTTTTTGTCTACATAATAATAGTTTCCGTCGTACTGAAACAGCTCGTCATCTCTTCTGGTTCCATTGGCGTTGATCCAGTAATACGTTCCGTTGGTCAGATACCAGCCCTCTTTTGTAATCTGCTCGCCGTCTTCCAGAAAATAGTATTTCTTTCCATTGATATCGCAGACACCTGTATAGAAGGTTCCGTCATCCTTTGCCCAGTATTTCTTTCCCTGCCAGGTAAAAGATTCGTTATGGTAAACGCCGCCCCAGCTGTGGAAATAATATCTTGTTCCGTCAACCTCTTTCATTCCGGTGTACATCACACCGTCACCGTCAAAATAGTATCGGTTGTTGTCATACGTGATCCATTCAGATGCAGCACGTGTGCCGTCCGCTTTCAGCCAGTACCATTTGCCTTCCAGCTTCAGCCAGCCGGTCTGAACAGAACCATCCTGATTAATCCAGTAAGTCTGATCTCCCAGCTGAACCCAGCCGGTCTGGCTGGCATGATAGATCGATCCGTCATTCTGCGCTATGTAGGTTTTCCCTTTTACGGTAAAGAAGGTGTTTCGATATACACCACCCCAGCTCCTGAAATAATACTCGTTTCCTCCGATGCTCTGGAAACCGTTTTTATAAATGCCGCCCCAGCTCCGGAAGTAATACAGATTGTTGTTGATTTCTTTCCAGCCGGATGTCATCATGACACCATTATCATCAAACCAGTACCAGTTATCATCGTACAGCAGCCAGCCGGTCTGCAGGACGCCGTCTTCTCTTACCCAATAATATGATGTGCCTTTTTTCAGCCAGCCTTTTTGTGTGATCTGCGCTCCCGTAGTATCATCAAATGCGCAGAGATCACCATGTCCATTCATTGTTCTGACTATTCCACGGGCAACGATACCATTTTCCTGTACATAGTACATTTTTCCGCTGATGCTGAGATACACATTTTTCTGAATGCCGCCCCAGCTCTGGAAATAATAGAGGTTTCCATCTACTTCCTGAAAACCATTTTTATAGATTGCTCCGTCTCCCTTGGCATAATAAAAATTATTATCGTATGTGAACCAGCTGTTTTCTGCCATGCGGCCGTTCCGGTCCGGATCCAGCCAGTACCAGTTTCCATTCCGGTAAAGCCATCCTGTTTTCAGCTGTCCGTTCTCATAAAAATACCAGCCGCCGTCGCCTGCCTTAACCCAGCCATTCTGACTGGCCCGCACAGCAGCAACGCTGTCCTGTGAAGCCTGTGTCTGCGTTTCACTCTGTATCCCGCTCTGCTGATCCTCTGTCTCCACAGACTGGTCCATCACCGTGCTGCTCCCCACAGCACTCGCGGAAACAGTCGTCGGATGTACGCTGAGCATCAGCACCATAAAAAGTGTACCGCCCAGAAGACTTCTCAATTTTTTCTTCGATGTCATTGGTAAGTAACTCCCTTACTATATTATATCTGCTTTTCTCTCCATGTTATCATTAGAAATTATATTATCTTTTGTAATATTTTGCAATAAAAACGTAAAAAAAGAGACATTCACGAAGGAATGTCTCTTTTTTCTGTGTTTCATTTCATGCTCTATTCTGTCTTTTCAAGACAATATCCTGTGTTATTAGAACAGTCCTGTAATCTTTCCAGTAGCGTCTACATCGATACGCTCTGCTGCCGGAACTTTCGGCAGACCTGGCATGGTCATGATGTCACCGGTCAGGGCTACGATGAAGCCTGCACCTGCGGAGATTTTCAGGTTACGTACGGTAACTTCGAATCCGGTCGGTGCGCCGAGTTTGGTCTGATCATCGGTCAGGCTGTACTGGGTTTTTGCCATACAGATCGGGCAGTTGCCAAATCCGAGAGCCTCTAACTGTTTTGCCTGTTTCTGTGCATTTGCGGTCAGGACAACTCTGCTTCCGCCGTAGATCTTCTGAACGATGGCGTTCAGTTTCTCTTCGATGGAGCCTTCCAGATCGTATGCATAGGTGAAATCGTTCGGCTGCTCGCAAAGACGGACAACTTCTTCTGCCAGGGCTACGCCGCCCTCGCCGCCTTTTGCCCATACCTCGGACAGAACAACGTTGACGCCGAGCTCTTTACATTTCTCCTCAACCAGCTTCAGTTCTGCTTCGGTATCGGTCGGGAATGCATTGATTGCAACAACGCAAGGCAGTTTGTATACGTTTGTGATATTGCTTACATGTTTCAGAAGGTTCGGCATACCTTTCTCCAGAGCTTCCAGGTTCTCGCCGTTCAGTTCTGCTTTCGGAACGCCGCCGTTGTATTTCAGGGCACGAACAGTTGCTACGACTACAACTGCATTCGGTTTCAGGCCCGCCATACGGCATTTGATGTCGAGGAATTTCTCAGCACCAAGGTCAGCACCGAAGCCTGCCTCTGTGATAGTGTAATCTGCTAATTTCAGGCACATTTTGGTTGCTGTTACAGAGTTGCAGCCGTGTGCGATGTTTGCGAATGGTCCGCCGTGAACGATAGCCGGAGTTCCTTCCAGAGTCTGTACCAGGTTTGGTTTCAGGGCATCCTTCAAGAGTGCTGCCATAGCGCCCTGCGCATGCAGATCTCCTGCTGTTACCGGTTTCTGCTCTGCTACTTTTCCGTAGGTATATCCGATGATGATCTTGGAAAGTCTTTCTTTCAGATCTGAGATGTCGCTTGCCAGACACAGAACTGCCATGATCTCAGATGCTACGGTGATATCGTAGCCGTCTTCTCTCGGCATTCCGTTTGTTTTTCCGCCAAGGCCGTCTACAACGCTTCGAAGCTGACGGTCATTCATATCTACGCATCGTTTCCAGGTGATCTTTCTCGGATCGATATTCAGAGCGTTGCCCTGGAAAATGTGGTTGTCGATCATAGCTGCCAGCAGGTTGTTTGCTGCACCGATTGCATGGAAGTCACCGGTGAAGTGAAGGTTGATATCTTCCATTGGAACAACCTGTGCGTATCCGCCGCCTGCTGCTCCGCCTTTTACACCGAAGACCGGTCCAAGAGATGGCTCGCGAAGTGCAACCATTGCTTTTTTACCGATTCTGGAAAGTCCGTCTACCAGACCTACAGAAGTTGTTGTTTTTCCTTCTCCTGCCGGTGTCGGGTTGATGGCTGTAACGAGGATCAGTTTTCCATCCTCCGCATTGGTGTCTTTTAACAGGTTGTAATCAATTTTTGCTTTGTACTTTCCGTACTGCTCCAGATATTTGTCATCAATACCTGCTTTTTCTGCGATCGCTGTGATCGGCTGCATGGTACATTCCTGTGCAATTTCAATGTCTGATTTGTAACCCATTGTTTTAAAATCCCCTTTCTTTTTTCCGCTTTGTCCGCCGATTGATAGCCATATTTTACCATGTTTTGTAAGATGATTCAATTGATAATTATTTATTTCACAATCTTTATACGTTTTGTACCAAAAAATGCAGAAAATTCCGCCAAAAGGCGGAGCGGCACAATTCTGCATTAAAAAAAGAAGGATTCCCGGCTTTTTGCTGCCGAAAATCCTTCTCTTTTTTATTTTTTAAGAATACTGCGATTCATCCACCTCAAACGGTTCGTCGCACGGTCCTTCGAGGAGGCGGTAGCTGCCCTGTGTGGAGAAGTAATACCATTTTCCGTCGATCAGTTTCCATCCTTTTACGGCGTAGCCGTTTGCGTCAATGTAGTATCTCTGCTCGGTGTCGTTTGCATAGCGGTGCGGGTTCAGGGAAACCCATTCGCTTTTGGCCCAGCGGTCTTCGTCTTCGATGTAGAACTTCCAGCCCTCATCAGTTTTGGTCCAGATGGAGGTTACCTGCTCTTCCATTTTTTCGAAGAATTTGGATTTCTGGGAGAGATCATCATTGAGCTGGTCGAAGGTCAGCTTCTCTGCAAGCGTCTGTTCACCTGAAAACAGGTTCGTTCCAAGACCGAGGCGGTCACCCTCAATGGTAGCTCCGAGACTTGCGATGGTGGTCGGGAACATGTCCATGGTGGTGAAACTTCTGTTTTTCTCCTGCTGCGGCTGGATCGGAGAGTTGATGATCACGTTGTATACGGTTCTGGTGTAGTCCGGATCAACGTTCTCACAGAAATCGGAATCCATCGTCAGATGGTCGCCAGAAATTACGATCGTTGTGTTCTCGTAGAAATCCTGCTGCTGAATCCAGGAAACGAACTCGGTGACCTGCTTGCTGGAGCAGTGCAGAACCATTCCGTACTGGTTGTCACCGTCGTTTTCTTCATCGCAGAGCTCACACGGATAGCCATCCTCAAAATGGGTGTCTGCGGTCAGCATGGTGAAGTTGAACGGCTCTCCCTCTGCTGCGATTTCGGTCAGACGGTCTTTGGCAAAGGAAAAGAGTTTTTCATCCTCATAGCCCCACCATTCGTAATATCCTTCCGGGATCAGGCCTTTTTCCATAGCCCAGTTGTAATCGTCTACTTCGTAGTCGCCGTGCTCTTTAAAGTACTCTTCCCGGCCGCCGAACTGTCCGATTGAACCGATGAAGAAATACTGCTTGTAGCCTTCATCCGCCAGGACATCACCCAGGGTATTGATTTCCGGGAAGAAGCTGGCCTGATATGCCATCTCATTTCGCTGGATTCCGATGCTGAGAGGCAGACCGGAGGTCTGTGCGAAAATTCCGGCAATGGTCCAGGTTGCGTTTACGGTAGGCTGGCCGCCGCCGAGCAGCTCCGAATTGGAAAAACTGATGTTGTCTGCGGCAAGCTGGGTCAGCTCCGGGATATAGTTTTTATCGAATGCTCCGCCGGAGGCTTTGTCTGCGTAGGTGCTCTCCATGGATTCCAGATAGAGATAGATCAGATTTCGTTTCTGTTCCGGGAACGTGATATTCACGCGGTCCGGATCTACGTAGTTGTCTTCTACCACGGTATTGTACGTGCTCTGATTTTTCAGATAATCTTTTACGTCCAGTGCTGCCCACACGTCATTGATGGAATAGACGATGCTGGCGGCTCCTGCCGCGATACAGATCATCCCGAACGCCACATGGGCTTTGCGTTTTTCCCGAAGAAAAATGCTGACCAGAATCAGAAGGATGAGTGCTGCCGCTGCGATCAGCGCACTTGAGCAGACATAACTCATCAGAAGATCATGGCTGGTTCCGGCAATCGGGGCCTTTAACTGGTAAACAAGCTCTTCCATGCTCAGATTCGGCCATGTTTTCCGCATCCAGCGCTCGGACGTAAACAGCAGCACGCCAAGCGTTCCGATCACCACTGCAAACACAGCCAGCAGAATGCGCCCTGCTTTTTTCGTTTTTTTCTGTTTCTTGTGTTTCATCTTCCTGCCTCCAAAAAGCATTACAGCTTACAAAATTTTAACTTTTCTTTACAATCGCCTTACGTATTATAACAAAGACCGTTTTAAAAAGATAGAAAATTTTTATAAAATTTTTGCACAAAAAGTACAGCCAAAAACATATTTTTTGTATGACACATAAAAACCCGCCCGGCACCGCAAATCTCTTCGCGGCCCAAGCGGGTTTTTCATCTCTATTCCGGGAAAGCCTTATCAGCTTGCCTTGTTCTTTCTCTGTTTGATGACCTTCAGTCGTGTGAACTCCTCGCGCTCCTTCTCCTCCAGTGCGTCCGCGATATCCTTGGACAGCTGGGTGTAATGCGGAATCGTGATGTTCTTCAGCGCGTTGGCGCGCTTCTGTGTTTTCTTGATTGCCGCAGCAAGGCGGTATGCCGAGTTCTCAATCATGGAAAGGTTTAAGGTCAGGTCTTTTACTTTTTCAAAGGCCTGTCTTGCCTGATCCAGGGACTCCTTCGTGCTGTAGTAAGCATACGTTGGGGCCTGTCCGGACGGATCAGCCTCTACCAGCGGAATTTCCACGCCCATGATACTCCTTGTCTTGATCCGGATGGATTCCTCCACCGGAACGGTATAGGACACGGTCTGTACGTTGGTGATACCGATTTCCATGTTCGCAATCTGCAGCGCCGCATATGCTTCGCGGAACGTCACATCAATCTGACGCTGAATATCCTTTGCCTCATCGATCAGGCCCATGAGCTCGCGGATCAGAATATTCCGCTTCTTGTCCATCAGCTCGTAACCCATGTGGGCAAGTTTCAGAGAGTTCTTTGCAAGAATCAGGTTTCCCTTGGTAGGAAAGGTATTCGGGTCCATTCCGATCTCACTCCTCTCGCTTACTCATTCATGGCATCGGCTTCTGCCTTTGCTTTTGCTACTGCATCAATGGTGGTCGGATGATAATACTGATCCAGAACCTTGGTGTTGACACGGTCGAGCTCTTCTCTCGGAAGCAGTCCAAGAAGCTCCCATGCCTTGTTCAGCGTATCTTCCATGGAACGGTTTTCATCCATTCCCTGGCCGATGAATTCATGCTCGAATTCATTACCGAATACCAGGTACTGTTTATCGATCGGAGAAAGCTCATCCTCACCGATAACGGATGCCAGGGAACGCGCATCTCCTACCTTTGCATAGCAGGAGAACAGCTGGTTCGCTACGTCCTGATGATCGGCTCTTGTGTAGCCCTCACCGATACCATCCTTCATCAGACGGGACAGACTGGGCAGTACATTGACCGGAGGGTATACTCCTTGTCCATGCAGTGCACGATCCAAAACGATCTGCCCTTCTGTAATATAACCGGTCAGGTCGGGGATCGGGTGTGTGATATCATCGTTGGGCATGGTCAGAATCGGGATCTGCGTTCATAAATCGTCGCCAGCTCGGAATACAGATAGCCCGGATATCCTTTTCTGGACGGGATTTCACCCTTACTCGAAGAAACCTCACGCATTGCCTCTGCAAAGGAGGTCATATCCGTCAGGATAACAAGGATGTGCATATGCTTCTCAAATGCCAGATATTCTGCTACCGTCAGCGCTACCTTGGGTGTGATCAGACGTTCTACAACCGGGTCATTTGCCAGGTTCAGGAACATGACAACGTGATCGGATACCCCGCTTTCCGCAAAGGTATGGCGGAAATATTCTGCAACATCATATTTTACACCCATAGCAGCAAATACAACCGCGAATTTCTCATCAGAGTTATCCCCCAGAGATGCCTGACGCACGATCTGTGCAGCCAGCTGGTCATGGGGCAGACCGTTTCCGGAGAAAATCGGCAGCTTCTGTCCGCGGATCAGGGTCGTCAGA
>OHNF01000629.1_pt1 | contig 20226 bp, 16 predicted proteins | sample 1569491 | NCBI WGS metagenome assembly OHNF01 (sample SAMEA3879557, study PRJEB24766) | human gut metagenome | biome: human-associated habitat; feature: feces | place: USA | collected 1985/1987 | reverse complement strand
CAAAATTCTTGTTTCGGATGGTCTTTTCAAAGATTGCCATAATGGTTCCTCCGTTATGCCAACGAAATTCGGTTCCTTTATCTGGAATACGAGCGAAGCTGCCGAAAAATTGCAGAGAAGCTCCTCTCAATAACCGAAAGCCAGTGCGCCGCCATCCACGGCAAAATCCTGTCCGGTGATATAAGCGGCACCATCGCCCACCAGAAACTCGGCCATCTTGCCCAAATCGCGGGTGTCACCGTAGGCGTGCAGCGGCATCCGGTTCAGAATTTTCTGCTCCCGGGCTGCGTCCACTACCTGCTCGTTCATTTTGCTGCGGAACCACCCCGGCGCAATGCTGTTGACGGTGATGTTGTCCTGCGCCCACTCCACGGCCAGAGCGCGGGTCATCGCCAGCACAGCGCCCTTGCTGGCACAGTACGGCACCACCTCGCTGAAGCCCAGATGGGCGCTCATGCTGGTGATGTTGATGATGCGGCCCTTGTCCGCACTTTTCTTCAGATAGGGGTAGCAAATCACACTCATCTGGAACAGATATTTGACATTCACATTCATGATATTGTCAAACTGCTCCATGGGAAAGTCCTCGGCCCGGCATTTATAGCTGACGCCTGCGTTGTTTACCAGAAAATCCAGACAGCCGTTATGCTTTGCGGCCAGCTCCGCCACCAGTGTTTTCATAGCTTCTGCATTGCCGATGTCACCCCGCAGATGGACAACGCCCGGTGCACTTTCGCCTACACCCTCTTTGGGCTTGCCGGTGCGGCTGATGACATAAACTGTCGCGCCGGCCCGAGCCAGCACGTTTGCGATCTGGAAACCGATCCCGCTGCTGCCGCCGGTGACGATACCGGCCTTTTCCTTCAAACCTGCCATAAAAAGCACCTCTCATCTTTTATCTGCGACCTGAAAGCTGTCAGCTTCAGTATATCATACCTTTGCAGGATGCGAAAGCTCTTATGTACGCCGCCCGCAGGCGGCAAAAATCAGTTCATTGGAAATTCCAGTCCTGCAAACTCGGCATCCGTCAGCCGTTTCAACTTTTCAATGACCTGCTCTGACAGTTCCCGCAAAGCAGTTTCATCCGGCATCAGGTAGCACTGCATCAGCCGCAGCTCCCGCACCAGCCCCTGCCGGGTGCCGGTATTGTAGAGCATCATCAGCATCAGCTCATCATGGTTAAATTGCATGGTCATTCCTCCCCTTCCGGCACTTTGTGGGATTGCATTCCGGCATATCGCATTTCGCCTTGAGTTGGCTCAGCACTGAAGATCGTTCCTGCTTATCCTGAAACCCCGATAATTCCCGGAAGCCGATGCTGTCAACGTAATGTGCCGATATTTTTCCGGCCTGATTCAGCAGGATAACATCGCTGACAGACAGGCTGTGGCCGTGATAATCCATGGGCTGAGCACAGTTGAATTTCTGATACAGCTGCTCCAACAGTTCCGGTTGAGGAACGCTGCGCTTTCCGGTCGGAAGATTGCCACGGTAGAGAATCTCGTAATTTTCAATAGCCGGAGCAATGTTCTGCTTTTCCAGATAACGCATGGATGCAAAGCGGAGCGCAGGGTCTGCATCCTGCTTCAGCTGCATAAGCAGATAGCAATCCTGCCCGCTTTGCTGGAACTGCTTCATCCGATATGACTGTATTTCTTCTCGGTCCGCAAGTTTTTGCGCAAATTCCTCCGGGCTGAGAGAGATGCAGGCATTTTTCCCAAGGTTGTGGGTGTACACAATTTCGTCCCGTACTTCCTCGATCATGAGTTCGGGCGCATCCAATTTTCCGCGTTCCAGCAGAGAACAATCCCCCTGATAGAGGGCATACTCCCATAGTCCGTTGTTTTCCTGCACAGTGAGGTAAAAATCATATTCCAGATTCCACACTCGATAATCCTGCTGCGTCAAAGGCTCCGGTTCCACGGTGGCATGGCTGCGCGCCATCCTCTCCGCAAATTCGCAGATATGCTGCACGGCAGAGCCGATCCGCATGTGGTAATCATCGAGATATTCGACCTTCTCAGAATACTGACGACCATTGGGAAACTTCAGCTGCACCATGCTGCCGTCCGGCACCCGGAACAGCTCATTGTATCTCGGATCAATGAACCGGACATCGTCATCCGGCAGAGAATGCGGGTCTAAAGTCCGGCGTTTGCGAACCCCGGAACGGAACTTTTCCAAGGTGGTGACAGCAACGTTCTGGATTTTCACCACAGGGTCATCGAAATGTTCTGCCAGATAGTACTCACGGGCGGCTTCAATGCGCCGCTGACTGTCCCCCAGAATCTCTCGCGGAATCCATCCCTCTTCCACCGGGAGAGGGCTTTCTTTTTCAAAGACCTCGTACCCGATCCCCTCGATATTCTCCCTCAGGTGCAGATACGTCTGCTCGTTGATCAGATAAACTGCTTCGTTGTCCTTGATTACGGCGTCATCTTTCATCAGCAGCCCCCGTTCTCAAATTCCAGAGAAAACTTGCTGCGGCCATCGGATTCGGCAGACAGCAGAACCGTTGCATTGTAGGTCTTGCCCTTGGCACTCTTGCAGTCCTTCAGGCGCACCCGGCCATCCCGCAGCAGCTTTTCCACCACGCGGCCATCCAGATGCTTACCCAGCCGCTTGAAGTAGGCGTTGTCTTTCCAGAGCGCAAAGCGGCACTCGCGGTTCTCACAGAACCAGCCCTTTTCCCGCTCCACAACATTCGTGCCGCAGTTCGGGCAGGCACCAATCACTTTGTTTTTCATAAGCGCATTTGCTCCTTTTACTGCCTCGGTGGTATTCACCAGCGAGGAAATCATTTCTTTGATCTCAGTCATAAATTCTTCCGGCTCCATTTCACTGCGTTCGATGCGCAGCAGCTTGTTTTCCCAGTCAGCAGTCATTTCCGGCGACTGAATCTGTTCCGGCATGACAGTAACAAGGGCCCTGCCCTTTTCCGTAGGCAGCAAAATCTTGCTTTTCCGGTCGCCTTTGCGCTCCAGAAAGCCTTTCTGTACCAGTTTTTCAATGGTTGCTGCTCTGGTAGCCGGGGTACCGATTCCGGTTCGTTCCACATCGTCTTCCATGCTGCCTGCACCGGCAGATTGCATCGCCGAAAGCAGAAGGTCCTCATTGTAGTGCTTCGGCGGGGAGGTCTGCCCCTCTTTCAGCTCTGCGCCTGTAATGCTGCACCGGCTCTGCCTTTGCACATCTGGCAAGGCCGCAGGTTCTTTCTTTTTGCTCAGCAAATCACCCAGCACTTTGCGCTCAATGCTTTTCCAGCCCTCATCCAACACCACCTTGCCTTTTGCCGAAAATTCTTCCCCGGCGCAGATCGTGGTCAGAACGGTTTCTGCATAGCGGTACGGCCCTCCCACGGCACAGAGCAGCCGTGCCGCAATCAGCCGCAGGATGCTCATTTCACCGGCAGGCAGTGCGGAAAGGTCCGCCCGTGCCACGCTTGCCGTAGGCAGCAGCGCGTGGTGGTCAGTGACCTTGCTTCCGTTGATTACCTGCTGCACATGAACCAGAAGTTTTTCTTCTGCGCCAAAAATCGCAGCCGTTCCGGATGCAAGGCCCGGCAGCGATTCTGCCATATCCTCCGTCAAAAATCGGCTGTCTGTGCGGGGATAGGTAATCAATCTTTTTTCGTACAGGCTCTGCGCATAGTTCAAGGTCTGCTGCGCCGTAAACCCCAGCAAGCGATTGGCATCCCGCTGGAGCGTGGTCAGGTCGTAAAGCTGCGGCGGATTTTCGGATTTTTCTTTGCGTTCTGCATCCTGTACCACAGCACAGGCCTCCTTTCGACAGGAAGTGAGCAGAGCTTCGGCATCTGCTTTCTGCGAAAACCGCTTGCTGGATGCGGTACCGCCGCCCGCAAATTCGATGGCAACGGTGTAGAACTTTTCCGGGATGAAAGCTGCAATTTCTGCCTCCCGCACCACCGTCATGGCAAGCACCGGAGTCATGACACGGCCCACCGCCAGTGGCCGACCATACAGGCATGAAAAAAGCCGGGACGCGTTGATGCCGACTATCCAGTCGGCACGTTCCCGGCAGAGTGCTGCATTGTACAGCGCATCGTATTCAGTTGACGGTTTCAGGTTGGCAAAGCCCTCTCGGATTGCAGATTCCTCCATGCTGGACAGCCACAGGCGGAAAACAGGCTTTTTGCACCCGGTCTGCTGGTAAACCAGCCGAAAAATCAGTTCGCCCTCGCGCCCTGCATCGGTCGCAGCGGTCACACTATCTACATCCGGGCGGTTCATCAGCTTTTTCAGGATACCAAACCGCTTTTTGGTGGACGCAGACACAAGGTACTGCCACCTTTCCGGCAGGATGGGCAGGTCGGCCACGCTCCACTTGACGAATTTTTCATCGTACACGTTGGGCGGAGCAAGCTCCACCAGATGCCCGATGCACCAGCTGACAAGATAACCGTTTCCCTCCCAATAGCCGTCTTGGCGGTTTGTCGCACCGAGAACTTTTGCATAAGCAGCCCCGACTGAGGGCTTTTCTGCGATTACTAAGCGATAAGACAATAAGTATTCCTCCATTTCTTCTTGATTTTTTCGCAAAATTCACTTGAAAAAGCATATTGCTTCGGCTAAAATGTAATTAGATGAAAAATCAGCCGAAATAATTGAAAGTAGGTGACGAACGTGAGCTATATTACCAGAAGTCTTGAGAAAGTCGTGCAGCAGGTCACGCAGGAATATCCGGTTGTACTTGTAACTGGACCTCGACAAGTAGGAAAGACGACCATGCTGCAAAAACTCATGGAAGGAACTCCCCGTGGATATGTTTCACTGGACGATTTGAATGAGCGAGCACTCGCAAAAAATGATCCGGAATTGTTTTTGCAGCTGCATAAGCCGCCGGTTCTGATTGATGAGGTTCAATATGCACCGGAACTATTTACCTATATCAAGGTCTATGCAGATACTCACCACGAGCCGGGTGCCTTCTGGCTGACCGGTTCGCAGGTGTTCAAGCTGATGCACGGGGTACAAGAATCCCTTGCCGGGCGTGTTGCTGTGCTGTCAATGACTTCTCTTTCGCAGTCAGAAATAAACGGTGCAGATACCGAGCCTTTCCGTGTGGATTTGGACGCTCTGCTGAACCGCGAGGAAAAAGCTGTGCCCGCAGATACCAAAGATATCTTTGAGCGTATCTATCGGGGCTCCATGCCCGCTATTGCAAGCGGAAAAAATACCAATAGCCAGATTTTTTACAGCAGCTACCTTTCCACCTATATTGAACGTGACGTAAAAGAGCTTTCGGCCGCCATCGATGCACTGAAATTTCTGCGTTTCATGACGGCGGTTGCGGCGCGCTGCTCCCAGATGCTGAATGTTGCCGAAATTGCACAGGATGCGGACATCAATCAGAAGCAGGCAAAAGATTGGCTGCACATTCTGGAAACACTGGGTATCATCTTCTATCTGCACCCCTACTCCAATAACCTTCTGAAGCGTTTGGTAAAAACCCCAAAGCTCTATTTTTATGATACGGGATTGGTCTGCTATCTGACCAAGTGGAGCAGTGCAGAGGTTCTGGAATACGGCGCAATGAACGGTGCAATCCTCGAAAACTATGTTGTTTCTGAAATTGCAAAGACCTATCTGAATACCGGTAGAGAGCCGTTTCTGTACTATTACCGTGATAAAGATGCCAGGGAAATCGACATTGTTTTGGAACAGGATGGTGTGCTGAACCCCATCGAGATCAAAAAGACTTCGAATCCCGGCACCGAACTGACGAAGGTATTTTCTTTGCTGGATAAAGCCTCTGTCCCACGCGGGAAAGGTGCTATCGTCTGCATGAAGCCAAAAGTCGGTATCATAGATCGAGATAACTATATCGTCCCGATTTGGATTATCTGAATTTCAATATGTAAGGCGGCAAACGCCGCCAGTAAAATTATTCTTCTGCGTTATCCTCCTCGCCGGGTTCCTCCGGCTCATCCTCCATCGGAATCTCAAAATCGCCCTTGTCCTCGGTGTAATCTTCATCGGGGTCAAGGGCTTCTTTTTCGGCCTGCTTTTTCTGATTCTGCTTCATAATAGCACAGATGCCGCCGCCAGCAGCCAGTCCGACCAGAGCCAGTACGCCTAAGAATGTGGCTGCATACTTTGTAATTTTGTTTCCTTTCGGCTGCTCAGCACCGGATGCGGCTGCTTCTTCCGCTGCCTTTTTCGCTTCTTCCTCGGCCAGCTTCCGTTCCAGTTCGGCCTGCGCCACAGCTTCTTTTTCAGCAGTATAGGCTTCGGCATCCTCTTCTTCCATCAGGGTCAGAAGGTCGGCTTCATCCACCAGATTCATGAAGTGGACGGTCTGCTGTCCCTTGGCATTACGGTCAATGACCAGATAAAAAGTCGCACCCGACTTGCTGACCAGCGTGATGAACTGCTGCCCGCTGCCATCGGAATAGCTGGTGTGGTAATCATCCACCAGTGACAGATTGCCCTCCGGGGTCAGTGCGCCCGTTTCCTCATCCGTGATGGTAACGGCATCTTCTTCCTCCACGACTTCCGGCAGAACAGGCTCCTCCACCGGGGCGGTATCACCCTCATAGGCGAAAGCGGGAGCGGCCATACCGATGCACAGCACCGCCGACAGCAGCAGTGCACCAAACTTCTTAAACTTCATCTTCATTTTCCTCCTTCTCAAACGAAACTCCCACCGCTGCCAGTGCAGCCGGGTTCGGGGTAGTGTTGGCCGACTGTCGCAGCAGAGCGGCAAGCTGTTCCGGGGTCACATTGGCCGTGCGTACCATGCTGCTGACCTCGGCAGCTTCTTCCTCCTGAATCCGCCGCTCCAGCACTGCAATGCGGTTATTCAGCTTAATGCGGCGTTCCTGCTCCTTTTTGAGCGTTGCCCGCAGCTTATCCAGTTTTTCACTCATCGTAAACCCTCCGTTTCATTTTGAAAGCCGCCCGAATCCGGCAAGATACTGCTGCCAGTGGGACGAGTGGATATTTGCGTATTTGATGGGGTCACCAGCCGATACCATCATGCCGTTTCCAAGGTAGATTCCGCAATGGCTCATCCCCGGCGTATCATAGGTTCCTTTAAAGAAAACCAAATCGCCTGGTTTTGCTTCTGCTTCGGAAATATGCTGGCTTTTCTGCCATAATCCGTTGGCCGTAGTACGCCCCACGTCATAACCGTTCTGGTTATAGACCCAGCAGACGTATCCGGAACAGTCAAAGCCTGTTTCGGGAGAACTTCCGCCCCACACATAGGGCGTTCCGACATATTTTTTGGCTTCCTCATAGATAGCCGCAAACTCGCTGTCGGTCAGAGCTTCCGCAGGAACCGTGTAGTCGATGCCGGGTGCGCCGGAGCCATCCGAGCCGCCGGGCGGTAAGCCTCCATTAAAAAGGTAGGGTCTGCCGCCCAGCGTGTCCTGAAAAATCTGATACCGCTGCCATTGATCTTCGGTCAGTTCTTCCCGTATGACGACCTCCAAGCCACGGTTTTCCAGCTTCGTGTGGAAGATTTTGTATTCATAGGGCACCTGCGTGGGCACAGGGATGCCCGCCGGGCTGATGACCCAAACGGTTCTGTACCGTATCTGCACCTCCACCCATGTTGTCAGCTCATACTGCTTTTTGAAGATTTCCTTCAGCTTACCCTGTACCTCCGACCGGGTATAGTCGTCATACAGGGTCGTGAGAAACGAGGTCAGCTGCCACGGGTCGTGTTCAATGGGGTCAAGGTGATACTGATACTCGTTGTATCCGGGGTGGTTCTGCGGGGTGCGCTTGATTTTTTTGTCCAGCTCTTTTTCCAGTTTCTTATAGTCCTGCTCTGCGCCCCGGATGTCCCGGTCCTCGGCGGTGTAGATGGTCTGCCCGGAAACATGCGTAGTGCCGGAAAACAAAATAGAACAGGATGAAAACGCTGACATGACCAGCAGCAGGAGCAAAAGAAAAACGCCCACGACCACAAGCGCGTGTGCGTTGCCCTTTGCAAAGTTTGCAATGCCATTGACTGCGGCACTGACTGCCGACCTTCCTTTGTCCGCCACCTGCTCTACGCCGGACCGGGCTGCCGATGCACTGCCGGATGCAGCTTTGCTGCTGCCGGCCGCCTGCGCAGCCATACCGCCTGACTGAGCTGCAGCATAGTAGCTTTTGCGAATTTCCTGCCGCTGCTTCCAGCGTGAAAACCAGTGAACTTCCCCTTCTGCCGTGGAAGTCCTTTTGCTTTCATCCGATGCTGCTGTCTTTTCTGTCCGCGTCTTTTTCTTACCTGCCTGCAACTTTGCTTTCTTTTTGAGCCTGCGGGCATAGCGGCTTCGGGTGTAATGTCCGGCACCCTCTGCGGTTTTCTCTCCTTCATTGAGTGCCTGTGCACCTACATTGTCGTCTTCATACTGCTCCACTTCCCGATGTGCCGCAGAACGGGCAGCGGCAGCCGCATACAGCTCCCGCTTTTGCGCTTTGGTCATGCGGGATACTTCTTCCGGGGTGATTTCCGCCTTGCCCAAACGGAGTTTCGCTGCTTTTTCCTTGACCTTTTCCGCTTCAGATTTCAGCTTTTTCTTTTTGGGGATCGTCTGTGTGGTTCGGCTCTTTTTCGGAGGGGAGCGCGTTGCGGTATCCGCCTTGCCTTCTTCCATCCTCAGCTTCTTCGGCTGCCCGCTCATGATTTATCCCCCTCCGACACCTCAGACAAACGAGTTGTCATGATCTTATAGAGTTCCAAATCATGCGGGAAGCGGTCGATAAACGGCAGAATCGTGTTGCCGTAAAACAACAGTCCCTCACCTTCGCCGGAATGGGTCACATAGGACAGCTGATGGGGGCTGATGTTCAGCTGCTTGGCCAGAATCTGCCGGTCACCGTTGGCCTGATTGAGCATATACACAAAGTCCGAATTTTCAAAAATGTTCGATACTTCGGGACTTGCCAGAAGGTCCTTCACATTCTGCGTAATGGCTGTCGGCAGCCCGCCCCATTTGCGGAAGCGCTTCCAGATTTCAATGGAATAGGCCGCTGTCTGAGCTTCCTTGAGCAAAAGGTGGAATTCATCGACATAGTATCGCGTGGATTTTCCCGCGCTGCGGTTTGCTGTCACGCGGCCCCACACGGCATCCTGCACAATGAGCATTCCCAGCTTTTTGAGCTGTTTGCCGAGCTGTTTGATGTCAAAGCAGACGATGCGGTTGTTGATGTCCACATTCGTCCGATGGTTGAACACATTCAGAGAGCCTTTGACGTAGATTTCCAGAGCGGCAGCTACATGATGGGCTTCTTTTTCATCCTGCTGCAGCAATGCATTGTACAGGTCTTCCAGCAGCGGCATATTTTCCGGCGTAGGGTCAGCGAAATACTTGCGGTAGATGAGGTGTACGCATCGGTCGATAACCGTTTTCTCTACCGGCAGCAGGCCTTCTTTGCCACCCACCACCAGCTCGCACAGAGAAAGAATAAAGTCCGCTTTCAAGGCAAGCGGATTATCTTCCTCGCTGTAATTGCTGTTGATGTCCATGGGGTTGATATACTGAGTGCGATTCAGTTTTTTCGCTCGCTGTTCGCCTACATTCTTCAGTTCTGTAATGGGGCTTGTCCGCTCCATGCCCTCACTTCCTTTCGCAAGAAAAAGGCGTTGGATACCAACGCCTTAAGTCTGTCTGTTTTTATTCCACAGAAATGATATAGTAATACAGCGGCTGTCCGCCCATCTGCAGTTCCACTTCGCAGTCGGGATATGTTTCTTCGATATATGCCGCCAAAGCTTCCGCATCTTCTTCTGTCACATCTGCGCCATAATAAACACTGATCATTTCACTTTCGTCTGTCACAGCTTCTGCCAGCAGTTCTTTGGTACTTTCCGCAATGTCCTTGCCTACAACGGCAATGGAATCATTGAGCATACCAAGAATATCGCCTTCGTGGATTTCCTTGTCCCCGATGGTAGTTTCTCTGACTGCATAAGTCACTGTTGCGGTTGCCACTGCTGTAATGGCTTCTTTCATTTCTTCTGCCATTTCTTCCGGATCTGCGCCTTCTTCGTAACAGAACATAGCGCTGATGCCCTGAGGAACAGATTTTGTGGGAATCACATACAGCTTTTTGTCCTCAGACAGTTTCGCCGCCTGTTCCGCTGCCAAAATGATATTTTTGTTGTTCGGCAGAATAAAGATATTCTTTGCATTGACCTTCTCAATTGCAGTCAGCATATCCTCGGTGCTCGGGTTCATGGTCTGACCGCCCTCGATCAGGTAATCAACACCGAGTCCCTGGAAGATCTCTTTGATTCCCTCTCCGATGGACACGGCGATGAATCCGTTCTCCTTCGGCGGCTGTTTTGCTGCTTCTTTTCTCTTCTTATCTTCCTCTGCCTGCTGTGCTGCGATCTTTTCTGCATTCTTGATCAGGCGCTCCTGATGCTCCTCACGCATGTTGTCGATCTTCATTCTGGTCAGCTGTCCGTACGTCAGCGCCTTGGAAATTGCTTTTCCAGGATCGTTGGTATGTACGTGTACCTTAACCAGCTCGTCGTCTGCAACGAGAACGATCGAATCTCCAATTCCGTTCAGGAAATCTTTGAATGCATAAACCTCTTCATCCGGAAGCGGGTTTTCCAGCATAATGATAAACTCGGTGCAGTAGCCGAATTTGATTTCTTTTTCTGTCTCTTTGGACGGTCTGACAAATTCTGTCTTTGCTTCCGGCATCTCGAAATTCAGATCAATCTCTTTCCCGAGGAACGCGTCATATGCGCCCTGCAGTACGGTTAAGAGACCCTGTCCGCCGGAATCCACAACGCCTGCCTCTTTTAATACCGGCAGCATCTCTGGTGTCTGGGAGAGCACGTACTCTGCATGCGCGAGAACGTCCTCGATGAATGCGTTCAGATCTTCGCTTTCCGGTGCAAGCTCTGCTGCTTTCTCTGCTGCTCCCTTTGCCACGGTCAGGATGGTACCTTCTTTTGGCTTCATAACGGCTTTGTATGCAGTCTCGACTGCTTTTTCCATTGCCTCTGCAAGAATCTCTGCATTCAGCTCTTGATAGTCGCGGATCTTCTTGGTAAAGCCACGAAGGAGCTGGGAAAGAATAACGCCGGAGTTACCTCTGGCACCGCGCAGAGAACCGGAAGAGATTGCCTTGGAAAGGTTGTACATGTTCACTTCTGTGAGCGAGTTTACTTCCTTGACTGCGGACATGATCGTCAGCGTCATGTTGGTACCTGTGTCGCCGTCCGGTACCGGGAACACGTTCAGCTCATTGATCCACTCTTTCTTTACTTCCAGATTTTTTGCACCAGCCAGAAACATTTTTGCCAGTAAGCCGGCATCAATTGTATTTGTAGCCACTTTCTTCATTTCCTCCTATTACCATCAGTCGATGACGCGAACGCCTTCAACCAGGATGTTGATTTTTTCAATTTCCATTCCGGTGAACTCTTCCACCTTGTATTTCACATTATTGATCAGGTTATCTGTTACGGCAGAAATACTGACTCCGTAAGAAACAATCACGTGGAAATCCAGGGAAATTTTATTTTCCGAAATCGATACATTAATTCCGTGTGTCAGACTCTCTTTTTTCAGAAGTTTGACCAGTCCATCTTTCATGTTTACCGCTGCCATTCCGACAATGCCGAAGCACTCCACAGCAACGCTGCCCGCATACAGGGCGATTACATCCGGATTGATTACGATTTCTCCCAAGCCTGTATTCATACGACCTTTCATGCCTTGTATCCTCCAATTCCATCATACTATTCAAAACACATGGAGACAGGAATAACTGACTCCACTCTACGATACATTATAACCGCTTTTCCGCAAAAAAGAAAGTTTAAAATGAAAAACCTTCAAAATTCATATAATTTTTTCATTTTTTACTTGCAAAACCGGTATAGATCTGTTAGAATGACTTATGTTGTGAGTCTAAAATGCGTTTTGACTCAAGTACGTATGTCAAGGAGGTGCAATCATGGCAAAGTGTGCAATTTGTGAGAAGGGTGCTCATTTCGGAAACAACGTAAGTCATTCACATAGAAGAAGCAATAAAATGTGGAAATCTAACGTAAAATCTGTCAAAGTTAAAGTTGACGGTGTACCGCAGAAAATGTACGTATGTACTTCCTGCTTAAGATCCGGAAAAGTAGAGCGTGCATAAGTTGAATGGTTAAAAGGCCTTTCCAGTCCGGGAAGGCTTTTTTGCTGTTCAAAAATAGAATTAAGATTTTAAAAAAAGTTCTGGGAAGAGCAAACAGGACATAAGTTTTCGCTTATGCCCTGTTGTGCTCTATTTTTTATATTTTAAAAGGGAGAAAAAATAGCGTGGTCTCTTAAGCTGAACCTGCCAACGATCCATATGCTTAGCAAAAGAAAAAGAGCATCCTACCGAAACTTTCGTTCTGGTAAGACGCCCTCGTCTTGATCTATGATATTAGTATAGTTGGCTGATTCATTTAAGATGGACTTATTATAGCGCAGCTTTCTTCATTTTGCAAGTATTTCTCTGTACAAATCAGCCAGTTCATTTCCGATCTTTTTGTGCATCTTTCACTATTCCCCTGTATTGCAGAACAGATGATATCCCACGCACAGCAGCAGAGCGGCCGCAAGAACCGTAAGAAATGAGCTGCGGATCATCAGGCTGATGAGAAGCCCGACCCCCATCCAGAACAGCAGAAAACCTAAAATTCTGCACAAACGAGCTTACTCCTTATCCGCCTCTTGGTTTATTATATGCTCTACTTTCTCTGCGGTATACCCGTCCTCTTCCTTTTTGCCGGTAAAGCGGCTGATCAGATCCGGAGCCATGTCAATGATTTTGGTGACAGCATCCTGGTTTTTGATGTTGACCAGACGCGTTCCGTTTTTGCTGATGACAAGAACGGCGCTCGGAGAAATTTTTCCGCCCATACCGCCTCCTGCATTGTTCTTTGCATTTTCTGCGAATGCACCCGCTCCCACGCCGAAGGAAACGTCTACCAGCGGCAGAAGAATCGTATCATCAATGTGGATCGCCTCACCTACGACCGTCTTTGTTGTGATAAAGCTGTCCATTCCGCGGAACAGTGCTTCTACAGTATTCTGAAATGTGTTGTCCTTTTCTGCCATCTTTTAGGCCTCCTTGTGTTTGAAATGTCGTATGGTTTTCCGAAGATTCTGATCCCGGAATAATCGAAGTGCAATGCCGGCTGCTGTCACAGCCTGAAAACTTCCTTTCATCCGGACATCGCCCCGGAGAATTTCCTGTTCGAAATCCGGCTGGACGGAAAGGTCTTTCGGCAGTTTTCCATAAATCATACCCAGAATGCCGAGTGTCTCTCCGGTCAGTGCCGGATCGTCAAATCCGAACCGGACTGTGCCGGTTACTTTTTTCGGTGCTGCTTTCTTCAGGAAATAAAGCACTTCTTTCTTTGCATGGAGCAGCGCCTCACGGAACATCTTCGAACGGAAGAATTTTTTCACACTCTCCCACTTTCTTTTTAACCGTCTGCCTGCCTGGATTTTCTGCTCCAGTTTTTCAAGCAGACGGAACGGAAATTCCAACAGCCGGAAAGCTGTCTGCAGCAGACGGCTGGCAAGATTCAGCAGTTTTTCCGGAAGATATTCGATCCTTCCGAAAAACCGTTCCAGAATGCTTTTTTTCGGCGCATCCGGTTCCTGCCTTTGCTCTGGCTGCTCCTTCTGTGCTGTCACCTTCTGCTGTTTTTCTGTCTGGTCCGGTGCTTTCTGTGTCTTTTCTGCGTCTCTTTGCGGCATTTGTTTTTCTACAGTATCTGTTTTTTGTTCTGCCGGTTGTTCCGCCGATGTCTGCTCTTTTTTCGCTTCCGCTTTCTGCTCTGCTGTTTTTTCTGCTTCCGGCGCATTTTCTGTCTCATTTTCCTCCGTCCGGGACACGGACGCTTCTCCCCGGCGAATCTTTTTCAGCCGCCGTTTCCATGTTTCCAGTGATGCCCCGAAAAGCAGAATCTGCGCCTCCGGATTCTGTTCCTCATACGAGGCCGTCAGCGCGACAGCTCCGAAAAGCCACGATACTCTTCCGCTCGCTTTTACGCAGGCAAATCCCTCTTCTTCTTTCAGAACCTGCGCCCGGTAGCAAAAAGGAAGAAACAGGACGGTGCAGACGATAAGAAGCACGAGAAACAGTAAAACAAGGAGTAAAATCCCCAGTGCCTTCAAAATCATGAATAGTATATGTATCATTCACATCCCTCAATCCGGTTCAGCAGCCATTCCCGGATTTTTACTTCTCCGGTTTCCCGATAAGTTTCCAATGCGATCGCCTCCACAAGCTCAAAAGCTTCCTCGCGCGACACGGCAAGTCCGACAATCATCGGACAGTTTCTCCGCACGGCCGGCTGCAAAAGCAGATCCGCCGGAATTACATCCAGATTGTTCTGCTGATTGGAAGGCAGTGTGAGGAGCCAGACTCCCGGAACTGCTTTTTTGTTCTCAATCCGGCGCATCCATTTTTTCTGTTTCTTTTTTGCAGTATCCCCGACGTACAGATTTTTATACCAGTTTACCATATTTTCCCTGAGCCTGTGGCTGAACCTTCCATAAATTTGCTCTCTTCAGTTCCAGATACTCCTGATAGGCCTTTTCCAGAATCTGCCGTTCATTGGAAAACTTCAGCAGATGATATGCTTCGTGATACTTGTAATAGCCCGAATCCACAAAGTATTCTTCTCTCTGTGGACGGCTGTAGTAGCCGGATGAGGCCATCAGATACCAGTGCACCTCTTTTTCCACGGTGTCCTCCGGAATGCTGAAACTGTACTGGCTTTTTCCCACGTACTTGATGATGGTTCCGTGCACGCCGGACTCCTCATACACCTCGCGGACAGCAGTCTGTTCATGGGTTTCTCCCGGCTCAACGGTTCCTTTCGGCAGAACCCAGCCTTCATATTTGTTGCGGTAGCTTTTGTAAAGCGTCAATATTTTTCCACGGTAGATTACGATACCTCCGCAGCTAACTGCTTCGATCATACGTTTTAAGCTCCTTCTGGCTTTTTTCCATTCTCTGACAGCTCTTTTCTTCCCGCTTGCCGCCAGATCTTCTGTTAAAAAGTATACCTCTTTTCCCGCCCCCGCGCAACCTTAAAACCGCATCCTTTTTCTAACATTTTTCTAAAAATTCAGAAAACGCGCCCGAACCCATCCTTTCCGGTTCGAACGCGTTTTTTCATCGTTTACTGCTGTGCATAATATGCTTCAATTACCTGTCTTGCAATCGGTACAGCGACTTCACTCGAATATCCGCCGTTTTCTGCCACAACAGCAATGACAATATCAGGATCATCCGCATTGGAGAATCCGACAAACCAGGAATGCGGTGTCTCTCCGTCGCTTCCGTGTTCTGCGGTTCCTGTTTTACCGGCGATATTGTACGGCAGATCCGAAAGTGAAACTGCAGTTCCGCTCTGGACAACGCCTTTCATCAGCTCTGTCAGCGTATTGGCTTCGCTCTCGGACATTACCGTGCCAAGAGACTCTTTGTAAAAGGTTTTGACTGCCTGTCCGTCCGCAGACACAATGTTGTCCACATAACGCGGTTTGATCATTTCTCCGTCATTTGCAACCGCGGAGGCGATCAGCGCCATCTCCATCGGTGTTACCAGCGTATCGCCCTGGCCAATGGAGGTCTGCATCACAAGAGCATCCGCCGTTGTCGAATCAAGGTCGAAAGAACTTTTGCTGGTCGGAAGCTCCAGATCCAGACGGCTGTTCAGATACAGGGAATCCGCCAGCGAGCGGAAGGCATCTTTATCCAGCCCAAGGCCAATCTGTGCAAAGGCAGAGTTGCACGAATGTGCAAACGCACCCGCAAAATCTTCCGGTCCATGCACTTCACCGCCGGAGCAGTGAATCGTATAGTTTCCTGCTGTCAGCTCACCGTCACAGTCGAACGAAAAACCGTCCAGTGTGCCGTTCTGACGGAGATACGCAAGCGAAGTAACAATCTTGAACGTAGATCCCGGCGGATATCTTCCCTGCAGACCGCGGTTCAGAAACACGCCGCTCTCATCGTCTGCGTTCAGTGCCTCCCAGTCCTCATCAATCGTATTGGGATTAAAAACCGGATTGCTCACATTGGCAAGTACACGGCCCGTTTTTGCCTCCATCACGACAACTGCACCGCGGTATCCGTCCAGTGCATCGGCCGCGGCCTGCTGGAGTGTTGTATTCAGCGTTGTATAGAGACTGTCTCCCGGGTTCTTCGCATCGCTGAATTCATTCTTTACCTGCTTTAACTTACTTGTATGGGACTCCATCAGCATATAGTTGTAGGAAGATTCGAGGCCGCTGTTTCCTTTTCCCGTGTAGCCAACCACCTGCGCAAACAGGCTGCCGAACGGATACGTTCTTACCTCATCCCCGTTTTCATCTGTCGTCGTCTTTGCCAGTTCCTGGCCGTCCGCAGAATAGATTGTTCCGCGGATCACGCGCTCTGCATAGTTATTCTGTCTCGTATTGTAAGAACTATTCAGAAATTCTTCTTTCCGCACGACATTAAAGTAAACGAGATACGCGATCAGCCCAAGAAACATGGCCACGAACAGGAACGAAACGATCAGATACGGCCCTGCGCCGTTGTTTGCCGCCTTACCAGTGGAGGCTGTTCTCGGTCTGCTCTTCGATCCGCCGTTCGAATTCATCCGGCTGCTCGCGGTACTTCTGGCGGGTTCCCTGTCCGTCGTTCCGGCCGCCGCTCTTCTTTCGTCTTTCGGTCTCTTCGTCCGGGCGTCGTTTTTTCTTGGCGCCTGGGTCGTTTTTCTGCTGGTTTCGTTTCTTCTTGTTTCGTCTTTTCTCAAGCTCCTCACCTTCGTCTTCCCTTAAGATGTACAATCCCTGAATGATCGACAGCATCAGCACCGTGGAGAACATGGAGCTTCCTCCATAGCTGACCAGCGGCAGCGTGATACCTGTCATAGGAATAAATTTAATGGTTCCTCCGATGGTGAGGAACACCTGTGTCGCATATTCCGTTCCAAGACCCATGGCAATCAGTTTGTAGAACCGTTTGCTCATCTTCATGGAAATATTGATAATCAGAAGGAATGTGGACATGCACAGCAGAATCAGGCAGATTCCGAAGATAATGCCCATCTCCTCACAGATCGCACAGAAAATAAAGTCTTTCGTTGCAACCGGGATAATGTCAGGCCGTCCCTCGAAAAGGCCGGTTCCGAACCATCCGCCGGAGCACATGCCGAAGAGGCCCTGTGCTAACTGGCTGCTGATATCCCAGTTTCCGATCGGATCCTGCCAGAGTGCCACACGGTTCCGTACATGGGAAAACAGGAAATACGCCACAACGCAGGCGGCACTCATTCCCGCAAGTCCCAAAAGCGGATATCTGGCTTTTCTCGTTGCCGCATAGATTACAACCACGTACGCCATAAAGAAGACGAACGCAGTTCCAAGGTCGGTGGATGCAACAAGGATCAGCACATGAACTGCCGCAATGACCGTTGCTTTCACAACGTTTCCAAAGGAATTATCCTCGCGCAGCATGCCTGCCATAAAGAACACGAGTGTGATCTTGGCAATCTCGGAGAGCTGGAACGTAATGCCGTGAATTTCGATCGACAGCTTCGCACCGCCGGAAGTAAAGCCAAGCACCATAACGACGGAAAGCATGGCAATTCCGAGCACAGCGTAAATCCAGGTCAGATTTTTCAGGAACTTGCCCTTTCGGACAATGACCGGAATGATGAAGCAGAGCAGTGTGGATGCCGCCAGAATTTTGTACTGGGACATCGCCTTTGACACGCTCAGTCTCGTCAGAATAATCATGCTGATCGAGAGCAGCATACACATGTTGTTTACCAGGATCATCGATGCCTTCCGGTAAATCAGGCGGTACAGGATCTGTACGCCCAGGATATACGCCATCGTGAGCAGAAACATCTGAATCGTTGATACTTCGCCCTCCTGCAGGAACATCACGAAGAAACAGATGAAATTCATCAGAATGATCATGATGATCTGCCGCATCAGAATGTAATGGCGCTCATCCTCATCCCGCTCTTTGAGTGCAGCAAACGACTGCACGGTAAAACAGATCATGAGGAAGGTAATCACATATTTTGATAACTGAACAATGGTATTTTCCATAAATTCCCCTTATTTTTTCTCACCGTTTACTCTACTTTCCGGCGGAAATGGCCTTTGGTATATTCCTGTTCGGCCGGAACTGCGATTCCTTTACAATACGTTCCAGCAAACGCAGCGGCGATTTCTTTTGTCTCCTCCAGTGTCTCGATGGTAAAATTCAGCCGCACCGCAGCCGGATGCATGGACCGGATCTCATCGGCTTCTTTTACCAGGCCGAGCGGAAGGCTGTTGTAGATCACACTGTAGCACGAGGTGCAGTAACTCTTCACTGGGAAGTATTTTCCCATCCGGTCTTTTAAGCGTACCAGAGAATAACTGTGATTGCAGCCGTTCAGGTTCTTCTGGACACACTGGGCGGAAACCATCATCGGAAGGTAGCCGTAGACCACCATTTCGCTGTTCGTATTGTCACGTTTTCCGATTTCCCGCTCGTTCAGCTCATACGGAACGGTATCACGCTGCACGCCCTGCTCCTGCCAGAATGCCTGCGCACGGCTGTTGTACGTGTAAACGCTGTAATCGAGCCGGATATCCTTTTCCATTCCCATCTCTTTCAAAAACGAAAAGCTTTCGAGATTGCGGATCAGGAAACCGCCAAGACCGATCTCCTTCAGACAGCGGAACGTGTCGCGGTATTCCTTCAGATCGCCTTCACGCACAACGTGCGGCAGCATCAGATAAACCTGTTTTCCCAGTTCTTTCGCCTGCAGGATGCCTTTTTCCGCCTGCTCTTCGAAGATTTCCCGTTTGAAGCATCCCATGCCGGCGTAGATCGTCGTGATCTCCGGAATCTCGAGCAGCGCATTCCACTGGGCTCTCGTCTCGGCAGATGCGGTCAGCTCCATTTTCTTTTCTGCCCTGCTCTCCTGGTCCGGTTTTCCAGATGCTTTTGCTTCCTGTTCCGGCTTTTCCGCTGCTTTTCTGCGGTATGGCTCTGTCATCTCCTTCACCAGCTGGTCCGAAACGCCTCTCCGCAACTCGTTTAACGTCTGCATCGGCACGAAACAGTTGTCATCCATACAGACATCGAGTTCTTTGAAATAGAATGGTGTCTCGCCTGTCTTTTCCAGCTGTGTTTTTGCGCGTTCCTCGGTCAGCGGCTGCTTCTTTGCCGGTTCTACCATGCCCGCCTCTGCTGTTACGCTGTATTTTCCGCTTTCTGCACTTAAGAACGCCGGCTGGCCCGGATACAGGGTCAGAAAGCCGGAAATCGGCTCTTTTGCCTCAGTCTCGATATAATCTCTCTGGATCTCATAAAAGAGCTGCTCATTTCTGCGCTGTTTCTTTTTATTTTCCTGCTCTTTTTCGTTCTTCAGCGCCATCATATCGCGTCCGTTTCTTACGGTATAATAGCTTTTGTTGAAACCGTCACGGTTATACAGCTCATACAGCTTTTTCATGTCCTCCGGCAGAACGTGGAAACGGGACGGCTTTTTTTCGTACAGATCGAGGTATTTGCGGTAAATGCTGACAACGCCCGCTGTATACTCCGGCTTTTTCATTCTGCCTTCGATTTTGAGGGACATAATCCCGGATTTTACAATCTCCGGCAGCAGTTCTACCGTACACATATCCTTCGGGCTTAACGGATAGCGGTCGCCCGGCTCCCCCATGCGGTGGTTGTCTTTATCGTACGCTTCGTACGGCAGACGGCACGGCTGCGCGCATCTTCCGCGGTTTCCGCTTCTTCCGCCGATCAGGCTGGAAAACAGGCACTGGCCGGAATAGCAGTAACAGAGGGCACCGTGAACGAAGGTCTCCACCTCCAGACCCGTATCATCATAGATCTCACGGATCTCCTTTAAGGAAAGTTCTCTCGCCGGAACCACACGGACAGCGCCAAGGGCTTTCAGGTCTCTCGCGCTGTATTTCCCTGTCACCGTCATCTGGGTGCTGATGTGGACCGGAAGATCCGGGAAATGTTTCCGGATGTAGGTGAACGCTCCCATATCCTGGACTAAAACGGCATCCAGTCCCGCCTCATAGTACGGTTTCAGATAGGAATACAGATCTGACATCTCTTTTTCCTTCACGAGCGTGTTGACCGTCATATAAATCCTGCATCCGTGAAGATGCATGAAGTCGATGGCTTTCACCATCGTCTCCTCATCCAGGTTGTTCGCGTAGGCACGGGCACCGAACCG
>OHNF01000611.1_pt1 | contig 20567 bp, 16 predicted proteins | sample 1569491 | NCBI WGS metagenome assembly OHNF01 (sample SAMEA3879557, study PRJEB24766) | human gut metagenome | biome: human-associated habitat; feature: feces | place: USA | collected 1985/1987 | reverse complement strand
TTTGCGTCCTCGCCGCCCAGCTCGATCACACAGTCGGTGGCGGGCACAAACCGCTTGACCGCCACACGGGTGGAGAACACCTCCTGCACAAAGGGCACGCCGCAGCTGTCGGCCAGGCCCATACCGGCAGAACCGGAGATGCTCAGCAGAGCCTTGTTTCCGTGCAGGTGCTCTGCATCGATGCGGCGCAGCAGCTCCTGCGCCTTTTCCAAAATATGGCTGTAATGACGCTCGTATGTTGAATAAATCAGCGCATCATGTTCGTCCAGCACCGCGCACTTGATGGTGGTGCTTCCGATGTCAAGACCTACTCTCACTTGCTTTTCCTCCTGAGGAACAATATAAAAATACAGTTGTATTATACTCAAAAATCGGGATACAATCAATCCAGTCACCATATTTTACACGCAAAAAATAGTATTTTCCGCTCAAAAAGTTAAACATTTTGTTAAATTCACGAATACAGCCCCCCCCTGTTTTTCTACATTCCGGTTAAGATTCTTTACTCAGAGTGATTTTTACACAAAAACGCCCTGCCCCGGAAAAGCCCGGAGCAGGGCGCTGAATATCATATCATTCCATTTTATCGGACAACAGAGCAAGCTCCCGCAGGATCTGCCAGCGCAGGCCGTCGGCAGTGGTGAGTGCCGGATGGATGGTGTGCAGTTCCACGCTGCCCTCAATGGGAAACATCGTTCCGGCCAGCGGGATGCGCACCTCCGCCCGGGTGCCGCTTCCGGCATCGCGCGGCGTGAGGGAAAGCACCCACCCCATGTGGGCGCAGTAACGGCGGCAGAGCAGCAGCCCTGCCTGCACACCGCCCAGGAAGCGGCGGCGGTTCTCCATCCAGTTTTCACCGGTGGGCAGGCCGCAGCCGTCGTCCTCCACGATCAGGTACAGATCCTCGTCGTCCCGGGTGAGCCGGATCTTGATCTGCCCGCCGGGGCTTACGGCCCGCAGGGCGTTGGAAAGCAGATGAAACAGCAGCTGCTCGGCCTCCTGAGCATCCGCCTTGACATAGCAGCGCCGGAACGGGCTGTGATCCACGGTCAGCCGGATGCCCAGCTGCTTCTCGATCTCCGGGGCCATCTGGGCGGCCTCCATCAGGATCCAGCACAGGTCTACCGGCTTCATGGACGGCTTGTCGTTCATCTCCACTTCCAGCAGACCCATCATCTCCCGCAGGGTGCGCTCCAGGCGGATGCTCTCCTGCCCCATATCCTCCAGCGCCTGCCGGGTCCTTTCGTCTCCGGTCCGGGCCAGATGCATCTGCAGGTATTCCCGGTTCTGGTCCATGATGCGCAGGGAGTGCAGCAGCACGCTCTCAAATTGTTTGCGGGGGAAATCCCCCATCCCACTCTCTTTTGCCATTCCGTTCTCTCTCTTTTTTCTCATCGTCCGGCCTTCCGTCCCTGCGTTCCGCTGTCGATCAATTTCTGGCGGCCCGCATAGATCAGCTTGCCCAGGGTAACGCTATGCCCCATCAGGCCGTAATCCTGCTTGAATTTCTGCCAGGCTTCGGTGTTGTATTTTTCCACCCCGTCGATCAGGCGGCGCATCCCGCAGTCCACGGCGGCCACTGTGGTGTGGTGTTCCTCGGCCACAGTCTGCAGGATCTCCTTGCGCACGGCCAGCTTCCGCTCTGTGCCGCAGACGACCTGCAGCGCGGTGGTCAGATATTCACAGTTTACATCCGGCTACTGGATGCCCCACTCCGCATAAAGCTGCTTGCAGAACGGCAGCACCCAGAAGATGCCGATGTCCGTGGAGCTGCGCAGATCCAGCAGCAGATCCAGCAGGCTGCTGCGCTCCGGCAGGTACTGCCTGCCGTCCGGCCGCAGGAACGATGCCGTGGCATCGCTGTACCAGTCATCCCCCTGCAACAGCAGCAGCGGGCGGTTATGCAGGCTGTTGAGCCGCTTGAGGAACTCATACCCGTCCATATCCTCCAGCTGGCTCGAAAGCACCACGATATCCACACTGCGCTGCTGGCGCAGCTCCCGCAGCAGCTCCTCGCCGCTGTGGAAGCAGACACAGCAGATCGCAGGATTCTGCTCCTCCAGATAATTTTTCCGGACGCGGATCTCCCGCTCGTCGTAGCTCAAAAGCGCGACATGCAGCTTTGAAACGAGTCGTTCCGTCAATCCAACCTTCCCCTTTGCCTTAAATTTGCCGCACTTTTCTTCCGTGCGTACTGTACGATACTATTTTATAAGGCCCTGCGGAAAGATTCAATCCCCGAAAAAACGTCACTATGCGTCGAACTGTGCAGGAATGGCGGCTTTTTGCGTCTTGATTTCTGGTAATTTACGTCATAAAGTGTCGATTTTTGTTTCTTTTACCTTCTCCAGCATAACACCATCTTTCCAGAAAAGCAACGGTTTGTTCACATTCATCTGATACCATATCTACGTTATTTTGTTTTTTGTCCGGCATTTCCCACACGCCGCCGGGCACGCATAAGAAAGGCCTGCCTATGCTACAACTGAAAAAGATCCGCAAGGAATACAAAACCGGTGACCTTGTACAGACCGCACTGAATGATGTCAGCCTGAACCTGCGCGACAGCGAATTCGTCGCCATCCTGGGCCCCTCCGGCTCCGGTAAGACCACCCTGCTGAACATCATCGGCGGCCTGGATCGGTACGACAGCGGTGACCTTGTCATCAACGGGATCTCCACCAAAAAGTACACCGACCGCGACTGGGACTCCTACCGCAACCACACCATCGGCTTTGTGTTCCAGAGCTACAACCTCATCCCCCACCAGACCGTCCTCGCCAACGTCGAGCTGGCCCTGACCATCTCGGGTGTGTCGGGGGCCGAGCGCCGCCGCCGTGCTGCCGAAGCGCTGCGGCAGGTGGGTCTGGGCGACCAGCTCCACAAGCGCCCCACCGAGATGTCAGGCGGACAGATGCAGCGCGTGGCCATCGCCCGCGCCCTTGTCAACAACCCCGACATCCTGCTGGCCGACGAGCCGACCGGCGCACTGGACAGTGAGACCAGCATTCAGGTCATGGAGCTGCTGAAGGACGTTGCCAAAGACCGTCTCGTGGTCATGGTCACCCATAACCCCGAGCTGGCCGAGCAGTACGCCAACCGCATCGTCCGCCTGCGGGACGGCCTCATCACCGACGACACCCGCCCCTTCGAGCCGGACGACACCAAGCTTGCCCCGCCCATCCACAAAAACATGGGCCGCTCCTCCATGTCCCTGCTCACCTCGCTGGCCCTGAGCTTCAACAACCTGCGCACCAAAAAGGCCCGCACCCTCCTCACCGCCTTTGCGGGCAGCATCGGCATCATCGGCATCGCCCTCATCATCTCCCTGTCCGCCGGCGTCAACGCCTACATCGCCGACATGGAGCGCTCCACCCTGAGCGAATACCCGCTCCAGATCCTGAGCAGCGGCGTGGACATCACGAGCTTTCTGTCCTCGGGCAGCAGCGACGGCACCACCGCCACCGGCCTGCCCACCGATGAGGACGGCAAAAAGGACACCTCCGGCGGCGTAGAGGGGATGGTCTCGGTGCGCCAGCTCATCACCAAGATGGTATCGGGCCTGACCTCCAACGACCTCACCTCCCTGAAGAAGTACCTCGAGAGCGACGAGTCCACCATCGCAGAGGACGCCACCTCCATCGAGTATTCCTACAGCGCCCAGCCCCAGATCTACCGGCAGGACGCCGACGGCAGCGTGCATCAGGTCAACCCGGACTCCACCCTCTCGATGCTGGGTCTGGGCAATTCCGGCTCCAGCTCCACCTCCGTCACCAGCAGCCTCATGAACAGCGTGGGCAGCAACACCAGCGTCTTTTACCAGCTGCCCGCCAACAGCGATCTCTACCGCTCGCAGTATGAGATCAAGGCCGGGCGCTGGCCCGAAAAGCCCACCGAGTGCGTCATGGTCCTGAGCAAATACGGCACCGTCACCGATTACGCCCTCTACTCCATGGGCCTGCGGGATTCTGCCGAGCTGGACAAGATGATCCAGCAGTTTGCCCAGAACCAGAGCGTCGATGTGCCCAGCGATTTTCGCACCTACAGCTACGACGAGCTGCTGGGCCTCAAGTTCAAGCTGGTGAACAGTGCCGACACCTATGTCTACGATGAAACCTACAAGGTCTGGAAGAGCAAGGCCGACGACAAGGAGTATATGCAGCAGCTGGTGGAAAACGGCGAGGACATCACCATCGTGGGCATCGTCCAGCCGGACTACACCGCCTCGGCCTCTATGCTCACCTCCGGCATCGCCTACCCCGCCTCCCTCACCGAGAAGGTCATGGAGGACGCTGCCGACAGCGAGATCGTGAAGCAGCAGATGGCTGACCCCACCACCAACGTCCTCACCGGCGAGAGCTTCGGCAAAACCGAGAGCATCCGCGACTTCGACCTCGCAAGCCTCTTCTCCATCGACACCAATGCACTGAAGGATGCGTTCCAGTTCGACGCCGCTGCCCTCGATTTCGACCTGAACGGGGCTTTCGACCTCAGCAGCGGCAGCTTCGACCTGAGCAGCCTGCTGGACTTCTCCGACTTCTCCCTCAACATCGACGAGCTGCCCGACATCGACCTCAGCGAAACCCTCGCCGGGCTTGACCTCTCCGTTTCGCCGGAGGCGCTGCAGGACCTCGTGCAGAAGATCTTCAAGGACTACAAAAAATATATCATCGGCAACGGCATCCTCAACTTCAAGAATTGGAGCTTCTCTGCCTACCTCAAGACCGAGCGGTTCCAGAAGCTGCTGGCCGAATCCATGAAGGAACTGGTGGACCCGGACAAACTGCAGGGCCAGCTTTCGGAGGCGCTGCAGGCCACCATCCGGACCGTGATGGACACCTACTCCGACCAGATCACCGCTGCGCTGAAAGAGCAGCTCGACGCCGCCCTCCAGAAGGGCATCGCCACCTTCCAGGATCAGATCCAGACCCAGCTCAAGACGGCCATCCAGCAGAACATCGGCAAGCTGAGCAGCCAGATGGAGGGTGCCATCAAGATCGACTCGTCGGCCTTCCAGAAAGCCATCCAGCTCAACATGACCACCTCCGAGCTGACGGAGCTGATGCGCTCCACCCTCCGCTCCTCCTCGGCCACCTACGAAGCCAACCTGACGGCCTTCGGCTATGCAGATGAGGACACCCCCAGCCAGATCAAGATCTACCCGAAGGACTTCGCCAGCAAGGCGGTCATTCTGGAAAAGCTGGACGCCTACAACGCAGGGATGTCTGCGAAGGGCGAGGACGAAAAAGTGGTGCAGTACACCGACCTCGTGGGCACCCTGATGACCAGCGTGACCGAGATCGTGAACATGATCAGCAGCATGATGGTGGCCTTCGTCTCCATCTCGCTGGCCGTCTCCTCCATCATGATCGGTGTCATCACCTATATCAGCGTCCTTGAGCGCCGGAAGGAGATCGGCATCCTCCGGGCCATCGGTGCCTCCAAGCGGAACATCTCCGAGGTGTTCAACGCAGAGACCTTCATCATCGGCCTCTGCTCGGGCATCATGGGCATCGTCCTCAGCGAGATCCTCCTCATCCCCGGCAATATCATCATCCAGAAAGTCTCGGGCACCTCGACCCTCGTGGCCGCCCTGCCCGTGGACGCGGCCCTCTTCCTCGTGGCGCTGGCCACCCTGCTGACCATTCTGGCCGGCATCATCCCGGCCCGCGGCGCAGCCAAGAGCAACCCCGTCAAGGCCCTGCGCTCCGAGTAAATCTCCCCAAATTCCATTCCCGGTATCCTTTCCGCTCCGGCGGCAGGGATACCGGGATTTTTTGCCTGTTTTCCCTCCGCGCACATCCGTCAGCTTGTATCCATCCCACATGAGAACGTATTTTTTCGCCGTAAAAGTTACAAAAAGGTACGGTCGCACCGGGAGTTTCCGGTAATTTCCGGGAACTACCGGAAATCCGTTTCTATTTTGCTTTGCGGGCAGATCAACCTGCACAAAAGAGGGTTGATTCGTTATGCACTTCTGCCAAAAGTGTTTCAGAGTTATTGATTTATTCCACAAAATGTGCCATACTATAGTCACTGAAACCGTTCCCGACATCGTTCCCATACAGTTTCAGAGAAAAAACCGTTTTCGACAAAAAGAGAGGGGTCTCCCGGAATGCCGAATCTAACCATCAAAGACATCGCACGGTTGAGCGGCTGCTCGGTGAGCACCATCTCCCGGGTCATCAACGACCGGCCCGATGTGCGGCCCGAAACGAAGGAGAAGGTACTTCAGGTGATGCGGGAGTCGGGCTTCGTGCCCAACACCAACGCCCGCCAGCTGAAGATCCAGCAGTCCCGCAGCCTCGTCTTCGTGGTCAAGGGCACCCGGAACCTCTTCTTCTCCGACTTTCTCGTCCAGCTGCAGCGGGCCGCGACCCTCTACGGGTACAACGGCATCGTCTCCTATCTGGACGAGAACGCCAACGAGATCGACGCCGCCGAAAAGATCCTCCGGGAGATCAAGCCGAAGGGGATAATCTTCCTCGGCGGCAGTGTGGCGAACTTCCGGCAGGGCTTCTCGAACATCACGGTGCCCTCGGTGCTGGCCACGCTGGTCTCTGACGAGCTGGACTTCCCGAACCTCTCGATGGTGGGAGTGGACGACCGGGCTGCGGCCCGCACGGCCGTCTCCCACCTCCTCGCACAGGGACACCGGAAGATTGCCGTGCTGGGCGGCCCGGCCACCAGCTACCCCAGCCGGATGCGCCGCCTCGGCGCACAGGAGGCGATGGAGGATGCCGGGCTGGCCTTCGACGACCGGCTCTATGGCCTGTCAAACTACGATTTTGAGTCCGCCTATCACGCCATGAACAGTCTGCTGGCCCGCCGGGCCGAGTTCACTGCCCTGTTCGCCATGAGCGATGTCATTGCCTTCGGTGCCATCCGGGCGCTGGTAAGCGCCGGGCTTCGGGTGCCGGAAGATGTCTCGGTCATCGGCTTCGACGGCATCACGATGTCCCGCTACTGCGTGCCGGTGATGACCACCATCGTCCAGCCCAGCGAGCAGATCGCCCTCCAGAGCGTCGAGCTGCTGATGCGGCAGATCGAGCATGGTGCCCCGGCCCAGAAGATCACGCTCCAGCCCGAGCTTCAGTTCGGCGAGAGCGTCCGGGCCATCTGAGTTATTTCGTCTCATTTCCGCCGCGGGGCGGAATGTATATATCACATGATGAAGAAGGAGAACAATTATGAAAAAGATGATCTCTCGTCGTAACTTCCTGAAAGCCGCCGGCATCTCTGCTGCTGCCCTCGGTCTGGCTGCCTGCGGCGGCTCTTCCAGCAGCACTGCTGGCTCCACGGCCAGTTCCACCGCCGCCTCTGCCGCTCCCACTGCTTCCGGTAAGGTCTACTACCTGAACTTCAAGCCGGAGCAGGATCAGGATTGGCAGGATCTGGCCGCTGAGTACACCAAGGAGACCGGCGTGCCTGTGACCGTTGTCACCGCCGCTTCCGGCCAGTACGAGACCACCCTGATGAGCGAGATGGAGAAGAGCGAGGCTCCCACCCTGTTCCAGGTGAACGGCCCTGTTGGTCTGGCAAACTGGAAGGATTACTGCTACGACCTGTCCGGCAGCCAGCTGTACGGTGAGCTGACCAGCGACTCCTTCGCCCTGAAGGACGGCGACGCCGTCACCAGCATCGCCTACGTCATCGAGACCTACGGCATCATCTACAACAAGGAGCTGCTGACTGCCGCCGGTTACACGCAGGACGACATCAAGGGCTTCGCTGACCTGAAGAAGGTCGCCGACGACATTCAGGCCCGCAAGGCTGAGCTGGGCGTCGATGGTGCATTCACCTCCGCCGGTATGGATGGCTCTTCCGACTGGCGCTTCAAGACCCATCTGGCAAACCTGCCCATCTACTACGAGTACAAGGCAGACGGCATCGGCTCCACCGACGCCATCAAGGGCACCTATCTGGACAACTACAAGCAGATCTGGGATCTGTACATCACCGACTCCACCTGCGACCCCAAGCTGCTGGCTTCCAAGACCGGCAACGACGCTGTTGCTGAGTTCGTGGGCAAGAAGGCCGTCTTCTATCAGAACGGCACCTGGGCTTACAATGACGTGAAGGATCTGGGCGACGACAACCTCGGTATGCTGCCCATCTACATCGGCGTTGAGGGCGAGGAGAACCAGGGCCTGTGCACCGGTTCCGAGAACTTCTGGTGTGTCAACAACACCTCTTCTGAGGAAGATATTCAGGCCACTCTGGACTTCCTGTACTGGTGTGTCACCTCTGAGGCCGGCACCAGCGCGATGGCTGACAAGATGGGCTTCGTCATCCCCTTCAAGAAGGCCAAGGACTCCACCAACCCCCTGATCACCATTGCAAACCAGTATGTGGCCGACGGCAAGACCAGTGTGGACTGGTGCTTCTCCACCATGCCTTCCGAGGAGTGGAAGAATGGCGTCGGCTCCGCTTTGACCGCTTACGCCGCAGGCACCGGCGACTGGAATGCTGTCGTCACCGCCTTCGTGGATGGCTGGGCCAAGGAGTACAAGCTGGCCAACGGCTAAGCACTCTCTTTCTTCCGCAACAGTTTGACTAACGGGGGCGGGCGATCGGTTCGCCCGCCCCCTTCTTTTTCGGGAGGTATATCATGCAAAAGGCCATCAGCAAATACTGGCCGGTGTTCGTCCTGCCCACCCTGCTGGCGTTCATCATCGGCTTCATCTGGCCCTTCATCTGGGGCGTCTACCTGTCCTTCCAGCGGTTCACCACCGTCAGCAAGACCACCTTCGTGGGCTTGCAGAACTACCTCAGCGTCTTCTCGGACTCCACCTTCCTTCACGCCTTCGGCTTCACGGCGGCGTTCACCGTGGTGTCCACCGTCCTCATCAACGTCTGCGCATTCGCCATCGCACTGGTGCTCACCCGGGGCATCCGGGGCACCAACCTCTTCCGCACCGTCTACTTCATGCCGAACCTCATCGGCGGCATCCTGCTGGGCTACATCTGGCAGATCCTGCTGAACGGCGTGCTGGCCAACCTCCAGAAGCCCCTGCTGGCACTGGACGCCAAGGCGGGCTTCGTGGGTCTGGTCATCCTGATGTGCTGGCAGCAGATCGGCTACATGATGATCATCTACGTCGCGGGCCTGCAGAGCGTCCCCGGCGACCTCATCGAGGCAGCCAAGATCGACGGTGCCAACGACCGTGAGATCCTCTTCAAGATCAAGATCCCGATGGTCATGCCCAGCGTCACCATCTGCACCTTCCTTACCCTGACCAACAGCTTCAAGCTCTTCGACCAGAACGTGGCTCTGACCGCCGGTGAGCCTGCAAACGCCAGTGAGATGCTGGCCCTGAACATCTACAACACCTTCTACGGCCGCTCCGGCGCTCAGTGGAAGGGCATCGGCCAGGCAAAGGCCGTGGTGTTCTTCCTCGTCGTCGTGGTCATCTCGCTCATCCAGCTTAAATTTACCCGCTCCAAGGAGGTGCAGCAGTAATGCCGAAAGAGAAAAAAATGTGGGACAACGTCCTCACCGTCATCATGAGCCTACTGTGTCTGCTCTGGATCTACCCCATCGTCCTTATCCTGCTGAACAGCCTGAAGAAGGAGGGCACCTTCACCACCTCCACGGTCTTTAAGCTGCCCACTGCAGAGACCTTCGCAGGCCTGTCCAACTACATCTACGGCGTCACCAAGATGGGCTTCCTGTCCAGCCTCGGCTACAGCCTCGTCATCACCGTGTCCAGCGTGGCCCTCATCCTGCTGTGCTGCTCCATGACCGGCTGGTATCTCACCCGCGTGAACAACAAGCTCAGCAAGTTCATGAACCTACTCATCGTCTTCTCGATGGTCGTCCCCTTCCAGATGGTCATGTTCACCCTTTCCAAGACCGCTGACACCCTCAATCTGAACACCCCGTGGAACATCTGCATCATCTATCTGGGCTTCGGTGCCGGTCTGGCCGTCTTCATGTTCACCGGCTTCATGAAGAGCGTCCCCATGGAGATTGAGGAAGCCGCCATGATCGACGGCTGCAGCCCCATCCAGATCTTCTTCAAGGTCGTCTTCCCCATCCTCAAGCCCACCATGATCTCCACCGCCATCCTTGAGACGATGTGGGTCTGGAACGACTACCTGCTGCCCACGCTGGTGCTGGACATCAAGAAGTACCGCACCATCCCCATGGCCATCCAGTACTTCCGCGGCGGCTATGGCCGCGTGGAGCTGGCTCCCATGATGGCCTGCATCATCATCGCCATCATCCCCATCATCATCCTTTACATGACCTGCCAGAAGTACATCATCGAGGGTGTCGTGGCAGGTGCAGTCAAGGGCTAAGACAAGGAGGTTCTATCCATGCGTGCGAGCGGCATTCTGATGCCCGTCTTCAGCCTGCCGGGGCCTTACGGCATCGGCACGCTGGGAGGCGAAGCCTTCGCCTTTGTCGATTTCCTTGCGGCTGCAAAGCAGACCTACTGGCAGATCTTACCCATCGGCCCCACAGGCTACGGGGACAGCCCCTACCAGAGCTTCTCTGCCTTTGCAGGCAACCCCTACTTCATTGATTACCGGCTGCTGGCAGCAGATGGTCTGCTGACGGAGGACGAGTTTCCCTCCCCTCAGCCCGCAGAGCGCATCGATTATGGCGCGCTCTACCAGCAGCGGCCCGTCGTCCTTCGCAAGGCGGCGGAGCGTCTGCTGGCGGCCCCCACTCCGGCCTACAAGGCCTTCTGCGAGGCCCAGAGCGACTGGCTTGAGGACTATGCCCTCTTCATGGCCGTCAAGGCCGAGCAGCAGCAGGCCGGACTTTCCGATTGGCCCGATGACCTGCGCACCCGGGAGCCTGCGGCTCTCGCCGCCGCCAAGGCACGGCTGGCCGCTGAGGTGGACTACCACAAGGCCGTGCAGTTCTTCTTCTACACCCAGTGGAATGCCCTCAAGGCCTACGCCAACGGCCACGGCATCCAGCTGGTGGGCGACATCCCCATCTACGTCAGCCCGGACTCCAGCGACCTCTGGACACGTCCGGAATTGTTCCAGACCGATGGAGCCGTCCATCTGACCAATGTGGCCGGGTGCCCGCCCGACGCCTTTGCCGCCGACGGCCAGCTCTGGGGCAACCCGCTCTACGACTGGCCCCGCCATGAGGCCGAGGACTTCCGCTGGTGGAAACGGCGTATCAAGCACGCCACCTCCATCTACGATGTCGTCCGCATCGACCATTTCCGGGGCTTTGAGAGCTATTATTCCATCCCCGCCGGGAACAAGACCGCTGCGGGCGGCCACTGGGAGAAGGGGCCTGACCGGGCCTTCATCGACGCCATGCACAAGGCGCTGGGCGAGGGCGGCATCATCGCCGAGGATCTCGGCTACCTTACCCCCGAGGTCAAGACCATGCTGGCCGCCAGCGGCTACCCGGGCATGAAGATCATGCAGTTCGCTTTCGACAGCCGCGAGCCGGGCAACTATCTGCCCTACACCTACCCCCGCAACAGCGTGGTCTACACCGGCACCCACGACAACGTGACCACCGAGGGCTGGCGTCAGAGCGCCAGCCCCGAGGACGTGGCCTACGCCTGCCGTTACCTGCGCTGTACACCGGAAGACCTCACCGAAGCCATGATCTGCGCCTGCCTCTCCTGCGTGTCGGATATGGCCATCATCCCGCTGGCCGACTGGCTCCATCTGGACGCCGAGGCCCGCATCAACACCCCCAGTACGCAGGGTGCGAACTGGCAGTGGCGGCTCACCCAGCCGCTCACCCCAGCCCTCAGTGCCCACATCGCCGCGCTGACCGCGCTGTACCACCGCGTACCGGGCGAGGAACTCTGAGCTTTCCCCATTCTCCGCTTCATCCTGATAGCAGCAGCGCCCCGCCTGCCTCTCCCTTACCGGAACGCAGATGGGGCGCTGCTGTTTTCTGTGTTTTCAGCGAAATTTTAACACAACATTTTTTCGGAGCCTTTACTGGGGCATCTTCTTTATATTTTAGCGTTTTTCCGTCCGTTTCACTTGGTTTTTGTGCTTTGGTGTCCCAAATCCCGTTCCGATTCTGTTTCTGCGCTCTCTTGTTGTTTTTCGGCAGTTATGCTATAATCCAGATAGTTTAGTCTCCGTCTCCGGCGGAGCGTATGTGTGAAAGGAGCATTCCCCCTATGGAACTTACATATCAGAGTCCGATGATGCCGGCTGCTTATGCCGTCATCTCTGCCGACGAGATGACCTACATCGACGGCGGTGCCCTTCAGATCGGTTCTTACCTCATCGAATTTCACCCCGAGAACCTTCTCACTGCCGCTGTAAACTTCACGGTCAACTTCGCCCAGCTGATGGGCAAGGCTGCCCTTACGGCGGCCGTGGGCGGCCTGCTTCTGATGCACGAGGACGGCCTGACCCTGTCCCAGTCCGTCTCCTATTACTGGGACGGCCAGAGCAAGGCCGGTAAGGTCGGCACCGTGGTCGTCGGCGGTCTCGCAGGCTGGTACGGCGTCCTCAAGGGCATCCAGATCTATAACACGGCAAAGTCCCTCTACATCGAGCTGAAGAACGCTTACGAGCAGACCAAGGCCAACCGCGCAGCGGCACAGGCCGGCGTTCTGGCGGCTGCATAAGCGCTTCTGCCTGACCCGATGGAGCGATAGAAAGGAGTCGTTGTATGAAACGTATCCAGATGCCTTCTTCCTATGCTGTTGTGACGGAAGAAGAAAAGGAGCTTCTGGGCGGCGGCGGAGCCTTCCGCGACGCTTGGGACTCATTTACGGACCACCTCCGCCTCAATGATTTCTTCTTTAGAGGCGGGCTGCTGTCCCTTTCCATTTCGTTCATCCCGATGCTGCTGTTCAATGTGGTCAAAGCCGGATTCCATGTGGCGGAAAACGTCCACACCTTCCTGTTCGGCGGCCCCAGCAAGGCAGCGACGGACATCGAGAACTACAGAAATGATATGCACGCTCTGCACGAGGACATGAAAGCCCAGCACCTGTGAGCTTTCCCCAAACGAAACGATGCCCTGCGGCGGTGGGTCTCCACCATGCCGCAGGGCATTTTCTTTGTGTTCACAGGACCTGCATCGCCCCCTGCTCCCGCAGACAAAGCAGATAGCAGCAGCCCGGGCCGAATATGGATTCCATTGCGGCACAGTAGCGCCCCACCAGTGCATCCGGCACAAAGGCCTGTATCGTCCCGGCAAAGCCGCCGCCCTGCATCCGCCATGCGCCCCCGCTCCCTGCGAGGATGCTCTGGCTGAGGGCCAGCGCCGCCGACAGGCCCTGATATTGGGGCGAAGCGGCGCAGTAGACATTCTGACAGAGTTCAAAGGAGGAGTGGCCGCTCGCCTCCACCAGCCGGACAAAGGCGGCGAAGTCCCCCGCCGTGAGCGCTTCTCTCTGGGCAAGGGTGCGGGCGTTCTCCTCAAAATAGTGGATGGCCCGCAGCACGGCACGGTCGCCGCAGCACGCCCGCAGCCGGGGCAGCTCCTGCCAGAAGCGGGCCTCGCTGACCTCGCCCAGCACCTTTCCGCCCAGACAGGCCGCCACTGCCTCCATCTCCTTCCGGATGGCCGCGAACTCGCCGGTCAGCTCGCTGTGGCTGGCCCGGGTGTCGGTGACGCAGAGGGTCATCCCCTCCGGCAGGACACCGTCGGCGTGGATCTTTTCGATCTTTGGCGCAGCCGGGTCGGCAAAATCGGCAAAGAGCACACCGCCCACGGCGCTGGTCAGCTGGTCCAACAGGCCGCTGGGCTTTCCGAAATAGGCATTCTCCGCAAACTGGCAGATCCGGGCCAGCGCCGGGGCATCAAGGCCGCAGCCATACTCCGTGTTGAGGATGACCGCCATCCCCATCTCAAAGGCCGCCGAGCTGGAAAGCCCCGAGCCGCGGAGCACATCGCTGGCTGTGTAGGCATCGAAGCCGCCGATGCCGAACCCCTTGGTGCGGAAGCCATCGGCGATGCCCCGGATGAGGCTTGCCGAGTGGGTGCTCTCGCCCTGCTGCGGCTCGGCCTCGGTCAGGTCGATGACGTCCAGTTTGTTGAAGCCCCGGGATTTGACCCGGATGAAGCCGTCCTCGTTCCGGGACGCCACCGCCACGAGGTCAAGGGTGACAGCGCCCGCAAGGCCGTAGCCGTGCTGGTGGTCGGTGTGGTTGCCGCCCAGCTCGGTGCGCCCGGGGGCAGAATAGACCTGCACCTGCCGCCCCGGCCCATAGTAAAGTTCGAACTGGTCGAGTGCTGCGCAGTAGCGGCTGCGCTGACGGGCAAGCACACTCTCACTGCCGCCGTAGAGCGCGGCCAGCGCGGCGTCCCGCCTTCCCGCTGCGATCTCGTCTCTGAGCTGTCTGCTGGTTGCCATCCAGAACCCCTCCCCTGCGCTCTCTGAGATGTTCGGTTTGTTACCGCTATTGTAATGCATCCGGTGCCATTTTGCAATTTCAACCCGCAAAAAAAGTAATTTTTGGTGTCCAGCCCAAAGAATAAGATGTACTTTTGTTGAATTTGCGGGGGCAAATGTGGTATACTTTGGCTATAGAGCCAACAGGCAGGAGGGAACCGCAATGGCAGACGTCTATAAACAGTCCTTCAAACAGAATTACACCAACAACATCGAGCTGTCCATCTTCAACTGCGGTCTGGAGCGCTGCGCTCCGGGGCAGACATGGGGACCCGGCATCCGGGACCACTACCTCATCCATCTGGTCGTCTCCGGCAAGGGGGTATTCGAGGTCGGCGGGCGCACCTACGAGGTGACGCCGGGCGATCTGTTCTTCGCCCGCCCCAGCCAGCTCATCCGCTATACGGCCGACGAGACCCAGCCATGGGAATACAGCTGGGTCGGCTTCAACGGAGCCTGCGCCCATAAGCTGGCCGCGCAGCTGCCCTTTACGGACACTGCCCCCGTCCACCATACGCAGGACCTTGAGGGGATGCGGGCCGCCCTGAGCAGCATCTACTCCTCTCGCGGATTGCAGCCGCAGGATGAGGCCGCAATGGTGGGCTACCTCTACCTGTTCATCTCCGCCCTGATGCGGGAGACCAGCGAGAGCCGCCCCCACAGCACCTCTTCCTCCAGCCAGTACGTCCTGAACGCCATCAAGTACATCCAGTTCAACTACTCCCACGACATCTCCATCGACGACGTCGCCAAGAGCGTCGGCGTCTCCCGCAGCCACCTCTACCGGGTGTTCATGCTCAACGTGGGCAAAAGCCCCATTGATTACCTGACCGAATACCGGGTCAACGAGGCCTGCAAGCTGCTGCGGGGCGGCACCCTGTCCATCGCCGAGGTGGCGGCGTCCGTGGGCTTCCTCGACCAGTTCTATTTTTCGCGGGTGTTCAAGCGCGCCAAGGGTGTGCCGCCCAGCAAGTATATGACTTCGCAGGCTGACGCAGACGTCCAGCCCGCCCCTGACGAGACATAAGGAGAAATTCATCCATGCCCTTACAAAAAAATCAGCTTCTCACCCTGCGCATCGAGCGCCTTTCCAACGATGGCAGCGGCGTGGCCCACTCGTCGGAGGGCGAGGCCGTCTTTGTCCCGGGCACTGCCCCCGGCGACGAGGCGCAGGTGCGCATCGTCAAGGACTGCGGCCGGTACGCCTTCGGCATTCTGGACAAGCTGCTCACCCCTTCGCCGGACCGCATCCCGGTGGACTGCGCGGTAGCCGGCCCCTGCGGCGGCTGCAGCCTGCGGCATCTGGATTATGCTGCCGAACTGCGTGCCAAGCAGGAGAGCGTCGCCGACGCCTTCCGCCGCATCGGCGGGCTGGATGTGCCTGTGCTGGACGCCCTCCCCTCCCCTGAGGTAGACCGCTACCGCAACAAAGTCCAGTTCCCGGTGGGCCGCGATAAGGACGGCGCACCCTGCATCGGTTTTTACGCCGGGCGCACCCACCGCATCGTCCCCTGCCCCGACTGCAAGCTGCAGCCCGGCGTCCTGAACGACATCGGCAACACTCTCTGCGCCTTCTTCGCTGCCCACGGCATCCAGCCCTATGACGAAGAGCGAGGCAAGGGCCTCGTGCGGCACATCTTCCTGCGCCGGGGCGCACACAGCGGCCAGATCATGGTCTGCCTCGTCTGCACCCGCCCGAAGCTCCCCCACAGCGATGAGTTGGTAGCTCTGCTCCGGGAAAAGTTCCGCGATATTGCCACCATCCTCATCAATGTCAACGCCAAAAAGACCAACGTCATCCTCGGCGAGGAGAGCGTGACCCTCTATGGCCCGGGCTGCATCGAGGACACCCTCTGCGGCGTGCCCGTCCGCCTCGGCCCCCTCTCCTTCTATCAGGTCAACACGCTGGCTGCCGAGCGCCTCTACGGCATCGCTGCCGAATACGCCCAGCTTGAGCCGGACGATGTCCTGCTCGACCTCTACTGCGGCATGGGCACCATCGGCCTCTCGATGGCCAACCATTGCCGAGAGCTGATCGGCGTGGAGATCATTCCCGAGGCCATCGACAGTGCCAAGGCCAATGCCGCCCGGATGGGCGATGCCGTCGCCGCCAAGAGCCGCTTCTTCTGTGCCGATGCCGGCGAGGCCGCTGCCCGCCTCGCCGCTGAGGGCCTGCGGCCTGACGTCATTATGCTCGACCCGCCCCGCAAGGGCTGCGATGAGACGACCCTTTCCGCCGTCGTCCAGATGTCCCCCCGCCGGGTGGTCTACGTCAGCTGCAACCCCTCCACCGCCGCCCGGGATGCCAAGTGGCTGGAAGAGCATGGGTATCGGGCAGAAAAGGTGCAGCCAGTGGACCTTTTCCCGAGGACGAAGCATTGCGAGACGGTATGTTTATTGTCCAAACTTAATGCAAAGCAACATATCGAGGTAGACATCCACATGGACGAACTTGATCTCACCGATGCAGAGAAGAAAGCCACCTATTCGGAAATCAAGGAATATGTGCTGGAGCATACCGGACTCAAGGTCAGCAGCTTGTATATCGCTCAGGTGAAGCAGAAATGCGGTATCATCGAGCGAGAAAATTACAACAAACCGAAGTCCGATGATGCAAAACAGCCCCAATGCCCGCCCGATAAGGAAAAAGCAATCAAGGAGGCGCTCAAGCACTTCGGCATGATCTAAGGAGGGCAAAATGGAGAGTTTACTTTCTTGTGAGTTCAATATGGATACTGCCTGTGTGGAGCTGAAATTTGCAAATGGCAGCATGATTGCCATTGATACGATTGCGGTAGAGAATGAGGTTGCCGATAATATATATCAGCGGTCAGAGCTGGACTGGCTGATTTACAACGATCCGGCAGCCTATGCAGATTTAGTTCTCAACGGCGACCCGGAAACATACCTGAAAACTGTTACAGAATATAAACCTTTGGACTGATTACCAGAGATAAAGCAAGCCGCCTGTGCGGGCATATCAAATGCTCATACAGGCGGCTTTTCCTTTTTGTACTGTGACTTTATCAGTTCTCCGAAATGGACCGCTTAAACAATATCCATGTACTTATGAAGTAGCATATCAGCAGTAAGAAAAGAATACCAATGATAATCCCTACTTGTACCATCAAGGCTCCGCAGCCAATATAAGCTGAGATTTCAGCAGAAACACTTTGAAGAAAATAGCCAATCACAATAATTGCTACAACGATTGCCGCTGTGATCGGCATCCCAAACCAAACACCAAGCTGTTTTAGAACCAAAGTATGCAGGTCCTTCTCTTCCACTCCCATTTTTCGCAGAACCGAAAATCTGTAGTTGTTTTTTTCTGCATCCAGGAGCTGCTGAAGAGCCAGCACGGTAAGACACATCACCATCAGCACAATTGCACCATAGATCAAGGACGCTTTTAGGATAAAGTTAAGGGCGATTATACGGTTCACTTCCGTAGTATGGACAGTTGTACTGTATCCTGCCAGATTGTCTTTATCAGGATCTTCTGGATAAGAACGCCCAAGAAGCTGTTCCAGCATTTCTGCCGTTTTGAAGGGAAGCGGATATTGAGTCATCACAAATCGGTTGCTCTGTACCGGAAGCAAGACTTGCGCTATCTCGTCAGGTATGATATACACCACATCTGTATAAAGATTATAGATGGATTCCCCCACAGGCTCCTGAAACACGGCGTTCTCACTGAGTTTCAGGGTGCCTGCGTCAGTTTCCAGTAAGGTATGCTCAGCGATGTAGTTTTCAATATCCTTCTCCTCTGCCGCACGATGCCAGTGGGTAGCAAATTCATCCGTTTGTAAGATAATAGGTTCATATCCCAACATTTTCCGAACAGCGTTATAATCCTTCAGTGCAATCGCCAAGGGAGGAAAATCGTACTTTACCCGCTGGTAAAAGTCGCTTTTTTGGGGAAGATATTCCGAAAAAGTCAAATCGTCCTTTATCGCTATGTTGTTTTGTTCTATGAACGCAGTAATTTCCCCATAGTCTGTATCCGGAAGATTTTCCACTTCATAAACATCGTTGTAGCGGCTTGAAATTTGAATATCATAGACTGCCCGACTATCCAAATAGCCCAGACTCCATCCTGTCAAAACCGGCGCAATGACAAACAAGCAGATAGAAAAAGTCAGGGTCACACAAATGATCGTCATCGTTTTCGTATTGGTAGCCAGCTTAGAGGAAAGCTGTCCAAACAGAAATAAACTCGTATTGTGATATTTGCGGGACACTTTAGATTCCTTCCAGTATAGGAGCGCCGCATTTGATAAATACATGACTGCGGAAATGATAAACAAAATATCCGCAACCCCAAACAGCAAATATTGATTCAGAGTTGGGGCATCAAATCCAAGGAAGTAGGCTTTTTCCAGTTCTGCGATGGAAAAAATCGGGATAGCGGTCAATACTGCACCAGCCAGAAGCCCGCAAAGGTATCGGGAAAATCCTATTTTTCTGTGTAAAACAGCACCTGCGATTGCCCAAAGCAGCGTCAGTGCAGGGAAAAGGACATTCCCCCAATACATGAGCTTTACAGGAAGCGGATGTCTGGGATCGGAGTAAAAATGATATTTTACAGCACCTACCTCCAGCATCCACAGCAGCATAATGCCATAGATAATACAGATCATCGGCATCCATCTGCTTTTATGAAGCGGTTTTTCATTCTGACGGTTTGCCGTCATAAGCTCAATAATCCTGCTTTTGTTGAGAATTCTGACATTCCCGACTCCAACCAGAATCTGGCAAATAACAAAGAAGCCCACGGTCAGCAGCACGGTATCTGGAAAAAAAGACCAAGAAAAAGCGTAGGGTTCCCCAAAAGAAGCAAGCAGCATAGCCGTAATGACCTGAGAAACGATCATCCCCAGAAGGATTCCCACCGACACAGAGAATATGAGCAGGAAAAAAGTCTCTCCAAAAAAGAGCAGTCCTATGGTTTTTTGCTCCATTCCCAGGGTTGCCTCAACTGCAAACTCCGATTGTTTTTTTCTCAGCATGAAACGATTTACATAGTGGATCAGGAACAACAAAAGCAGACTAATCCCGCAAATTGCCAGTTTCATACCTCCAGCCAGCAGGGAAATATTATATTCCGCACCAATGGTCGGATGATAATGGGTGCTGCTGATAGACAAAAACGCATAGAACAGGGTGACACAGAGTGTCATGGTCACAATATAAATCAAATAGTCCTTCACAGACCGCTTTGCATTTTTGAAAATGAGTTTAGCGTACATCGCTCATGCCCCCTCCCATCATGGTGAGGACATCCAGGATTTTTTCAAAGAAAGTCCTGCGGGAATCACCACCCTTACGGATTTCCGTAAAGATCGCCCCGTCCCTCATAAAGAGAATACGATTGGCATAGCTTGCCGAGAAAGCATCGTGTGTCACCATCAGGATCGTGGCTCCGAGATCTTCGTTGATACTCTGGATCGTCGAAAGCAGCATCTGGGACGAGTGACTGTCTAACGCACCGGTGGGTTCATCCGCCAAAATCAGCTTAGGCTGGTTGATAATGGCTCTGGCACAGGCGCACCGCTGCTTCTGGCCGCCGGACACCTGATAGGGGTACTTATCCAGAATATCCGTGATATTCAGCTTTCCGGCCATTTCCCGCACCCGCCCATCAATCTCGCCTGCGGGAACCTTGTTGATAGTCAGTGCCAAGGCAATGTTTTCTGAGATTGTCAGAGTGTCCAGCAGGTTAAAATCCTGAAATACAAATCCAAGATTCTCCCGACGAAACCGGGCAATCTGTTTTTCGTTGATTTCCGTCACATCGGTTCCGTCCAGATAGATATGTCCCGCACTGACGGTATCAATGGTGGAAATACAGTTGAGCAGGGTAGTCTTGCCGGAACCGGATGCTCCCATGATTCCTACAAATTCTCCCTCTTGAACGGAAAAGCTAATGTCCTGAATTGCTTTTGTAATATTCCCGCTATTTCCGTAATATTTCTGGATATGATCCAGTTTCAAAATTTCTTTCATTATTATCACCTCTTGTCTCTATTGTAGGATAAGAACGACTTTGTTTGTATCAAGTTTTCTTACAAAGTTCTAACAAAAATGTAAGAAGTGCAGAACGCTTTTCAGTTCTGCACTTCATGAATCAGACAGTTAATGTGAAAAGAAAGGGAAACGGCTGTGCCATGTTCCGACGACTCCGCCGTAATGCCAATGCCCAGCTTTTCACAG
>OHNF01000606.1_pt1 | contig 20644 bp, 10 predicted proteins | sample 1569491 | NCBI WGS metagenome assembly OHNF01 (sample SAMEA3879557, study PRJEB24766) | human gut metagenome | biome: human-associated habitat; feature: feces | place: USA | collected 1985/1987 | reverse complement strand
TGGAGCCGCTTTCCTGGGGTACGGGACATGCCGACTTGCTCAGTGTGCAGGCCATGCTGAAGGATGCAGGCTTCCAGGTGCCCGAAGTCAATATGGAGGCATATATGAAGGTACGCGCACTCATCCAGGAGTTTATGGACGACTTCCTTGGCTTGTACATCAGCCCGCGCAACCGCCTGATGAACTCCCTGCTGATTGGTCCCGGACTGCCGGGTGGCATGATGGGCAGTCTGATGGCAGACTTGGAATCCAATCTGGAGTCCATCAACAAATACAAGGCAAAACGCAACCTGCCCTTCATGAAGCAGGATGAACTGCTCATCAAGTTGTTCAACGAAGTGGCATATGTTTGGCCGCGCGTGGGTTATCCCCCGTTGGTGACTCCGTTCAGCCAGTACGTCAAGAACCTTTCCATGATGAACGTCATTGCTATGGAGAAAGGCAAGGAACGCTGGGGTATGATTGCCGATGACATTTGGGATATGCTGTTGGGCAAGGCAGGTAAGCTGCCGGGTCAGCTGGCTCCCGAAATCATAGAGAAGGCCGAACGCGAAGGACGCAAGTTCTTCACCGGCAATCCGCAGGACAACTATCCCGATGCTCTGGACAAGTACCGCAAGCTGATGAAGGAGAACAAGTGGGAACTGGGCGAGGACGACGAAGAGCTCTTCGAATACGCCATGCACCCGGCTCAATACGAGGCTTACAAGAGTGGCAAGGCCAAGCAGGACTTCCTGGAGGATGTGGAGAAACGCCGTGCCGAACGTGACAAGTCTCCGCTGGACGATGCCAAACCCAAGACGCTCACTGTGCAGGTGGACGGTCAGGCTTACCGCGTGACGGTGGCATACGGTGACATCGACCTGCCCGCTTCGGCCACCGAAAAGGTGACAGCTCCCCCCGTAGGCGAAGGTCAGGACGTTCCGGCTCCGCTCGAAGGCAAGTTCTTCTTGACAAAGAATGCGCAGGAAACCCCGTTGAAAGTGGGTGACAAGGTGAAGAGTGGCGACCTCCTCTGCTATATCGAAGCTATGAAGACATACAATGCCATCCGCGCAGACTTTGATGGAACGGTTGTTGCCATCTGTGTCAATCCGGGTGACTCTGTTTCTGAAGATGATGTATTAATGAAGATAGGATAATGGAAGATATATTTGCAAAACTCTATGATATGACGGCCTTCAGCAACATCATTGCTGATCCGTCGTTCCTCGTGATGTATGCCATCGCTTTCATCCTGCTTTATTTAGGTATCAAGAAACACTATGAACCATTGTTGTTGGTACCCATCGCTTTCGGTGTGCTCATTGCCAACTTTCCCGGCGGCGAGATGGGGGTGATTCAGGCAGATGAAAACGGAATGGTCATGGTAGGCGGGGTGATGAAGAATATTTGGGAGATGCCGTTGCACGAGATTGCGCACGACCTCGGACTGATGAACTTCATTTATTATATGCTGATTAAGACCGGCTTTCTGCCGCCTGTTATCTTTATGGGTGTGGGTGCGCTGACAGACTTCGGTCCGATGCTCCGTAACTTGCGTCTCTCCATATTCGGTGCGGCTGCGCAGTTAGGTATTTTCACCGTACTGCTTTGTGCTGTGATGATAGGGTTCACTCCGCAGGAAGCAGGTGCGTTGGGCATTATCGGTGGTGCCGATGGTCCTACGGCTATCTTTACTACCATCAAGCTGGCTCCCCATCTGTTGGGACCGATTGCCATTGCTGCTTATTCTTATATGGCGCTGGTACCGGTCATCATTCCGATGGTGGTGAAGCTGTTCTGTACCAAGAAGGAATTGATGATTAACATGAAGGAGCAGGAGAAGCTGTATCCTTCGAAAACCGAGATTAAGAATCTGCGTGTATTGAAGATTATCTTCCCGATTGCAGTGACTACGATTGTTGCTTTATTTGTGCCCACAGCAGTACCTTTGATTGGTATGTTGATGTTCGGTAACTTGATTAAGGAAATCGGTTCGGATACAAGCCGCTTGTTTGATGCTGCTGCTAATAGTATCATGAATGCAGCTACCATCTTCTTAGGATTGAGCGTTGGCGCCACGATGACCAGTGAGGCATTCCTGAATTGGACGACTATCGGTATTGTGATTGGTGGTTTCCTGGCATTTGCATTGTCCATTACGGGAGGTATTTTCTTTGTGAAGCTGTTCAACCTATTCAGCAAGAAGAAGATCAATCCGCTGATTGGTGCTACCGGCCTGAGTGCCGTACCCATGGCAAGCCGTGTCTGCAATGAAATAGCAACGAAGTATGACCCGAAAAACCATGTGCTGAATTACTGTATGTCCAGTAATATCTCCGGTGTAATCGGTTCGGCTGTTGCGGCGGGTGTGCTGATTTCATTCCTGGGATAAACGGTCAGTAGGAAAAATATAAAGAAACTCCGGTATGGCTTTGTAAAGCTATGCCGGAGTTTTTTGTATGTTTTTCTTTGAGGGGCATTTCATTCACTAACCACCTTCCAATATTCAGCCATCGCCATCTTCTCCGCCAGATACGCATCAATCAGGTTGGTGTGTGCCTGCGTCCACGAGAGTTGTGCGGACAACACATCTGCCATGCTGGCTTTTCCTTCATTATAAGAGAAGGTGACAAGGCCCAGATTCTCTTCGGCGAGTATCATATTCTCCCGGGCCGTCTTGACTTGCTGTTCAGTTTCCGTCAGTTTTGTGGTGGCTGCGGAGAGCTCTTCCAGAATATTGTCCGTTACATAGCTTTGTTGCAGCTTCTGTATGCCGATATAGGCTTTCTGTTGGCGGTTTGTCTTGAAGCGGGCTCCCCAACGGAAGATGGGGATGCTGACATTGACCCCTGCGACGGGAGTATGAGGTACATCCTGCCCCATATAGGCAATTCCCGTATCCCAACCGGTAGCGAGGAACATGCTGACTTGTGGGTTGTAGCGGCTGAGGGCGGCATGCCGTTGCGCTTCACTGCGGGCGATGTTCACGGAGGTACTGGCATATTCTGCCCGGCGGGGCAGCACATCATCCAGGCCCAAAGGGAGGATGGGAGCAGTCGGTATATCTATTTCGGCTATGCTGTCTATGGGAGCGTCCGGTTCCGAGCCCATAAGGATATTCAGTTTTTGCAGGGCAAGGGTATGGTTTTGGCGTGCCTTGATGTACTGCAATTCGGCCTCCTTACGCCGGGTGGAAATCATCAGCAAGTCTGTGCGGCTGATGGCACCGTCATCAAAGCGGTCTTGGATGATGTCGTACTGCTGTTGTACAATATCCTGAAAGGTAGCCGCGGCTTTCAGACCGGCACGGGCGGCAGAGGCATTCCAATAGACGGCGTCACTTTGATAGTGTATCTGGTCGAGGGTCAGCTCTGTGGTAAGTTGGTCCAGTGCCTCGTCGGCTTGCGCCACTTTCTTTTGGGCTATTAGGGAACCTCCGGTATAAAGCGGCTGCGTCAAGGTGGCAAGTGCCTGATAGGTATAAGGGCGGTAGTCTCCCTTTGGACTATTCCATTGGTTCAGATGATTGAGATTGGCAGTACCCTCGGCGGTGATGTCAATCTGGGGCAGGAAACCGGTGGAGGCAATCTTGCGTGCCTCGGTACTGGCGAATGTTTTCAGATGCTGTTGTTTCAGAATCTGGCTGTATGCTTCTACCTTGTCGCGGTATTCTTCGCGGCTCAGATAGGCTTGTTGTGCCCCGGCATTCAGTCCGGAGCACAGTAATGATAGAATAAGTATATTTGTTTTCATCATTCAATTGGTAAACTGTAAATTGTTGAATGTTCTCTCACTTGATTTTATGAATGGCGCAATAAGCCACCGGCAGCACGAATAGTGTCAATGCCGAGGCTACCAGCAAACCACCCATGATGGTTGCCGCCATGCCGCCGAACATGGCGTCGAACAATAACGGCAACATTCCCAGGATAGTGGTACCCGATGCCATGGCCACCGGGACAATACGGGTGGTCGTTGCACTGATAACGGCTTCACGCGGTGCTTTTCCGGCAGCGGTTTCCGTATCAATCTGGTCCACCAGCACGATGGCATTCTTGATATTCATTCCAATCAGCCCCAGCAAGCCGAGGATGGAGAAGAAGTCGAATGATTTCCCCAATACCACCAGTCCCAGTACAATACCTATAAAGATAAGCGGCAGCATCAGCAGGATAACAATCGGCTTCCGGTAGCTGCGGAACAGAAACAGCAAGGTGACGAACATAAGGAAGAATGTCAGCGGCAGGTTAGCTGCCAGTGCGGCATTGCTTTCTGCCTGGCTTTCCTGCTCTCCGAAGTATTTCATGGTGTAACCTTCGGGCACATCAATCTCTTCTTGCACTTGCTTCCATATACGGTTGAAGGCGGCAATGGCATTCACACCGCGGCGTGGGTCGGCCTGCGCCATCATCACCATCTGCCGGTTGTAGTCTTTCACATTGGAGAACTTGTACTGGAAGTCGAACCGGCTGACGACTTGTTCCAGAGTGGTTGTTTCGCGTGCAGTGCCGAATACGGGGAGTGTACGCAAGTCGTTGATGCGGAAAGAGTCGATAGTTTTATCCTTCAACAGAACGGGAAGTACCTGGTCTCCTTCCCTGTATTCCCCAAGTGTCATGCCGTTCGTACCGATCTGGATACTCTGTGCCATGCTTTGACGGGAGATACCCAACGGTTGTGCACGCTCCTGACTGTAAACGGGATGCCATACCGGTATCTTATTGCCCCAGGAGTTGCGCACGTTGATAAGTTCGCCGTCACGGTGCATGATGTCCAGAGCCTTGTTGGTCAACATGACCAGCGTATCCGTGTTATTGCCGATGAACCCGATTTCAATGGCGGCATCTACAGCAGGAGAGAGTTTGAACAACATGGTACGGGTGATGGCATTGGGATAGTTGGCCTTCATGTAGGCATCAAGGTTCTCTTCCTGCTTCTTGGTATATTTGCTGTCCGTTACTTCCACCAGGATATTGGCGAAGTTAGGTTTGGGACCGACGGAAGTGGAGGCCAGATAGTAACGCAACGGTGTGCTGCCGAATGTGACGGATACCCGTTTCACTTCCGGCTGCTGCATCAGATGCGCTTCCACCTTTTTCATTTCGGTTTCTACTTCGCGGATGCTGTACCCGTCCGGATAGAATACATCTGCCCGAAAGTAGGGCTTGTCCAGAGAAGGGAAGAAGTTCTGGGGCATCAGCCCCATGACGATGAGGGAGAGGATGAACAGTGCTGTAATGCTTCCAAGGGTCAACGCCTTCTTGCGTATCAGTGTGCTGAGGATGGAGGCGAATTTATGGTAGAAAGGCTTGTCGTATGGGTCCTTGCTACCATCTTTAGCCTTTGCTTTCAGTATGAAGTTGCCGAATGTAGTGGTTTGTGTCAACGCCAGCACCCAACTTAATCCCAGGGAAATGGCCAGCACTACGAATAGCGGTTTCACGATTTCGGCTACGGAAGAGGGAGCCAGATACAGTGGCAGAAACGAACAGATGGCAATGAACGTTGCTCCCAGCAATCCCCATTGGGGACCGGTGGCACCGTCTATCAGCGCTTTTCGGCGGTCGATGCCGCGGGCAATGGCAATTTGGGCATTATCTGTCACCACGATGGCATTGTCCACCAGCATTCCCATGGCTATGATGAATCCGGCGAGGGAGGTCCGGTTCAGACCTACGCCAAGAAACGACATAATGAGCAGTGTGCCTCCGATAGAGAATATAAGGGAAGAGCCAATCAGTACTCCTGCACGCATGCCCATCACCAGCATGATGATTACAATCACAATCAGGATGGATTCTATCAGATTGATGATGAACCCGTTGTTGGCTTCTTTGGCAATCACGTTTTCGGGATACAGACTTTCCAGTTCCAGCCCCACGGGGATGAGGGGCATGAGTTCGGCAAGCCTCCGGTCTACCAGTTCACCGGTTTTTACCACATCCTTTGTCGGGTCGGTGGAGATGCCGATACCGATGGCGCGCTTTCCGTTGACGTGCATGATATTGCCGGGAGGTTCCATGTATCCCTTTTCAATGATGGCGATGTCACCCAGCTTGACTTGTCCGCCGGAGGTAGTGATAACCTGGTTGTGGATATCATCGACAGTCGTGTAGGTACCGTTGGCCACAATGCGTAACTGTTGTTCTCCGGCGCTGATTTCACCCGTATTGATAATCTGGTTCTGCGATTGTAGCAGGCTGGCCAGCTGCTTGGGGTCGATACCCATTCCTGCCAGCTTGTTTACGGAGATGAATATATGGATGACCTCTGTCTGTGTACCGAAAAGGGCTACCTTCATCACACCGTCTGCCGTGATGACTTGTGTCTTGATTCGTTCCGCCCAGTTTCTCATTTCTTCATAAGAGAAACCGTCGTCACCCACCAGGCCGTAATAGATGCCGAAAACGTCTCCAAAATCATCCGAGACGGTCGGTACAGAAGAGCCTGCGGGCAGTTGGGGCTGTATGTTGAGCACTTTACGCCGCAGTTCGTCCCACTTCTGCGGAATGGATGCGGCAGAGAGTGACGGTTGCAGTTCGAAGGTTATCTTGGAGAGTCCGTACATAGACTCTGACTTTATCTTGTAGACGCCGCTCATCGACTGTATTTCTCGGGAGATGGGTTCGGTGACGAGCCGTTCCACTTCTGCCGGCTCCGCTCCCGGGTAGCGTGTCATGATGACTGCCGACTTGATGACGAAAGGTGCGTCTTCCTTCTTTCCCAACCTGCCGAATGACAGTATACCGCCGATAAGCAGCACAGCCAGAAAGAAGTAGACTATCTTCGTGTTGTCTAATGAATATTGGACTAGATTCATAATGAATATTTTTTAGATAAATGGGGAATGTAATGTGCCAATGTGATTAATCACATTAGTACCTTTATTGCTTCTCCTTCTGTCAGCTGGTATACTCCGGCCGTCACAACGGTTTCTCCCGGTTCCAACCCTTTAGAAATAAGCAGGTTTGCCTCTCCCGTTGGAGAATAAACGGTCACTTCGCGGCGACTGACTTTATTACCTTCCACCACCCATACATACGTTTTCCGGTTTTCACTGTCGCCAAATACGGCGCTTAACGGTACATTCATCAGCTTTTCTTCCAGAAAGGGAGCGACATCCGATGCCAGCTTTATTTTGCATGTGAATCCCGGTTTTACGTCATAACGTGTACGGTCAAAGTGCGGGTCGTCAATTGTTATTGTCACCGGAATACCCGTCCCTGCTGTGGAGATGTCAAGATACTCTTCCAGTCTGGCATCGAAAGCCTCTGCAGGGTAACTGTCGAACACCACCTTGAACTTTACGTCCTTGGCACGGAGCAGATAGAGATAATCATCCGGTACGGTGAACTTGATTCGTAGCTTCTGTGTATTTACCAGCTGTACAACCCCTTCTCCTGCATTGACACGCTGATAGTTCTCTACCAGCCGTTTTTCGATGGAACCCTCGAAAGGGGCTGTCAGCCGCGTATCCCGCATATTGTTGCCGGACAACTCGTAAGTGGATTTTGCTTTCTGATAGTTGGCTACGCTGATTTCGTATTCCTGCACGGAGATAGCCTGGCGGCCAAGCAGCCGTTTGTTACGTTCCACTTGTGCGGCAGCTGTTTCGTAGGCAGCCTTGTCGGCTGCATATTGCAGGGAGATGTCGCGTGGGTCGATGGCGGCAATCAGTTGCCCCTTTTTTACCCGCTGTCCCTCTACAACCGGGAGGCTGATGATTTGTCCGCTGACGCGGAAGGCAAGTCTCACATATTCCACGGCTTCCACTATTCCGGAGAAGTCTTTGCGGATAACCGACTGTGAACTGACTTGCGCAGTCTTCACCGGTCGGATAAGGGTATTGCTACCCTTTTGTTTTTGCCCGCACGACGTGATGAGCAACGCCATGACCAGGGCGAAAAGAAACATTTTTTTCATTGGTAAACAAGTATATAGTTATTCGTTCAGGTATATATAAAAACATAAAACCGGGAAAACAACCAAATGTTCTCCCGGTTATAGGATAAATGATGATTTAATGTGCCAATGTGCTAATTGGCTGCGCAATGTTTATGCTGCGCTATCACGCCGCAGGTCATTGGCACATTGGCATATTAATTTTCAATTCCGTCCCCCGTTCCAGCGTATATGGGTGTCCGTAGACTTGTATGTCCACTTTGCTGCCTGCTGTAAGCGAGATTTCGATTTCTTTTCCTACCCGTATGTGAAGTGTGTTTTTCAGATAATTCACCTTGAATGAATAGCTGTCCCATTTTTGCGGTATGACAGGGGAGAAACACAACGTCTCCTTCAGCACCTGCATACCTGCAAATCCGCGTACAATGGCCAGCCAGCTGCCGGGCATACTGGTTATGTGCAGACCTTGGTCCGCTTCGTTGTTGTAGTCGTCCAGGTCAAGCCGCGTGGCATGCAGGAAAAGCTGGTAAGCTTTTTCCACTTTGCCGATGCGTGCAGCCAGGATGGAATGGATGTGGGGAGAAAGGGAGGATTCGTGTACGGTCATCGGCTCATAGAACTCGAAATTGCGGCGGACGGTTTCCGTGTCGAAATAGAAATAATAGAGGTAAAGTCCGAGCAACACGTCGCTCTGCTTGATGTAGCAAGAGCGCAGAATGCGGTCCCATGACCAATGTTGGTTGATGGGGCGTTCTTCGGCAGGAATGTTATCTGTACTTTCCAGTACTTTATCCATATAGCCGTCATTTTGGATAAAAATACCCCGTTCCTTGTCTTCCGGCAGATACATGTGTTCGATGATGTCTCTCCACCGGGCACTTTCCTTCACTTGGTCGAGATTGGTGATGCGGCGTATGTGGGCATATTCATCCGGATATTGCTGTGCCACCATTTCCAGAAAACGGAGGGTCATCTTGAGGCACTGTATACAGGAATAGTTAGTGTACCAGTTGTTGTCCACATTGTTTTCGTATTCATCCGGGCCGGTAACCCCCAGTATGACATATTTCTGTTTGGGTTGGGAGAAGGATACCCGTTGTCTCCAGAAACGGCTGACGGCAATCATTACTTCCAGGCCATATTTAGCGATATAGTCCATATTGCCCGTCAGCGCTGCATGCTGAACGATGGCATAGACAATGATATTGTTACGGTGGATTTCCTCGAAGGTTATTTCCCATTCACTGTGGCATTCCTCTCCATTGTTGGTTACCTGCGGAAACAACGCTGCACCGTCCTTGAAACCCAGTTTACGGGCGTTTTCGATGGCTTTGGGAAGCTGGTTGTACCGATATGCCAGCAAGTTCTTTGCAATCTCTTTGGGAGTGGAGAGCAGAAAAAACGGTACACAACACAGTTCCGTGTTCCAATAAGTATTTCCGCCATATTTTTCTCCGGTGAATCCTTTGGGGCCGATGTTTAGGCGCGGATCATCTCCCCGGTAAGTCTGATACAGCTGGAATATGTTGTACCGGATACCTTGTTGCGCTTCCGGGTCCCCTTCGATGACGACATCCGTTTCGTCCCAGATTTCCTGCCAGGCCCTTCGATGCTCTTCTACCAGCGTATTCCAGCCTATGCTCTTGGCTTCGCGTGCCTCGGCCACGGAGTGTTCCACCAATTCACTCCGTTCGTGGTAGAGAGAAGAAGCGATGGCGGTGTATTTGATGAGTGTCACGTTGTCTCCGGGTTTCACGTCGGCACCTACGCTGAAACCGGTCTGCTTTTCCTTTTCTATCCGTATGGGGTTGGCAGTGGTTTCCTTGTTGTTTTTGAAGAATTGGTAAGTCATGGCGTAGCACACTTGTGCATCTTCCCGGCGGGTCTGTGTCCAGAGATAGGCACAGCTGCTGGTAGAACCGGAACGCAGTATGTTCCATATTTTCAGGTTTGGCAGATCGGCATCGTCTACTATATTCCCGTCAAGGATGGGCACGAGTGAGATTCTGCCGGTATAGTTGATGGAAGACACGCTGTACTTGATGAGACAGAGGTTGGGTCTTGCCATATTTGTGATATGCTCTACATGGATGCGGAGCTGGTTTCCGCGAGGAGACGTCACCTCCATGTCCCGGTAGGAGATACCTTCCTTCATATCCAGGCGGCGGTTGAAGCTGTCGACATCCCAGCCTGCCAAATCGAGTTCCTCATCGATGAGGCGCAGGTTGATGCGGCTCCAGTCGGCAGCCTTGGGTATACGGGTGTAATATGGTGGAAATCCGTTCTTCCACCATCCTACGCGGGTTTTGTCCAGGAAAGTGATGCCGGCCACAAATGAACCACGGTAACTGTCACTGCTGTAAGGCTCCTCAAAATACCCTCGTTGCCCGAAACGTCCGTTTCCGAGGCTGAATATACTTTCCGACATCCGTTGACGGTCGGGGTGGAATTGGTCTTCGATGATGTTCCATTCATCGGTCTTGAGGTATTTTTTCATGGCGACGTGTTTTCTGTAGTTATCGCCGTAAAGATACGCAATATGCGGAAATAAAAGAGAAAAGTGAGGACAAAAATAGTGAAAGGGGAAGGGAGGGGATTAAAAAAGATAATATAGCACACAGATGACACAGATAAGGCAGATGAACACGGATTATTAGACAAACTTATCCGTGTTCATCTGCCTTATCTGTGTCATCTGTGTGCAGAAGTAGGAGCTTGGTTCTATTTCTCTCCCTTAGTCTCTTTAATTAAATATACACAGAAAGCACCTATTATCAGCATCACTCCTGCCAATACAAGCATATTGATTTCGGGGGGCAGTACTCCTTTGGGAGTAAACAAGGACAGAATACTGCCGCCCAAAGCTGCCGCAATAATCTGTGGAATACAGATGGTACCATTGAAAAGACCTAAGTAGGTACCCATATGTCCTCCGCTCAGTGCATTGGTCAAGATGGTGAACGGCAGTGCCAGCATGGCAGCCCATGCACAACCTATCAGCAGGAAGGAAATGAACAACATATACGGATTGTGCATAAAATAGGTGGAAATGAAACCTATACCTCCCAGAACAAGGCTGAGTGAGTAGACGCGGCGGCGGTCCTTGAACATCGGTATGCAGATGGCCCAAAGCACAGAGCCGATGGCTTGCACGGCAAACAGTACGCCTACCCAGTCGGCGGCATTCTGATATTGCAGGCTCTTGGTGTCGAGTACCACTTTGGTCACACCATCTACCAGGTGCTCTACTGTAGGAGCGTCAAAAGCATTGGCAGCGATGCTGCCGTTGGTATAGGTCCACATGAACATAAAGGCAAACCAGCAGAAGAACTGTACCAGTCCGATAGTCCAGAATGCTTTCGGAGCCTTGATGAGCAGCTTCAGCATGTTGGTCTTTTCATGTTCCTCTTCTTCGGTGATGCCGTGATACTCTGCATATTCGGCAGGCGGCATCTCTTTTACTTTGACCGAAGTGTAGATAACGCAGAAGATAAGGATGGCTGCTCCGATGTAGAATGAGTAAATCACCGAGTCGGGGATTACTCCTTGGGGAGCTGTATTGCTGATGCCAATCCATGCAAAGATGAACGGGAAGAGATAGCCTACCAGGCTGCCTGCATTGCAGAGAAAACTCTGGATGGAGTAGGCGAGCCCTTTTTGTTTCTCATTCACCATGTCACCCACCATCATTTTGAAGGGTTGCATGGCCATATTGATGGAGGTGTCGAGGAACATCAGCGATACCAGTCCGAAAATCATGGCTGTACTTACTGCCATGCCGAAGCTTCCGGCATTGGGTAGCAGGCACATGACGAGTACGGCCACCAACGAACCTATAAACAGATAAGGGATGCGCCGTCCGAAGCGTGTCCAGGTCTTGTCACTGGCGGCTCCCACAATGGGTTGTACAATGATACCTGCCAACGGCGGTAATATCCAGAAATAACTCAAATTATGCGGGTCTGCACCCAAAGTGGAAAAGATACGGCTGATGTTTGCACTCTGCAAAGCATATGCAATCTGTACGCCGAAAAAACCAAAGCTGATGTTCCACAGCTTCCAGAAACTTAAATCGGGTTTTACTTTCATGATGGTTTAATATGTTTTATTATTTCGTAGTTCCTCTTATCACCAGATTGGTACGTACTATCTTGTTGTTGCTTTTCTCTTCTCCCTCCAGCTTTCCGGTCAGAATGCTGAAAGCGCTTTTACCTACTTCCTCGCCATGCTGCTCCACGGTAGTCAGCTTCGGGTCGGTGCTTTGCGCAATGGCTCCGTCGGTGAATCCGCAGATGGATACTTCATCGGGAACTTTTACGCCGACCAGTTTGCAGGCATACAGTATGCCCGAAGCTGTCTCGTCGTTGATGGCAAAGAAACCGTCAGGGCGGTCTTCGCTTTCCAGCAGGTCGGGAGTGATGGAGATGGCACGTTCACGGGTGTCGCACAACAGAATCATGCTGTCGTCCACCGGAATTTTATACTTCTTCATGGCATCCAGGTAGCCGTTCCGGCGATTTTTGGTAATCTCCAGGTGGGGAGCCGCACCATAGAAAAGGATACGCTTGCATCCGGTCTGTATCATGTATTCCACGGCGGCAAAGGAGCCGGCATAATCGTCTACCACCACTCGCTCGGTTTTCAGCCCCGTGCAGATACGATCGTAAAAGACGATGGGAATATCGTTGTTCAGTAGCTCCTGGTAATGGTCGTATTGGGAAGTGTCCTTGGCAAGTGAAGCGATGACTCCGCAGACACGGGCGGCAAGGAAAGAATGCACAATCTTCACTTCCTGCTCGTACGATTCGCTGCTCTGCGCCACTATGATATTATATCCGGCATTTGCCGCCGCTTTCTCAATTCCGCTCAATACGCAGGAAAAGAAGTGGTGTACCAGTTGGGGGACAATGACGCCGATGGTATTGCTGCGGCTTGCGCGGAGATTTACGGCCAGTACATTGGGCTTGTAGTTATGTTCGCGCGCATAGGCATGGACAAGGTCACGAGTTTCCTTGCTGATGTCCGGATTGTCTTTCAGCGCTCTTGACACGGTGGAAGGGGAGACATTCAGCGCCCGGGCAATATCCTTGATGGTAATCTGCGGTTTATTCATGGTATAGTTTTGAGGACAAAGATAAGGTAAACTTCCCTAATCCGATTGCAAAAATAACGTAATATGGTAAATTGTGCTTATTCGTTGAGGTTTATCGGGTTGTAAGTTTGTGCAAACGATTGCGGACACCCGTATTTTGACAAATTAAGGTGATATGTAGTTCTATATTTCCTAAATGCTTATATTTGCAGTACGCAATTAATGATGATAACGCCATGAAACACATGAAGTTTTTGACTTTCTTTTTTTGTATTGCCTTTGCCGTATTTGCATGCAGCAGCAATAATGAGACAGACCCCAACGCCGGTGGAATTCCCGATAAGGAGGAACCTCTGGCTACGGACTTTGCTAAAGGTGCCGACATCAGTTGGGTAACGGAGATGGAACATAAGGGTATGAAATTCTACAATGCTTCCGGTGTGGAGACCGATTGTTTCCAGCTGATGAAGGATTTGGGCTTGAATGCAGTTCGACTCAGAGTATGGGTCAATCCCAAAGAACACGATAACTGGTGCAATACGGCCGATTTGGTGACGAAAGCCAAGCGTGCCGCAGAGCTGGGCATGGACGTAATGGTAGACTTCCATTACAGTGACTGGTGGGCCGACCCTGGACAGCAGCATAAGCCTGCTGCATGGAAAGGACTGAACTTGGCCGACTTGAAGAAAGCCGTCGCCGACCATACTGCCGATGTACTTAATGCGCTGAAAACGGCAGGAGTTACTCCTAAGTGGATTCAGGTAGGCAATGAAATCCGTCCGGGGATGCTCTGGGATGAAGATGCTGCATTGAGTGGTGCGTCCTATGATGTGAGGGAATGTGATGTAAAGGGTTCCAACAGCACTTCCGAGAAAGTGAAATACCGTAAGAACTTTGCCAACCTGGCTGCTTTTATCAATGTAGGATACGATGCGGTAAAGTCCGTCTTCGACGATGCCATTGTCATCGTCCATCTGGACAATGGATATGACAACGAATTGTATACCTGGTTCTTTAATGGACTGAAAGCCAATGGCGGTAAGTGGGATATGATAGGCATGTCGCTCTATCCTTACTGGACGATGCTCGAGCACAAGGAATATACAGCTGATAGAACTATCACCGAGTGTATTGCCAATATTAATAGTGTAGCCCGGAAATACAACTGTGACGTGATGGTGGTGGAAACCGGTATGGAGTGTGCCGACGACAAAGGGAATCTGTCAAGTGCTTCCGTGCTGGCAGAAGGGAAACGCCAACTGGCACGTATCCTGAAAGAGTGCAAGGAGAATACCGGCGGACGCTGCAAGGGCGTGTTCTACTGGGAACCGGAATGCAGGCCGAACCAATATCGGCTGGGGGCATTCACTGAAGACGGCCGCCCCACTGTGATAATGGATGCTTTTAAATAATTATATTAACAAAATCTTTTAAAGAAGAATGAGAAAGACAATACTTATCTTTTCCTGCTGCGCTTTTTTTGCCTTGGCGGCAATGGCGCAGCGTACAGAAGCATTGTTGGAAAAGAACTGGAAGTTCACCAAGGGAGATGTTCCCGAAGCAACACAAACAAATTTCGACGACAGTAAGTGGGAAACAGTGACCATTCCTCATGATTGGGCCATCTTTGGTCCGTTCGACCGCAACAACGATTTGCAGGAGGTAGCGGTTACGCAAGACCTTGAAAAACAAGCTTCCGTAAAGACCGGGCGTACCGGAGGGTTGCCTTATGTGGGTGTCGGTTGGTATCGTACGGCTTTTGATGCTTCTGCAGACAAGCAGGTCACTCTGGTTTTCGATGGTGCTATGAGTGAGGCTCGGGTCTATGTCAATGGGAAAGAAGCTTGTTTCTGGCCTTTCGGATATAACTCTTTTCATTGCGATGTTACCGGTTTGCTGAATGCCGACGGTAAAAACAATGTGCTGGCTGTCCGTCTGGAAAACAGACCCCAGTCCTCCCGTTGGTATCCGGGGGCGGGATTGTATCGCAATGTCCGCCTAGTTACTACGGAACGTGTCCATGTTCCAGTTTGGGGTACACAGCTCACCACACCGCATGTTTCTGCTGAATACGCTTCCGTGCGTCTGCGTACTACAATACGGAATGCCGGTGATGCGGATGTTCGTATTTCTACTGATATTATTGCGCCGGACGGTAAGATAGTAGCCCGTAAGGATAATAGCCGGAAAATTAATCACGGACAGCCATTTGAGCAGAATTTTCTGATAAATGCTCCGTCTCTGTGGTCCCCTGAGACACCTTATTTATATAAGGCAGTATCTAAGATTTATGTAGATGGCAAACAGACTGACGAATATACCACGCGTTTTGGTATCCGCAGCATTGAGATTATAGCTGATAAGGGATTCTTCCTGAATGGTAAGCACCGTAAATTCCAGGGGGTATGCAATCACCACGATTTGGGCCCGTTGGGTGCGGCTGTCAATGTGGCTGCTCTTCGCCGTCAGTTGACATTATTGAAGGATATGGGATGTGATGCAGTCCGTACCTCCCACAATATGCCTACACCCGAATTGGTGGAACTCTGTGACGAGATGGGCTTTATGATGATGTTGGAACCTTTCGATGAATGGGATATTGCCAAATGTGAGAATGGTTATCACCGCTATTTCAACGAATGGGCAGAAAAGGATATGGTAAATATGCTGCATCAGTATCGGAACAATCCTTGTGTGGTAATGTGGAGTATAGGAAATGAGGTTCCTACCCAATGTAGTCCCGAGGGCTACAAAGTGGCTTCTTTCCTGCAGGATATTTGCCATCGCGAAGACCCTACACGCCCCGTTACTTGCGGTATGGACCAGGTGACTTGTGTGCTTGCCAACGGGTTTGCGGCAATGATTGATGTACCCGGTCTTAATTATCGGGCTCACCGCTATGTGGAGTCTTATGAGACTCTTCCACAGAATATTGTGCTCGGTTCGGAGACGGCTTCCACTGTAAGTTCCCGTGGTGTCTATAAATTTCCCGTACAGAAGGGAGCCAGTGTGATGTACGATGACCATCAGTGCTCCGGTTATGATGTGGAGTGTTGTTCCTGGTCGAATCTTCCCGATGAGGATTTTGCTTTGTCTGATGATTATGACTGGACAATCGGACAGTTCGTCTGGACGGGCTTTGATTATTTGGGTGAGCCTTCTCCTTATAGTACGGATTCCTGGCCCAGCCACAGCTCCGTTTTCGGTATCATAGACTTGGCAAGCCTCCCCAAAGACCGTTTCTATCTGTACCGCAGCCTATGGAACAAGCAGGCAAATACCTTGCATGTCCTTCCGCACTGGACGTGGCCGGGCAGGGAAGGGGAGAATACTCCGGTTTTTGTTTACACCAGCTATCCCAGTGCCGAACTGTTCGTCAACGGAAAGAGTTATGGCAAACAGCGGAAACTTACTGCTGATGAAAGCCGTGCTTTGGAAGGTCAGGACTCCCTTGCTTTGCAGCGTCGCTATCGCTTGATGTGGATGGATGTTCCTTATGAACCGGGCGAAGTGAAAGTGGTAGCTTATGATGCTTCCGGTAAGCCTGCAGAAGAAAAGGTGATTCGTACCGCTGGCAAGCCCCATCATCTGGAGCTGGTTGCCGACCGCACCCGCTTGTCTGCCGATGGCAAAGACCTGGCATATATCACAGTCCGTGTCGTGGATAAGGACGGTAACCTTTGTCCGGCAGACAGCCGCATGGTAAACTTCTCGGTGAAGGGTGCCGGAAAATATCGCGCTGCTGCCAATGGAGATGCTACCAGCCTCGATTTGTTCCATCTGCCCAAGATGCCGGCTTTCAGCGGTCAGCTGACGGCTATTGTGCAGAGTGGCGAGCAAGCCGGTGAGATCGTGTTTGAGGCAAGGGCTAAAGGATTGAAGTCCGGAAAGCTGGTACTTTATACTTCAGAGAAATAAATAGCACTATTTGCTTCCACTCTACCACACCTGCTCTGTAACCCTTTGTTCATCGGTGTTTGAGGTGCGGTGGAAGCAACAGAAAAAGGTGGAAGCAAATTTTGCTTCCACCTCTGTTTTTAGGGCCGACATGATGTTAACTTGTTGTAATGTAACAAGTTAATATCATGTCGGCCATTTTGTTAATATCGTGTTAATGGCATATTAATATTGTGCAGACACGTTATTCATATCCTGAAAGTATGTTGCTTGGTTTATACATGCATGGCATTTCTTCAGTAAAAGCTTTGTGTTTCTTTTGTTTTGTCTTGATGTTGTGTAGTACTTAACGGTCGTAAAGCGATTTGTTGACGGCCGTAAAGCGATCTGTCAACGGCCATCGACAAATCGCCTAACGGCCGTTAGGCGGTGAAAATCTCTGTACTTTAGCAGAATAAACATATATGTTATGTGCAAGAATGCCACATGTAGAGTGGAGAGAAGCGCTGTATTATGATATATCAAGTGATTTTTCTATCTTGTGCAACCGCATGCAATCGTTTGCACTGTTCGTTTCCCACATTTTACACTCTCTTTATACTTTACTAAGGTAATAAAGCATATTTTTGTTGCGTCATGCTTTGGGTACTTGAAAGACGTTAGAAAGCGAAAGTACGAAAATTATTTTTCGAATAATATATATAGGTAATTAATATTGTTAACTTTAATTTATTAAATGCATGAAGCAAGTTAATCTTAGAATCTGTCAAACGATTCTTACCCTAATCTTAGGGCTATTCTTGTCTGTAGGCGCTTATGCACAGAACATCACTGTGAAAGGGCATGTAAAAGATGCTTTGGGAGGAGTGATAGGCGCAAATGTAGTGGAAAAAGGAAATTCCACGAATGGTATAATCACTGACCTTGATGGTAATTTTACATTGACAGTTCCTCAGGGAGCTACGTTGGTCGTGTCTTTTATCGGATACAAGACGCAAGAAGTAGCTGCTGCTCCTTCAGTAATTATTACATTACAAGATGATGCGGAATTGTTGGGCGAGGTGGTCGTAATTGGTTACGGTACAGCCAAAAAGAATGATTTGACTGGGTCTGTTACGGCTATTAGTGCAGATAAAATGGTAAAAGGTGCTGTTACATCTGCTACTGATATGTTGGTTGGTAAAGCTGCCGGTGTAAGTGTGATTACTGACGGTGGTGCTCCGGGAGCTGGTGCTACAATTCGTGTGCGTGGCGGTTCTTCTATGTCTGCATCCAATAATCCGTTGATTGTTATTGACGGTGTGCCTGTAGATGACGGTGGTATTAATGGTATGTCAAATCCTTTGGCTACTGTCCATCCCAATGATATTGAGACTTTTACTATTTTGAAAGATGCTTCTGCAACAGCCATTTATGGTTCTCGTGCATCTAACGGTGTTATTATTATTAATACTAAAAAAGGAAAGTCTGGACGTGTACAAGTTGGTTATAGCGGTACATTCTCTATTAATACAAGACCCAATAAAGTAGATGTAATGTCTGCAAATGAATTTAGAGAATTTGTGACTTCTAAATTCGGTGAATCAAGTGCTCAGTTTAAAGCATTAGGTCAGGCAAATACTGATTGGCAGGATGAAATATTCAAAACCTCTTTCAGTACAGACCACAATGTTAATGTTTCTGGTGCTATACCACACATGCCCTATCGTGTATCAGTTTCTTATACCAATGAAAATGGTATATTGAAGACTTCTAATATGGAGCGTTTGACTGGTGCTATTAGCTTGAATCCTAATTTCTTTGATAAGAAATTGAATATTCAGTTGAATGTGAAAGGTATTTATAATACAAACCGTTTTGCAGATACTGGTGCAATAGGTATGGCGACGCAATATGATCCGACACAGCCTATTTACATGGATGGAAATCCCTATGGTAACGGCTACTTTATGTATATGAAAAGTGGCAATAATCCTACACCGGTTGATATTGGTTTGGCTAATCCCGTTTCTATTTTAGATTCAAAGCATGACGAATCAACTGTTTATAGAAGTATTGGTAATGCACAAATTGACTATAAGTTTCATTTCCTGCCCGAATTGAGAGCAAACTTGAATTTAGGTTACGACGTGTCTAAGAGTGAAGGTGATGTTATTATAGAAGATAATGCTCCTATGACTTGGTGCCAAGGTAACTATAAAACTGGGTTTGGGGAAAATAGCAGCTATTATCAATTGAAGCGGAATACATTGCTGGATTTCTATTTGAATTATGCTAAAGAGTTTGGTGCACATCATGTCGATGTTATGGGCGGTTATTCTTGGCAGCATTTCTATAATTCTACATGGACCAAATATCCTTATTCTACAGTAAAAGCTGAAGAAACTGGTAAGGAATTCTATAAGGATATGGAAGATTATTCAACTGAAAACTATCTTGTTTCTTTCTTTGGGCGTTTGAATTATACATTATTGAATCGTTATTTGGTGACATTTACCTTGCGTAATGATGGTTCTTCACGTTTCAATAAAGACAATCGTTGGGGATTATTTCCTTCAGTTGCTTTGGCATGGAAGATGAAAGAAGAGAATTTCTTGAAGGGAGTGGATTGGCTTTCTGATTTGAAGTTGCGTTTGGGCTATGGTATTACTGGTCAGCAAAACCTGAATAATGGTGACTATCCTTATATGGCTCGCTATATGTATTCCAAAGCTGGAGCAAATTATTATTTTGGTAATAACAAGTATTCATTGATTGCTCCTCAAGCTTATGATGAAAACTTGAAATGGGAAGAAACTACAACTTACAATATTGGATTGGATTTCGGTGTATTGAACAACAAATTGACAGGTACTCTTGATTTGTATTATCGTAAAACTGATGATTTGCTGAATACGGTTACAGCTCCTGCCGGTACAAACTTTAGTAACCAGTTGTTGACGAATGTAGGTACATTGGAGAATAAAGGTATTGAACTTACTTTGACGGCTCATCCTATCACGACAAAAGATTGGGACTGGACATTGAGTTATAACATCTCTTATAATAAAAATGAAATTACCAAATTGACATTTAATGATGACCCGGCTTATAAAGGTGTGATTCATACTGGTATTGATGGAGCAACCGGTTATAATATCATGATAAATGCTGTTGATCATCCTTATAATTCATTCTATGTATGGGAACAACTTTATGATAAGGCTGGAAATCCGATAGAAGGTGCTTATGTTGATCAAAATGGGGATAATAAAATAGACGAAGAAGATTTGGTCGCTTACAAAAAGTCTGCTCCTGACGTATTTATGGGATTAACTTCTCAATTGTCTTATAAGAATTGGGATTTGTCATTTGCTTTGCGTGCAAGTATTGGAAACTATGCTTATAACAATGTACAATCCAATCGTGAGGCTTGGGATGGTTCACAAATGTATGACCAAACTGGTTTCTTGAAAAATCGTTTGACTTCTGCATGGAAAACAAATTTCAAGACAGGGCAATATCGTTCTAGTTACTATGTTCAGAATGCTTCTTTTGTACGGATGGACAATATTTCATTAGGATACACTTTTAACAAGCTGTTCAATGATAAACAAAGTGCACGTGTTTATGTCACGGTACAGAATCCGTTTGTTATTACCAAATATGATGGTTTGGATCCTGAAATTAGCGGTAGTGGAGTTGATAATAATATCTATCCTCGCCCTCGTGTATTTATGTTAGGCTTGAATCTTAATTTTTAATCAATGAAGTTATGAAAATATTAAA